>SL_8KL_010_SEDDRAFT_10000520_pt1 | contig 33619 bp, 26 predicted proteins | sample SodLakKL_010_SED_4_FD_11160 | JGI IMG/M metagenome (IMG submission 11160)
TATCACCACAACGTTTCCACCTAACTCTTCTGTCTTTTTCATGAGTTTTTCTCCCTTCTCTTCCCTCACCATTTCGTCCAATATCAGAAGAGTATTTACGGCGCCGATCTCTACCGCTCTTTCCACTTTTTCAGGCCCGTAGACATAGGCGCCGTCTTTTTTGATCTCTCTCAAAAGGTCTTCTACTTTTTCAGTTTCGTATCCCATGCGTTGTCCATCTAACGTCTCTCTTTCTTTCCCCTTCTTCAGCACTTCGTGTACTCCGGTAAGACCTCCTTCACCTGCCGGCACGACTTCCGCATGTTTCACAAAGTCGGGATGACGGCGCTTACAGTATTCAAAAAAATCCTCCTTGGTGAAACCCGGCCCTAAAATCACGAGCGGCTCACCCGGATCCATTATAGTCTCTAACTTCTTGATTATCATCTCGAAATAATCTTCCTTATCCATCCTTTCCGAATCGTACATCTTACCACCCATGTTCGGAGAAAGATGGGCCATCTCTTTCACTCCATACTGTCTCATTATGGCTATAGTTGCGTCGTTCTCCTCTAGAGCTACGAAAGTGATCAAAGGTTCTTCGCTTCTTTCCACCGCCTCTTTCAATCTTTCTAACTCGTGGTCCTTCCAATCCTTGATGATGGTGAGTTCGTCCCCCTCGGTAAGATTTAGGGTGTGATAAGAACCGAGGTCCTGCGGACCTTCCACTATAACGCCCAATATCCTCAACCTGTCGGTGAACTCGTGGAACTCTACTTTCTCCACCTCTATATCCAACCGCATCTTTTTCTTTTCTCCTCTCTCAGATCGAATCTTGTCCTGCTGGGTCTCCTCTCTCCTGAATGTGACTGCTGAAACTACATCGTTCTCTTTTATCATGTTCTTTAGGTGCCAGAGATCGTCGAGATTGTCTATCCTTACTTTTATTTTACCTTCTCGTTTATCTTGGTGGAGTATCTTCATCGTACATCACAAAAACGCTATTCCCTAATAATTCCTACCCTATCATGATTTCTTCGAAAAGAATATTAACACTAGCTTTTAATTTCGTATTGATCATGAACGAAGTAAAATATTTCGCCTATGGGAGCAACCTTAGACTGGACCAGATGAGAGATAGGGGAGTGAATGTAAAAAAATCACAAAGAGCCGAACTACCAGAGTGGAAGATTACATTCCCTATCTATTCTGAAGGCTGGGGCGGAGGCGTGGCCGACATCGTACCAGATTCTAAAGAAAGGGTGGAAGGTGTTGTTTATACCATAGAAGAGGAGAGTTTACGGAATCTAGATCACTACGAGGGAAGAGAATTGAAGGACGGAAGAGAGTTCGGGATGTACAGGAGACAGTACATACCGGTAAGTATAGAGGGCAAATGGAAAACGGTTCTGACTTATGTGGTAAATCTTGCGGTAGAAGAGAAAAAAGAGAGATATCTATCTCCCTCAAAAAAATACCTTGAGACCATAATAATCGGAGCAAGGGAGCACGGACTCGACTCGGACTATATAGAAAGATTGAAAAAGATCCCTTGTGATGAGTAGATGATCTTTTCAACCCATGAACTCTTTCAAGACTATAGTTATCGCATCAAAGTCAAGGACACAGACTAGCGATGGCTAAGCTACCAACTGCTTCACTGACTATTTCTTCATAGTTATTTCGATCGAAGAGACGTTGGTGGTGCCTCCTCCTTCTCTGTCTTCCAACTCTTCGGTGTCAGTGACGATTTCAGTTATGTCGGACGTTTCAATAAAACGGTTCTTGGTTATCTCCGCAACGTCGACCGCTTTGCTTATGGCTCTTCCACGCGCTTTGATGACGACTTCGTCACTTCCGCTATTGAATTGGTTCAAAAGCGCCATCACGTAATTCATGGTCTCTTTACTTCCTATAAACACAGTGTTCTCATCATCCATGGTTTTCACCTAGTTTTATTTATGCTTGTATCTAGGTAACCTATAAGAACTGGTGGTATATACTATTTTAGTCCGATATAGGTTTATAAAGCCAATTAAAATCAAAAAGAAAAAAGGAGGGAGGGTGATTATCGTGATACTTAACATCGAAGTCAGTTCATTCCGAACCCGCTTTCAGCACTTTTTCGAAGCATTCCACCAGGTCATCGTTTTCCACATAACCCTTTGCCCTTCGTAGGCACTCAACGAATGCTTCGTCTTCAAGACGGGGATGGCCTCGCGGTCCCCTTTGGTTGGTTAACGTCTCTTTATCCAACATACGCTGCTCCTGCGGGCTATATGTATATGTGTGCAATTGTAAATAAAGCTTACGGTCTTTAAGAGCAAAAATAATCGCTTATCGATTAAGAAACTTACATCGGGCTATAACAGTAAGATATATTTTATTCTTAGCCCGATTACCCTTTACATGCCTTTAGTTAGAAAGTTCAATAGAGAAGACCTAGAAAAAGTACATGAGATTGCATCACTATCTCTCAAAGAAAGATATCCAAAGGAGCTTTATTTATCTATAAAAAGAGCGTGGAGAGAAGGTTTTCTCGTAGCCGATGTCGGCGGAAACGTAGCTGGCTTCATATGTGGGATAAAGGAGGAAAATATGATGTCCCGTATATTGATGCTAGCAGTTCATCCTTTATACCGGAACAGGAGTATCGGTAGCGAGCTCCTTAAAAATTTTATCGAGGTGAGTTCTAGATCCGGTTTCAACAGTGTTATCCTCGAGGTGAGAGTGAGTAATACACAGACCATCGGATTCTACCAGAAGAGAGGTTTTCAGATAATCGACAGGTTGGACTCATTTTATACTGATGGTGAAGACGGATATAAGATGATCAGATATCTTTGAAAAACTCTGGATTGAAATCATCAATTTAGAGAATAAAGATCTTTGGAAGATAGTCACTTTTAAGTATGAGGAGATGTATGAATCAAACCCAAGCAAAGTTAGTAATAGATCCAGTATCTATAAATTTCAATACGGAGGAAAAATATGTCAAGAATGCACAGCTCAAAGAAAGGACGATCAGGTTCCACCCGCCCTAATCTAGAGAAAAATCCTGATTGGGTTACCGTTGAAGCGGACGAGATAGAAGAATTGATCGTGAAGTTAGCAAAACGAGGACGAACAGCAAGTGAGATAGGAGTCATAATCAGAGATCAATACGGCGTCCCTGATGTTGAACTAGCGATAGATAAAAGCGTTACTGAGGTCCTAGAAGAAAATGATCTCGATCCCGAATTTCCTGAAGATCTTTTAGCATTGATGGAAAGGGCCGTGAATCTTAAAGAACATCTTGAGGAGCATCCCAAGGATAAGGCTAACCGCAGGGGTTTGAACCTTGTAGAGTCCAAGATAAGAAGACTTGTAAAATATTACAAAAAGGAAGGTAAACTGGACGAAGATTGGAAATACTCCATAGATAAGGCCGAGATGCTCACTCAATAAAGCAAAAATGCGTAGAAGAGGAAGGGAATTTGTTGGAACTACCCGGCGGTTTGGAAAAAAAGTTAGATCGTTCACTATCCCTTTTGGAGGATAACGATAAGTTCAGGATCATAACCCATTATGACGCCGACGGGATATCCGCAGCAGCCGTTTTGACAAGATGTTTGATGAGAGACCAGAGTGGTTTCCACACCAGCTTCGTAGAAAGTTTTCCGGACAAAATTCCAGAGGGACTGCCGCTCATATTTACGGATATAGGCAACAGCCATCTCGACGATATAGCTGAAGTAGAAGAGGACGTGATCGTTTTAGATCACCATGATATAAAGAAAGACTTTGATCTTGACGATCCCGAACTAGAAGAAGATAATAAAGTCTTCGTCAATCCTCACGATCACGGTATAAACGGATCTCAGGATGTCAGCGGAGGGACTTTAGCTCTTTTACTTTCAGTCTGGTATGACGAGGTCAACTGGGAGGATGCCGTCTACGGGTTAGCTGGGGCCGCCGCAGACAAGCAGGCGATAGGCGGTTTCAGTGGACTCAACCTCAAGTTGGCTGACGAGGCGGTCGAAAAGGGTCTCTTGGAAGAAAGAAAAGAACTGTTCATCGATGGAGAAAATATCAGGGACTCACTGATGAAAGCCTGTGACCCATATTTTTCAGGGATATCAGGTCATAAAAACGAGATAGATGAGATCATCAGAGATCTGAACATAGATTCAGAAGCTAAAATAAGGTCTATAGGCAAAGATAAGATAAGAAAATTGAACAGTCTTCTTGTATTATCACTGGTAAAAAAGAACCGATCCCCGCAGGTCATCGACTCGATAATCGGTGTCCATTATAGGGACAAACACGAGGCCTTAGACATAGACACCTTGTATAAACTCCTTAATTCATGTGCAAGGACAGACAGGCCCGGTTTGGGTTTGTGCGTATGTTTGGGCGATAAGAGAGCCCTTGAAGAGGCGAAAAAGATCAGAGACGAGTACAGGACGGAGATGATATCTAAGTTAAAAAATCTAGAAAAAAGTGTTGAGGTCGAGGAATATGATCATCTCCAATACTTTTTAGAGGAGAAGAAGAAACGTAAAGGAGAATTAGCGGGTCTAGGCATCCTTTACATATTGGATAGGAACAAGCCCGTTTTCGGTATAACTGAAGTCGAAGAAGATGTCGATATCTCCGCTAGAGCGACACGAGATATGGTCGAACAGGGTTTGGATCTCGGCTATCTATGTGAAAAAATATCAGAAGAATTAGGGGGCTCCGGAGGAGGCCATGATATAGCCTCGGGCGCCACCATAAAAAAGGAAGATATGAAGACTTTCTTGAGCAGGATGGATCATGAGATCGGAGCTTTATCAGGATGATCTATCTCCTTATCTTCGGATCCAGACTTTTTCTAAAGGTTTTTTAGTGACTTTTAACACATCTTCTTCAAGATAATACTCAACATCTTCGCTATCTTCTACAACTTCTGGCCTTTCATCAGGATATCCTAAAGCGATCAACAATTTGAGCTCGTAGTTTTCCGGCATTTTTAAGATCTTGACTAACTTTTCTTTATCTAGGGCCCCCAATATGCAGCTACCTAAACCTTCATTTTTTGCGGCTAAACAGATACTCTGCGCAGCTATACCCACGTCGATATCTTGACCTTTGTCCTCCTCCTTCAGTATCGCTATATAGGCTCTAGGCATCTCATCTTTTGAAGGGTTCCAATCGATGTAGCCCGCCCAGTTCGTACATCCAAAGATCTTTTCGAGATCTTCGGTCAAGGTCATATACTTAAGTGGCTGGAGATTCGCTCCGCTTGGAGATAATCTTGCGGCATTCAAACATTTTTTCAATATGTCCTCAGGGACATCCCTATTTTTGTACTTCCTGATACTCCTTCTTTCCATAATAGCTCTGTAAGCGTCCATAACAACTACCTCCGTTTCTGCCGACATGTAAATTCAGGTTTATAAGTTTTTACAATATATCTTAGATTTTACACTTGGGCTAACCGTGATTTGAGGCAAAATATTTTATACTCTTGCTTGATTATACACCTTGTAGAGGTCGAATTACCGTAAGAAAGAAAAAATATTATGGTGGAAACATGTTGGATCAAACGACGATTATCAGAAAAGTGTTGAGCTCTTATATAGGCGTCGTGCTTCTATTGGGTTTGTTCGCACCGATGGTAGGGGCCGTACCTTCGTATGGATCTGGTGCCGAACCAACATCGATGGAGTTGACAGAGGAAGTTGAGTTACAAGATGATACCTGGGTCATAGACGGCGAGACTGAATATCTGAACGGGACTGAAAAAAATGAATTCGTGGTAGATAGAAACATTTTGATAACGAACGGAGGACGCTTGGAGATAAACGATGCGTTTTTGACGCTCAGAATAGACGGCTATAGTGCCTGGGATATAAATCTGGAAGAGGGGAGCGAGCTTGTTCTGACGAACAGTAAAATAAGCACCACCCTTCCAGAAGGTGATGTGCTCCGTCCTTTCTTGAAAACAGAGGTGGTAGCGGAATCCGGGTCATCTATCATGATGAGAGAAGACTCATCCTTCAGGTTCCCCGGTTGGGTCCGATTAGATGACGCTGAATTGATCATGAGTGATTCCAGTTTCGACTCTTTAGAGAATATACCCGATTTCGACTACACCTGGGGTTATGGGGATTACACTACGGGTATAAGGGATAACGATAATTGCCCGATGCTCATAGCCGAGGACTCCGAGATAATCATGGAAGACTCCTCGATAAACGATTATTATACAAATACTGCACTAAGTAGGATGGATTGGTCTCCTTCAGGAGCCCACGATGACCACGATGCAGGCGGTACCCTGCAGAACCCTATTGTAGCTCCCACCGAAACGTTACATATAGATGAATGGACTCTGCACGAGGACCAGATGGATTTCCCCGCTGCAAACTATCCTTATACCAATCCGACGGATCGTATTTCAGCTCTATATCTGGTGGCGGATTATGAAGTCCAGGAAGATTATGATGTCAGCCAACCTTTAGAATATAGGCCACCAGGAGGAGTTTGGCAGGAGGCCGACGTGATCGACAGTTTTGAGAGGGATATCGCAACGAGCGTTTGGGAACTGGAATTGGATCAGTTCTATAGAGATGAAGATAACGATAGGTTCTGGCATGATATGGAACTTCGCTTCGAAAATGTAGCGGAGGGTAATGCCTCAGTAGGATTCGAGCAGTTGAATTTGGTCTCGGCCTACGAAAACAGCATACGATTGGAAAACACGGAGATGATCGTTATAAACAGCTTTATTGACATAGACTTTGAACCTTCTGACGTAGACCCAAGGGATACGTCTGAGGCAACCACGCCCGAAACCTATCTGCAGGACTCAAATCAAGAGCACAGGGTCATCCGGGCTTATCATGGCTCACAAATCAAGGCTTATGGATTGGTCCCAACAGGAGCGGAAGAAGTTCCAACTGATGGTGATCCGGTTATAGTAGAAACGGCGGACTCCACAACTGAGATATACAGGTGGGCTCATGTAAGAGCCGAAGATAACACTGGAACTCCTATGAGCGGAGCTGAGATGACCTCCGATTTCGATGATTTTGATCCTACGGAACATATGGAAGCTTTAGATTATAGGGACCGCAATTATCCTGGTGAATATGACGGAGGTACTGATTACACAACGGGAGAAAACGGAACGGCTACCATGATACTTAGAAGCGACAGGTTGGATTACCCGGCCCGTTGGCCCCAGGGTAGATATGAAGGCAGTTACTCATTACATGCTTCGTATGAAGATGAATATGTGGATGAACACACAGCCTCAAAACAGATAGGCCTAAAAAGTTTCCCGACTCTGACTCCGGAAAGCAATCATCCTCAATACACGATGACGTTTGATATGGAAGTTCCGTTACCTAATTTTAACGTGTACGACGGAGATCTAACCATCGATGGAGACGACGACCCCGGAGAACTCGTTGTTAATACATCCGTTGATGTTAGCCTCGATGTAATAAATGAGGGGGAAGTACCGGCAGAGGATATACTTGTCGAATTCCATCTCGATGATCAGCTCATACATGATGAACAGATCGATCTAGACGGAGGTCAAGAGGACACGATCGAATTTGAATGGACCCCACTACAAGAGCATCATGGTTTGGGCAGAGTATTGACCGCCGAAGTCGATCCTTACAATGATATAGAGGAGCGAGATCGAGATAACAACGAAGTATCGATTATTTTCGACATCGCAGAAAGACCTGATCTGCGGGTGGAAGAGATATACTTGGAAGGCGATTATGTACAAAACAGCAACCTCATGGAAAGAGAAGACGCATCCGTTTACGCGGAAGTTGCTAATCGCGGTGAATCTACAGCTGAAAATGTATATGTGGAAGTAAGTGTGGATGACGGAGACATATGGTTAGGAGATGAGATGGTCTCTCTTTCATCTGGAGAAACAACACAGGTAGGTCCTTTCCTATGGGAGAACCCGGATATCGGGGAATACGAGATAAAAGCAGAGATCGATCCAGACGACGATGTCGATGAGAGTGATTATAGATACAATGTATTGGAGAAGGACGTTTCGGTTCTCATGAGACCCGACCTTACTCCACAAGAACTGCGTTTTTCTGAAGAACCGATCCGTATCGGAACAACGGTCGAGATAACGACGAGAATCACAAATGAAGGACAGTGGCCTTCTGACGAGATCACAGTCCACTTCTATGTGGATGACGAAGACGAACCAGTTGCTACCAGGACAAGAGGAGGCATCGACGGCGGAACTAGCAGGGAGATCACGGTGGATTGGGAAGCTGAAATGACCATAGATGAGAGAGAAGAAACAAGACAGATCAAGGTAGTAGTTGAACCGGATCCAAATGAGAGAGACGAAGGCAATCTAGAGCTGACTGAAGATATAACTATAGAAAGACATCGTGCTTTGATAATAGAGGACATCACTGTAGAGCCTGGAGATGAGGTCATAGAAGGAGAACCGGTTGAAGTAACCGCGACGGTAAGAAATGCGGGAGATATGGGGATCGATGAATTCCAGGTCATCCTTCAATCCGAAGTTGACGGAGAGATCGATCGAACGAATTGGACAGACGGATTGATCATAGGCGAAAGCGTAGATATAACCTTCATATGGGATACAAGTGGCGCAGAATCCGGCTTTAGACAATTAGAGGTAGAGATACCGGAGGACGATATGAAAAGTGTGCCTCTTAGGATTCGATTACCTCCACGACTTGAATTCGTCACCGTTACATGGGAGATCTGGGACGTAGGAGAAGACAATTGGGTAGAGATAGACGAGAACGAAGTCCTGGAACTCGAAGAAAAAGACGATCTAAGGTTTAACGCCACCATCGAGAATACCGGTGACACCGCTCTTCCAGCGGGCAGCGTCCAGTTTGTCTATCCGGATGGAACCTGGGTGAACAAGTCAATCGAAGTAGGAGAAGGCGAAACCGTTGTTGTAATGGATGAATGGAATGCGGAAATAGGGGAAACCGACGAGATCATAGTTCGATCGAAACCTTCTGACGCCCCGGATGTTGAGCCCTATGAAGAGATATCTCAGAGCGTCACGATAGACCCATTAGAGATTAGAATCACGGATATTACGGTCCCTGACGACCCACGTCCAGGAGAGACTTACTCGTTCGAGGGAACCTTGACTAGACAATCCGACGGAAAACCACTAGAGGGTACACAAGTAAGAGTGGCCATAGTATCCGGCGGAGAGGAATTGGTGAGTGGCTTTGGAACTACCGATGAAGACGGGATCTTCTTTGTCACCCTACAGGTTCCTGAAGAGGCCGGCGAATACAGCGTGATATTTGAGCCTCAAACCGCCGAAATTCAACAGGTTGAAGAGACTATGAACGTAGAGGAAGATAGGATGGATATACTCGGTATTCCTTTATGGATATTCATAGTCATAATAGCCGCAGCTGGAGGAGGCGTAGGATCACTCTTCGCTTACTTCAAGTACTACGGACCAGAAGAAATAGTCGAATGTGGGAACTGTGGAGAGAGCATATCGGCAGATTCGACCACATGTCCCAAGTGTGGTGTAGAATTCGATATGGATACTGTGAAATGTAGCGAATGTGGTGAATGGATACCCTCTACATCTGATAGTTGTCCAGAATGTGGTGTTGAGTTCATCAAGACAGGAGAAGAGGTAGAAGATTACACTGAAAGGATGAGGAAACAGTACGAGAGATTCGTCAGCCAGCGAAAACAGGAAGCGGAGTCCAAATTGGGTAGAACCCTTTCCAAGAAGGAATTCCTGAGCTGGTGGAGACAGCAGCCCTCCTTCGTTACATTCGACGAGTGGCTTGAGAGAAAAGAAAAACAGCGCAAAGAGGGCGGTCAGGAATGTCCCGAGTGTGGAACTCTCAACAGTGTAGACGATGCTGTCTGTCAAAAGTGTGGAACCAGCCTGATAGGTCTTGAAGAAAAGGGCGACAGAAGAAGAGAACCATTAAGGCAACAAGAGATGCAGAAAGAGCAGGAGTCACCAAGAGCTCCGACACAGCGTGAAGGAGGTCCGAATCAGGAAGCACCACGACCAGATACAGGAGGCCCCAGTAATGAGATGAGCAGGGATCAAGGAAAATCAAAGAGAGTGAAAAAGAGACCCAGAAAAAAAGTAAAGAAAAAAGTGGTGAAAGAAAGAAACAAAGATGACTGAAAAACTCTTTACCAACACACCTTTTCTTTTTCTATTTTAAAATCATCAAGATCAATCGATTTTCCATCTTAAGATAGAAACAGTTTTATCATGAAGGAAGTTTTTGAATATCATCGTAAAGTGACAAAATGTTTGAGATAAAGAGAAGCGATGGACTAGCGAGGATAGGAAAGTTTGTGACCCCTAGTGGGTCAGTTGAAACCCCGGCGATAATGCCTGTCATAAATCCTAACTTAGAGCTGATACCAATAGATAGGCTCAAAAGTGAATTTGATGCTCAGATACTAATAACAAATTCGTACATAATATACCGCAAAAAGGAGTTAAGAGAAAGAGCTTTAGATGTTGGTGTACATGAACTCCTAGGGTTCGACGGTCCTATAATGACTGACTCGGGAACTTTTCAGGCTCATGTATATGGCGATGTAGAAGTGGGACCAGAACAGATCCTAGCTTTTCAAAAGGACATAGGTTCGGATATATCTACCATCTTAGACGAATTCACTGAGCCTGATGAAACCCGTCGAGAGGCAGACGAAAAGCTTGAAAGAACTGTTGAAAGGGCTAGAAACGCCAAAAAGAATTACGGAGATATGGAAGGTTATATCGCTTATCCTATCCAGGGCTCTATTCATACAGATTTAAGGAAAAGATGTGGTAGGCTGCTTGGCGATTTAGACGGCGATTTTTATCCGATAGGCGGCGTCGTACCGCTGATGGAAGATTACAGATTTTCTGAATTGAGTGAGATAATATTTTCTTCGAAGAAAGGATTGGGCCCAAGAGGCCCTGTACATCTTTTTGGGGCCGGTCATCCCATGTTGTATTCCCTTGCGACGCTCCTCGGATGTGACCTTTTCGACTCTAGCTCCTACGCAAAATATGCTAAGAGAGGAGACCTGATGTATCCTGAAGGGACTAAAAATATAGATGAGATAAGCTACTTGGGGTGCGAGTGCCCCGTTTGTACTTCAGCCGACGCCGAGAAACTAAAGAACAAATATGAGGAAGACGATATAACTCCCATAGCCGAACACAACCTTTGGATATGCTACAGGGAGATAGGTAAGATAAAGCAGGCTATAAGGGAGGGCAGACTTTGGGAACTCGTCGAGAGAAGAGTAAGAAGCCATCCAAAATTATTAGATGCTCTTCAAGTATTAGATAGAGAATACTCTCATATCGAAAAGTTCGAGCCCCGTAGTAGAGATAGAGCCGCACTATACACCGGCAGAGAATCCTATTTTAGACCGGCCTTCAAAAGGATAAAACGATGGATAATGGAAAAGTATACTCCGCCCAAAGATGGACCTACGGTGTACTTTGAATTAGACCAGGGGAGAAAACCTTACAGCAGAACTCTAAAAAAAGAAATATGTCTCTTGGAGAACTATGACGTCAATCTTCTTGTAAAAACGCCCTTAGGTCCAGTTCCTCTAGAGTTAGACGAAGTTTATCCCATAGCTCAATCGATATTTCCATCGAATATTCAGCGAACCTCTTCTTTAGAGGAATACAAGGAAAAAAAACGTATCGACGAATTGATAGCTTGGGAGGGAGAACCAATGATAAGTTCTTTCAATGAAAGAAAGGAACCAGATTTTGATGAGATGAAGATCAGGGCTACTGCGGATTACCAGTTCTTCGAGGGCGCTGGAAAAACACTCACTGACGGTAAATTGCAGTATGTGAAAAACAACAAAGGAAGGATCAAAAACGTTGTATTGAACGGCAGCCATATACTGTCAATCAGGTATTACGACGGCTTCTTTACGCTGAAGAAGGAAGGGGCTAGAGAACTCTGGAGAGAGACCTCATCTCCTGTTATGAGGATTGTGGTTGCCGATGAGAGCGCAGAGTTCAATCGTGAAGGAAAGAGCGTTTTTTCAAAGTTCGTCACAAATATGTCTGAAGACCTCAGAAAAGGCGATGAAGCCTTAATTGTAACGAAAGAAGATGAATTAGTGGCGGTAGGTAGAGCCTTCTTGACGGACGAGGAGGTAAAAGTTTTCGATCAGGGTCTAGCCGCTAATGTGAGAGAAGGTTTTGTGATCAACTGATGCATCAATATAAAATATGACCTCTAATATGAAGGTTTTAAATGCGTATAGCCGTCTTGATAGAGGATAAATGTCAAACCAAACGCTGCAGTTATGAATGTATAAACTACTGTCCGATGGTTAGGACAGGTAATGAAACTATAGTTAAAACTGAAGATGGTGTGAAGATATCTGAAGAACTATGTGAAGGTTGCGGCATTTGTGTGGATAAGTGCCCCTTCGACGCTATAAAGATGGTAAATCTTCCCGAAGAACTGAATACAGATCTTGTCCACCAGTTTGGAGAGAACAGCTTCAGGATTTACAGACTTCCCCTGCCTGAAGAAGGTCTCGTTACAGGTCTTCTAGGTGCTAACGGTATAGGGAAGACTACGGCCATCAGGATACTATCCGGTGAAATAACCCCCAATCTTGGAGATTATGACGAGGAAGCTTCTTGGGAAAGAGTCATAGAGAAATACTCCGGAACTGCATTGGGTAGCTATTTCAGTTCTTTAGCTCATGGCGAAATCGAGACCGCCTTGAAACCACAGTACGTTGATAAGATCCCAGCACACTACTCTGGAAAAGTCGAAGACCTTCTTTCTGGGATCGGTGATGACTACCAAAGGTGGGTGGAAGCTCTCGAGATAGAGAATACATTGGACTCCAAGATCACTAAGCTCTCCGGTGGAGAACTACAGAGAGTAGCTATAGCCGCGACCTCGACAAAAGACGCTGACGTTTATTTCTACGACGAGCCCTCTTCTTATCTTGATATAAGGCAAAGATTGAAAGTAGCGGAGGCCATAAAAGAAAAGAGTGAGAACAGCAGGGTGATGGTCATCGAACACGATCTAGCCGTCCTAGATTTCCTTGCGGATAATGTTCATCTGCTTTATGGTTCAAAGGGTGCCTACGGCGTCGTATCTCATCCTAAAGGTGTCAGGGTCGCGATCAATTCTTATCTTAGTGGTTTTATCGACGAGGAAAATATCCGCTTTAGAGATACTGAGATAACTTTTGAGAAAAGAGCTCCAAAATCTGAATGGCACTCTACTCCATTGGTTGAATATGATAGATTGGTAAAAGAATGGGACTCGTTCAGACTCGAGACCGAGAAGGGGGATATACCGGAAGGTGAAGTCATAGGCGTAGTGGGTCCTAACGCTACGGGTAAAACAACCTTCGTGAAGATGTTAGCCGACGTGATAGAGCCAACCGAGGGAGATATAAAGAAGAATGTCACCGTTAGTTACAAGCCCCAGTATATAAAACCAGATTACCAGGGACGAGTCATAGACCTTTACCGAACTGAGATAAACGAACGCTTGGACGAAGGTTTTTTCCGAACCAATGTTTTGAGACCTCTAGATATGGATGATCTGTATGAAAGGGAGGTCCCCAATCTCAGCGGTGGAGAGTTGCAGAGAGTTGTGCTGGCTCTCTGCCTCGGAAGGAAGGCCGATCTTTATCTGATAGATGAACCCAGCGCTTATCTTGATGCCGGAAGAAGGATGACCGCCGCAAAGGTCATACGAAGGTACATGGAGAAGATCAAAAAAGGCGGGATGATCGTGGATCACGATGTTTACTTCATAGATTACGTATCGGACATGATCATGAACTTTTCGGGGATTCCGGGTAAAAAAGGTAAAGGCGAGGGCCCCTATGACATGAGAAAAGGCATGAATAATTTTCTAAAGGATGTAAACATAACCTTTAGAAGAGACGAGCAAACTCATCGTCCCCGGGTAAACAAGCTAAACTCTAGATTGGATAAAAAGCAAAAATCTGAAGGGGAATATTATTATATCGATTGAAATCGAACGTGACGATTTAGTGGGCCTGTTTTTGAAACCTTTCATGGGATCATGATGCTGTCCAAAGTCATGACATCCTGTTCTTTTTCGGAAACGAAGTCCACTAATCCGTTTTTTCTCTCTTTTTCTGGTACTAGGTTTTCCAGCAGGATCTGTCCGTCAGGATATTCGAGCTGTTTCAACTTGATCTTACGTTTTTTATGCAGGAACAGAACCGATATAAGAGCCGTGATTATGTCTTTCTTCCTGTTATCATGTATCATATTCAGGGTGATCACGTTTTGTTCATAGCAGCAAATCCTGTCCCATATCAAGGATATATCTCGCTGTAGATTTTCTTTGTGGGATTGTGTTTTATAGTCATCTTTCTGTTTTTCGAACTCTTTTTCTCGCTCCTTTTTCTTCTCCTTTCTGATACGCTCCATCTTTTCTTTGTATTTTGCCTCTTTTTTTGCATCTTCAAAGGCATCGACCAGCTGCATAAGCGAGACCGGCTTCTTTTCTTCTCTTCTTACGGCCTTATTCAACGGGGTCTCATCTTCTTCTAATACCCTTTCTTCGTAATCTATGTCTTCTGGTTCCTCGTAGATTTCCTGATCCCAAACGTCCCAATCATTGAAGAATTCTTCTTCCATAGGTTCTTCAACGTTTTCGTCTTTTTCGTTTTCTGCCGAGTTCAACACGTGTTCGCACTGCATCTTCAGTATTGACCATGCCATGTTGACCAAACGACCGGCCACTATAAAATTCAAATTTTCCTTATCTCTTGCCTGTGACAGATACATGTCAGTGAAGGAAATCAGATCGATCTCCCAAGGGTCCATCCTTTCATCTATAACGAGTTTGAATATGGATGCTATAGCATTTTCGAAGGGATCCTTTGAAATATCTTGGCCCTCATCCTCCAATTCATCTACCATCTCTATGTAATCGTTTATCCTTTCTCCGTTTCGTTCTTCGTCGATTATGGATTTGTGGAAGGTTAGATGCTGTATGACTTCTTCAGTCGGGTCCTCCGAAGCACCTATTGACGGCAGATCAGTATCGCTTCCTTTCAACTCTGAGACCAAATCACTCCACCTCCGTTTTCAGTTTACTGACTTCTGAGAATTCTGGTATATCTCTTTCTTTAGCTTGTCCTATGTCGATCTTCATTATAACGTCCGAGATACCTTTATCGTCGATGGTAACGCCGATTATATGATCAGATTTCTTCAAAGTGACTTTTCGAAGGGATATCTGTATGAATTGAGCGGTTTCAGCGTTCCTGCTTATCATCTGGGCTACGTTTTCGGCGTTTACCCCGTCGAGGTTCTGATCGATCTCGTCCAGTAGATAGAAAGGCGAAGGATCGTACATCTGTATGGAAAATATGAAAGCCATCGAAACCAGACCCTTTTCGCCGCCGGAGAGGGCATCTACAAGGTGTACCTTTTTTCCAGGAGGTCTAGCCTTTATCATAAGGCCCCCCTCAAAGGGATCTTCCGAGTTTTCTAACTCTAGATGAGCTTCTCCACCGTTGGAGAGCTCTTCGTAGACTCTGCCGAAATTATCATTTATTCCTTTACAGACTTTCAACAAACCGCCTTTTTTCTTCTCGTCCAATTCATCGATCAGATTATCAAGCTCTTCTCTCCTGTTCTCGAGCTCTGTAAATTCTTCTTGCAGTTCTTCTTTCCGTTCCTTCTTTCTTTTGTAGTCCTCTAGTGCCCTCATGTTCACCGGTTGCAGTTCTTCCATCTTATTGTCACATCTTCGGATGGTGTTTTTCAGTTCTTTGATGGAAGGCAGTTCTTCACTTGAATAATCTTCCTCGCTGTCTATCTCCTCTTTTAGATCGTCTAACTTCTCCCTTTCAGTGCTCAGCTTTCTTTTCAATGTATTTATATATTCTCGCTTCGATTCCATCTCGGTCTCTAAGTTTTCTATCTTGTGCTTGAGTTCCATCCCTCTTTCCTTTTTCTCGTCGAGTTCCTCTCTCAAGTCTTCAAGTTCTTCATCAACCGCCTCCTCTTTATCTTTGATCTTTTTCAATTTTTCTTGGTTCTCTTCTATTATCGCTTCTGATTTCTTTATATCGCTTTTCTTTTCATCTATCTCCTCATCGAGCCCCTTTCTTTCATCTTTGATCTCCTGTATCTTATCTTCCAGCTGTTCTTTTCGATTCCTTTGCTTGTCTATCTCCGAATCGAGTTCGTTCAATTTCTTATTCAATCTGAGTTCTTCGTCTCTCAACTCTTTAAGTTTTTTAGATAATTCTTCAGGGCTGATCCTTCTTATCTCGCTCTTGATCTCGTCTTTTTCAGCTTTCAGGTCTTTAAGGTTATTTTGAAGATATTCTACCGATTTTTCTAACTTTTCTTTTTTATCTTCTAATTCTTTCTCTTTTTCTTTCTTTTCATCTAGCATCGAATTTTTCTTATCTATCTTCTTGTTCAATCGTTTGATCATGGATTCTAGTTCAGACTGTCTTTCCCTTTTACTCACGTTTTTGAGTCTCTGCATATCGTCTTGTATCTCTTGTATCCTACTTTGTACCTCTTTCAATTCCTTTTCCACTTTGTTTAGATTCTCTCTACTGTTCTTCAGGTCCATGCTGACTTTGTCGAGTTCGCCCCTATCCGGGGCGCTGAATCCGATCATATTCTTCTTCAAAGTGCCGCCCACCATAGCCCCACTTTTCTGTATCTTTTCTCCTTCTAGGGTCACGATCCTGACTCCGCCCATATGCTGTCTTGCGGAATCGATATCTTCCATCACTACGGTGTCGTGAAAGACATACCAGAAAACGTTTTCGTATTTTTTGTCATAATCGACAAGTTCGATAGCGAAGTCGACGGCTTTCTCATCTTTCACAGCTCTAAGAGCTTTTCCCCGTGGTCTACCAGTGCGCATCTTGTTAAGAGGTAGGAACGTTGCTCTCCCAGCATCGTTCTTTTTTAGATGCTTTATAGCTTTAGATGCCACGGAGTCGTTATCTACTACAATAGACTGCATCCTGCCTCCCGCGGCTACTTGTAATGCAGTTTCGTATTCATCCTGAACGTCCGCTAGTTCGGCAATGGTACCATGTACACCTTCAAGATCTCCTTTATCTCTTGCCTCGAGTATGGTTGAAACGGCACGATTGTAACCCTTTTTTACCGACTTAGCCGCTTTTTCTTGTGCCTTCAATTGCTCATATTTTCTTTTTAGACGACTCACCCTCTCTTCTAGGTCGCTTTTATCTTTCCTAAGCTTCTTCTCCTTACGCTTTTTCTCGTGGAATTCATCTTTCAATCCACTCAATTTTTCATCATGTTCTTCGTTCTCCTCGCTTATATCCTCTAATTCCATCTCCTTTTCTCTTTTTTCAAATTCTAAATCTTCTTTATCTTCCTCTAATTCAGCGATCTCCTCCATAGTCCTTTCTATCTTGTCTTTGACTGTATCGTGTTCTATTTTCTTTTTGGATAATTTGTCATTCTTATCTTCGATTTTTTTTCTCAGTTCGATGGAATCTTTTTTCAGATCTTTTATCCTCTCATCTGAGTCGGATTGTTTTTCCTCGATCTCCTCTATTTCCTTACTAACTTTTTCTAATTCTTTCTCTATTTTATTTTTATTATCTTCAATTTCTTTCACTTTTTTACTTTTCTTTGAAAGTTCTTCCTTTTTCTCATCTAAAAGTGATTTTAATTTCTCTCTTTTTTTCTTATCGTTTTTTATCGTGTATTGAGCATCTTCTTTTTTGTCGTCCGCCCTGCCTATCTTTAATTTCAAGTCATTTATGCGTTTTTGAAGCTCTTTGCTCTTCGTGCTACCTTTATTTTCCAATTCTTCTTTTAATTCCTCTATTCTCTCTGTTGTCTTTTTCTTCTTCTCTTTATATTCCTCTTTTTTCTCTTTCTTCTTTTCTATACTTTCTTTGTTATCTTCGATGTCCTTTTCGATGGAAGTTATGTGGTTCTGGGTGTCTTGCAGCAATTTCCACGCTTTCATCTCTTTAGCTTCGGACTTTTTGTCTGACAGTTCTTGATACCGCAGCGCTTTCTTTCTATCTTCTTCCAGTTCTTCAACTTGGCTGTTTATCTCGTCCAAAAGTATGTTTATCCTTTCAAGATCTTGTGCCACGTCCTCCTTTTTTTCTTCGGCTTCTTCTATCTCCTCGTCGTATTCACTTATTCCTGAAATATCATCCAGGATCCTTCTTCTCTCCGTCGGTCCCATCTCTACGATCTTAGCAATATCGCCCTGCTGAACTATGTTGTATCCATCAGGAGATATTCTAGCGTGAGCCAAAAGATCTTGAAATTCGTTCAAAGTTGATCTTCTTCCGTTCACGTAAAAATACGAATTATATCCCTGTTCATTGTCAGATCTTTTCACCTTTCTTGTGAAGGTGACTTTATCTTCGTCGAGTGGTATTGTTCTGTCTTCGTTCTCGAAAGCAAGACTCACTTTGCAGTAGCTTGCTTCTTTACCGTTCTTTCCACCGTTGAATATCAAATCCGTCAGACGACCAGCTCTTATCTCCTTGGAACTTTTAGGCCCCAGTACGAATAAAATAGCGTCGACGATATTAGATTTCCCTGATCCATTTGGTCCAGTGATGTTAGTATAACCCTCTCTAAAGGGAATTTCCATCTCTTGGCCAAACGACTTAAAATTTTCCATCCTAACCTTTTCCAAATGCAAAGATATCTTCCTCCAGATGATAGTATCTGGGCATCAAATGCCGCTGCAAGTTTCGAGTGCATCTTAGTCCCATCCCAATGGGCTAATATGGTCAGACGATTAACCTACAAACGTCCGACGAATAGAGAATGAACACGATGGTATAAAAATATTCCGGTTATATATGATGTTGTGTATAATCTTCCATCTTAACAGGCATATCACTGCAAACTTTCATTCTGGATCGTCTTGAAAAGATCTAGAGCTGCCTGTGACTGCATACCGCCGTTTTCCAAAACCGAGTCGAAAACGAAGAAAACGGTCATATATTCGTCTGACTCATTTACCTCCACAACTCTAGCATCCATCTCTGAGATATTTTCTAACATATTTCTCTCCTTGTATCTATATGGTATATGCCTATTCGGCCACCCATACTTTATACTTTGTGTCCGGATTCTTCAATTCGTGTAATATCCTGTCCTTTATCAATTTCTTAGGTTTGTGGATCAACGGAACTCTTTCCATCAGTTCGCCGAAGGAATCGAATTCGCCGTTTTTGTTTCTATCGTCTAATATCGCATCCATCTTTTTCTTACCTAAACCCGGTAAGAGCTCCAGCATATGGTATCTCTTGGTTATAGGATGTGCTTCGTTGTAGAATTTTAGAAATCTTTCCTCTTCCTCGTCGATGATATCCTCAAGCACATAGGGCACTTCGCTTTGGGCTGCATGAGTCAACTCGTCCCATCCTATGCGCTTTTTCACATGTTTTATTTTTTCTCTATTGTCGAGATCCTTTCCTATGTAGACTTTATCTCCGATGTTGCAGGTCTTTCCCTCTTTTGGTAGCAGTTCGAAGAGCTTAAACTCGTCTTTACCCAAAGCCAATACCAAACTTTCATGCTTGTAGCTTTTAGAGTCAGGTCTTCCCTCAGCTAAATAATCTAAAATGTATGCGTAATCCTCCATATTTTCCCTCATTTATATTTTTTAATTACGTTTATTATATCCTCTGCATCCTCATTAGAAGGGGTATATCTGTCCTGCTGGAATATAGATCTCACACCGTCTTCGTCTTCGGGTAGTATGTCCGCGGTTTTGTAGATCAACTCTTCATTCATGAAATCGAAATTTTCCCTCAATTCGTCCATAAGCTCTTCGGTTTCCTCGATGGAAAGCTCAACGAATTTTTCTGCGTGCCCAAGAGCGAGGCTCTGTTCATAACTTATCTCTCTCTTTTCGGATTCCTCAGTAAGTAGCTTTTTGACCTCTGCGAGTGTAACATATCTTGGGCCGTCTTCTGACATAAAAAACCTCCTATTCAGCTCTTTCGAGATGCTCCGCTCTCGTGATGACTTTTTTTGTTTTCCTTCCGTCTTTCACATTGACCACGAATGCGGCCCCTTGTTTCCCTTCGATCTCGCCTATCTTGCCGTGAAATCTTCTATGGGGCTGCGCTTTGTGAACGCTTGGCTCGATCTTGATCTTCACCTTTTCCCCTTCTTCAAACTCCTGCAGGGCCTTGTTGATAGGGATGAGCCCTCTTTCACTAGGATCCTTTCTCAATATTTTTCGCGTTCCCTGTTTCGTACCTTTAGACCTCTTCATATTCATCACATCCTTCAAGATAGTGAATTTTTATCACATCTAATTTTTTTACTTCACATCTCACGTCGAGCTTTTCAGACAGACTCGGCTGTGTTCTCCCCTTATCACCATGGACGAACTCTTTGACGTATGTGCCCGCCTCGCATGTCATCCTGATCACGAATTGCCTGTTATCTAAGGATTCAAGTTCTAAATCGTTTATGCAGCGTTTCCTGATCTTATCCGAACGCCTGTGGTTAACTCGAGAGGGGGTCCTCTGTGAGATCTCGACGCCCCTCAATTCATCAAGGACCCTTTTAAACTTTGCCCTTTCTACAGGTTCCTCTATATCACCTTTCACCCTATAAGTTTTTTTTGCCCTCGCCTGCTTTATCTCCTGTACTTTTTCTTTTTCGACTTCCTTAAGAGAGAGAACCTTCACTTTTTCGCATTCATTTATCTTTTCCTCAAAATCATCTAGTTCGATTTTTCTGATCTTTGGATTTTTTATTTCCATCACAAAAGGTCTTCCATCGCCTAACATCTTCGCGTCGATGTCCTCACGGCCCATACCGTGTAATATGAAGTCCTCACCTGATGTCATCTTCCTTAAAGGCTCGCCGATCATCTCTTCCACGCTTGTTTCGTATAGTTTTCCGCTTCCCCCACATTTTTCACACCCTTTTCCGCGACAGCGGTTACATATCCACTTAGTCTGAGGTATACCTCTATCAAGCTTTTTATATCGTCCGTAGACAAATAGAGGCGATATCTCGATCTCAACGGAATCGAATCTCGTATCGAGTATGGCCTTGATATCAGGATCCTCTAGGTCGACCTCCTTCTCTATCTTTTTTTGAACTCTTTTTCCTACTTCTCTATTTATCTCCGAGTTTATGGGTTCAGCGGTAGTCAAATTCAGTTCTGTCCATAAGCTTTCTTCTCTCTCCTCCACCTCTGGATCGATCCTAGAACCGATAAGGAAGTCCTCGAATTCGAATCTGCTGAGTTCATCCGCGGCTATTTCAGCGAATTTATCTAACTCCTGGAAGAGGTCACCACATAACACACATCTGTCCGATTCTTCTGGGACCTCTTTTCTCTCTTTACCGCTTTCCACTAACATCGCGGAAGCTATTCGAAGGCTTTTCCCCCTCTCTTTGTTCGTAACGCCGTGACCCAGCTGTGCGAATAAACGACCTAAACAGTGATCGCATAGGTCTTTCTCTAAAGCCATCTCCACATTTTTTAATACTTCCATTTTATCAGCACCGATTCAAATCAAGCATATCGGAAAATTGTTTGATCTATTTTCCTAGATCTCGCGCTAGGCTGTGAAGCCTCTCTTTCGTCAGGAGCAGAGCGGTCACCACAACTGTTATGAATCCCGCTTCCACTACATATCCCTGCTGTATGAACACACCGAGTATGAATGTGACGAAAAGTGCCACCGAGGTGGTTATCCCTATGGTGTGTATTTCGTACTTAAGGTAAGCTAGGAGAACAGCGAACCCACCAAAGATGACGACTCCGACCTCTATCAAGTGGAGTCCTAATGAAGCGGAGAGAAAAGAAAAAAGAACGCCGCTCATGGACGTTAGGGGAAAGGTTCTAACTCCTGCGATTACTTTCGGCCCTTTCTTTTTATGCTCCCTTTCAAGCCCGATAAGGCCTCCCATGCCTATAGCCAACAGAACATGGATAACGAAGTTGAGATCTATGAATGCTTCCATCAATCAAATCTTATAGAGTTTAAGTTATTTTTTATTTTCGGCCGATAAGAATCAAATAACCCATCCTATATCTCGATATCCATGAGAGAGAAAAATGCTAAGGAGAAGGCTAGAGAGTATCTTTCTCAGGAACCGGTCGTGAATTCGTACCAGATCGCAAGGTTGGATGACGATCGAAGCGAGGTGTTCTTGAACCAGAAAAAGAATATGTCTGGAGTCCTTATAATCAGCGGCGGAACCGTCACCTTGAGAGGCGGCTTAGAGGCAGTGAAGGACCTACTCTTAGAGAATTTAGATGAGGACGAAGAGTACAGGTTTCATTCCATCGATCCTCACTCGTTCAAAGCCGTAAAGGAAACAGTCGAGGTCGACGATGATAGACCTACATGGCTCTTGGTCCGCCTATATGAAAAAGCCAAGGAACCGGAGGAGGAGATAGCTTCTTTGAAAGAGAAGGACGCTTCGGTTATAAACGAATATTGGGGTCTCGGAGGTCAAGACTCGACGGATTACATAAAAAGGCGGATAAATCAGGGGCCCGCCTACGGGATAAGAAAGGAAGGAGAACTCGTAGGATGGAGTCTGACCCATTTCATAACCGACGAGGTCATGGTACTGGGTATGCTGCACATAAAGGAAGCTTGGAGGAGAAAAGGCCTCGCTAAAGCACTGACCGAAGCCATGTGCAAGGAATGCGAAAAAAAGGGTTTGATCCCAGCTGTCCAGATATTTAAAGATAACGAACCCTCTTTCTCACTTGCAGAGGACCTGGGCTTTGAGATCAGAGCCGAGCATCACTGGTTCGACGGGCTAAAGAAACGGATGCAGTGATCTTACCATAAGGAAAAAAGAAATATATAACACTGCTCCTTGAATCTGGTGCATGCGGATAAGACAGCCAATCGTCAGTGTTCTCGGTCATGTCGACCACGGCAAGACGACCTTCCTGGATAAGGTAAGAGGGACCACTGTTCAGGAGAGGGAAGCCGGAGCTATAACACAACATATAGGGGCTACTGAAGTACCTTTAGAGGCTTTAAAAGATGCATGTTCTAAACTGGGATGTAATATAGATTTCTCGTTACCTGGCTTACTATTCATCGACACCCCTGGTCATCACTCTTTCATAAATCTCCGGTCAAGAGGTGGATCTCTAGCGGATTTAGCGGTTCTAGTAGTCGATATAAACGATGGTTTCATGCCCCAGTCTTTAGAATCACTTGACATCCTGAAGAGAGAAGAAACTCCCTTCATCGTGGCCGCTAACAAACTTGATAAGATCCCTGGATGGCGCTCTGAGAACAGGCCGTTCGTTGAAAACATACGCGACCAGTCTCAGGATGCAAAGGACAGGATGACCGAAGCTCTATACGAGGTGATAGGCGATCTTTATGATAGAGGCTTTTCATCCGACAGATATGATAAGGTCAAAGATTTTTCGAAAAACATAGGTATCGTTCCGATGAGCGCATTGACAGGAGAAGGTGTAGAAGATCTTCTCATGACCCTGATCGGCTTAGCTCAGACTTATTTGGAGGACGACCTTGAAGTCGAGGAAGGACCAGGTGAAGCCACCGTTTTGGAAGTGAAAGAAGAGGTCGGACTCGGCACCACTCTAGATACCATCGTCCATCAGGGCGTACTGAGAAAAAATGAAAAAGTGGTCATAGGGACCAGAAATAAACCAATACATACAAAAATAAAATCACTGTTGAGACCGAAGCCCATGGATGAGATCAGAGATCCCAGTGAAAGGTTCATCGAAGTTGCTGAGGTAGGAGCCGCAGCAGGTATCAAGATAGTCACACCCGAGTGTGAAGGTGTATTAGCTGGCGCCCCGATAATTGGAGTTGGTGACAGAGATCTAAGTGAAGTAATGGATATGGTGAGAAAAGAGAGCCAAGCCGATATAGAAACCGAAGATGAGGGAGTCATAATAAAGGCTGACGCGATAGGGTCTTTAGAGGGACTAGCTTATGAGCTAGATGAGGCGGAGATACCTCTCTTAAAGGCTTCTGTAGGTGACGTGTCGAAAAAGGATGTAGCGGACGCGGTGGCGATAGACGAACCGCTTTACAGGGTCATACTTGCTTTCAACGTCGATGTATTACCGGACGCCGAAGAGAAGTTGAAAGAAGTAAGTGTCAAAATATTCCAGAACGATGTGGTTTACAGACTGGTGGAAGAATATGAGGAATGGAAGGAAGAAAAGAAGAGGGCACTCGAAGAAAAGAAGAGAGAAAAAGTAGTCCATCCAGTCAAGATCCGAATTTTAGAAGATCATGTCTTCAGGATCTCTAAACCTGCGGTGGTGGGCGTAAGAGTTTTGGCTGGAACCCTGAGACCGGATAGAAGACTCCTCAAAAAGAACGGAAAATCCGCCGGTACGATAAAAAGTATCAGGACCGGCGATCAATCACTAGATAGTGCTGAGCAAGGAGAAGAGGTTGCCATAGCTATTTCGGGAGTCACCGTAGGTAGGCAGATAGACGAAGGAGATGAATTGTACATAGATATCCCTCAAGGCGACGCCTCTAAACTGAGAGACCTAGAATTGACCTATGACGAGGAAAGGATATTGGACGAGATCAGGGAGATCAAGCAGGAGGAAGATCCGTTTTGGGGACTTTGAATGTACGAGCACATCACATTTTTTCTATAAAATCACCTAACAAACCACAATCTTAATTAGAAATAGCTCTATCAAGGTAGAAATAAGATTATATGATCAGGTGGTATATATGTCTAGCAATATAGCGTCAGAAATCATCTACGAGACCCCTATGGAGAAACAAAATATAGAGATAGTTGAGAGAAAGGGCATCGGCCATCCCGACAGCATAGCCGACGGTATAGCCGAAGAGGTCAGCAGAAATCTTTCTAGGATGTATATGGAAAAGCACGATAGGATACTTCATCATAATACAGACGAAGTCCAGATAGTGGGGGGACAGGCCAATCCAAGATTTGGCGGTGGAGAGATACTCGAGCCGGTTTACATGCTGCTTGCAGGAAGAGCTACTACGGACGTGAATGGCAAAAGGCTGCCTTATAAGTCAACAGCTCTTACCGCCGCTGAGGAATATCTTGAAGAGACCTGCACACACTTGGACGTAGATCAGGGCGTGATGTTGGATTGCAGGATAGCTCAGGGCTCAGTTGATCTTCAGGACGTTTACGATACCAGCAGACACAACGCTAACGACACATCTTTTGGCGTGTCATATGCACCGTTAAGCGGAACAGAAAAAGTCACTTTAGAGACTGAAAGATTCATAAACGGTCCATTGAAGGATGACCTCCCTGAAGTGGGCCAGGACGTCAAAGTCATGGCTACTAGAAAGAGGGATGAGATAAATCTAACTATAGCGGTGGCGATAATAGATCGTTTGACTTCTGATGCAGATCATTACAAAAGTGTGATAGAAGAAATAAAAGACCGTGTCAAAGATCATGTTCTGGATCAAACCTCGAGAGACGTAAACATCATGCTCAACACCGCGGATAACTATGAGAAAGACATATATTATCTGACTGTAACCGGTTTATCCATGGAGAACGGTGACGACGGGTCTGTTGGAAGAGGTAACAGAGTCAACGGTTTGATCACACCTTTCCGTCCGATGAGCATGGAAGCGGCTGCTGGTAAAAATCCCGTGACGCACATAGGTAAACTCTACAATATCGCAGCAAAGGAGATAGCTCAGAAAGTTTATGATGAAGAGAAGGAAGGAGTTCACGACGTCTATGTAAGACTGGTATCACAGATAGGGAGATCGCTAAAAGATCCTCAAGTGGCCAGCATACAGCTCGTCGTCGAAGAAGATGAACATCACAATACAAGGATGGATAACGTCGAATCTATAGCTGAAGATTATTTGGAAAATATCTTCGACTTGAAGGACAGGATACTCAACGATGAGATCAGCGTGTTTTAAGTTGAATATTCTCATCCCATAGCCATGAGCGCAAAGACCTTACAGTCTCTAACTATGTAATCAAGCACTGCATACTCGTTAGGTTGATGCGCTAAGGCTTTGTTAGAGCACCATACTGCCGTTGGTATACCCCTATCTCTGAAATGTTTTGCTACTGTACCTCCACCGATACCGACCAATTCCGGTTTGAAAGAAGTGACGTCATTTATCGCAGCTATTAACTTTTTAACCACTTCTGAATCTTCAGGAGTTTTTTCGGGAGCGTCGCTCTCGTTGACATATTCGATGTCTATCCTCGCTCCGGTTTCGTCTTCAAATTGTTCCGCCGCATTTTCGAACACTTTTTTTACTTCGTTTAAAGGGATAGAAGGCAAGATCCTACAGTCAAAGAACTGTGTCTCTTTACCCGGTATGGAGTTAACATTAGGTACATTTGCCAGCCTTTTAGTCGGCTCGAAGGTGCTGGTAGCCGGAGAAAAAAGCTCGTCCTCTTCATCGAATTTATGGCGAAGTTCTTCATCTACAAAGTTTTGATATCTTGCGATTATACGATTTGCATTTATTGTTCCGCCTGGCATAGCTGCGTGGCCCTGCTTGCCGTGAACCTCCACTTTTGTCCAGATACCGGATTTTTCGACTATCTCGATGCCTTTTCCTTCATCTTCGCTGTGGTCCGGGACCAATACGAGGTCATCTTCATCTATTATACCTTCTTCTAAGATGTGCTCCACACCGTACTCGCTTCCGGTCTCTTCATCTGAGACCATGATCACTTTGATGTTATAATGCGGTTTTATCCCGGCTTCCGAAAGGGCTTTCACTGCAAATATACTAGATACCAATGCCTGACCGTTATCTTCGGCGCCTCTACCGTATATCTTCCCGTCTTTGAATTCGGGTTCAAAAGGATCGGTATCCCATTCGTCGAGATCACCTTCTGGGACTATATCTATGTGAGTAACTATGATCAGATTTTTATCCTCCTTTCCCTCTTTCACCGCTACGATATTAGGTCTTATACCACTAGGAACACGATCGTCCTCCGCATCCACTCTATCTATAGAATCAAAACCGAAGTCCTTGATGATCTCCATGATCAGTTCGGACTTTTCTTTTTCACCTTCTCCGTCGTTGTCAGGACCTATAGCGGGAATACGGATCAGCTTCATGAGCGTTTCTTTCATATCCTCTTCATTTTCATCTACCTTTTTGAGTACCTTTCCATCCATGTTATCACATATATGACTAAAAAAGTAATCCGTCAGACAGATATAAGTTTTAGGCCGGAAGAGGATGTTCTTCGTAATCCTTTTTGACGTCCTCGCCTGTCAGATCAAGATATATCTGGGTAGTGGTTAAGGATGAATGTCCCAGCATCTTTTGTACACTACGTAGGTTCATACCGGATTTCAAGCAGTGGACCGCAAAGCTGTGTCTCAACATATGGGGATACACGTTCTTGCTTATATCGGCTTTGTTCGCGTACTTTTTGACCAACCTTTCGATCTGTCTAGTAGATAAAGCATTACCGCGCTGAGAAAGGATCAGTACCCCTTTTTCTTCGTCTCCTTTATACAACTGTACAAGGTCCAAAGTTTCATCATCTATAGGTACTATCCTGTCTTTGTCTCCTTTTCCTCCTCTTACGGTCACAAGGCCTTCGTCAAAATCTATATCTTGGATCCTTAAAGAAGTAAGTTCCGATACTCTAAGCCCACACCGGTACAAAATACGCAGTATCAATCTATCCCGTATCTTCCTTCGCTCGGGGGCGTTCAACAACTTCCGGACTTCATCTTCCTTGAGATATTTTGGCAGTTTTTTTCCCATTGACCCACCATGTCTGACATTTTGTATGACAATATAGCTCTTACAAGATATAAAAAGATTTTGGCGAACAACTAACAGCAGGGTAAAAATATTTATATCGACCCGAGTCATCGCTTTCCACATGGGCCTGTAGCTCAGCCAGGTGGAGCGATCGGCTCTTAACCGATTGGTCTGGGGTTCGAATCCCCACAGGCCCGTTTTTTGGGGATGAGGACCCTTGGGTTCGTGAGTCAATCTATGATTGACGAGCTGTTAGAATTTCGAACACTATGAGAAATTCTGACTGGAATCCCCACAGGCCCGTTTTTTTGGTTACCGAAAACCACGAAAGCTTTTTAATCTCCCATTCCTGTGAAGGAGTATATCTGGTACCATGGAGATGACAAAGAAAGACGAATACGATTTCAAAAAAGCCATAGAGGAGATCAAAGATCTCAAGGGAAGGGGTACCGAGCTAATCTCGCTCTACGTACCCCCTGATAGAAGCATCTCTGACGTGACTTCCTACCTGAACGAGGAGATGTCTGAGAGTTCAAATATCAAGTCAAAATCCACTAGGAAGCACGTGCAGGCAGCGTTGAGATCCATAATGTCCAAACTAAAATATTTGGACAAACCTCCCGAGAAAGGGATGGTCTTTTTCGTGGGCCATGTTTCGGCTAGTGGAGACAAAACCGAGATGGTCTCTAAGACCCTAGAGCCCCCAAGGGAGATAGAAACTTTCACCTATCGGTGCGACTCCGAATTTTACGTTGAACCCCTGAAGGAGATGATAGGCGAAAGGGAAAAGTACGGGCTGATAGTTCTCGATCGAAGCGAAGCTACCATCGGAATATTGAGAGGAAATAGGGTGGAAACTCTTCAGCACCTGCAGTCCATGGTTCCAAGCAAGCACACTAAGGGTGGTTTCTCTCAGCAGAGATTCGAGAGGAGGATAGAGATAGCGGCCCAAGAATACTTTAAAAGGTTGGCGGACAAAGCTAACGGGCTCCTTCTAGAGGAGGAGGTCGATGGTCTTTTGGTAGGCGGCCCCGGTAGAACTAAAGACGACTTCATAGACGGCGGATTTTTACATCACGAATTAGAGAACAAGATTATAGACACTTTCAATACAGGCTATACGGACGAATATGGCCTTAAAGAATTGATGGAGAACGCTAAAGAAACTCTGTCTGAACTAGAGGTCATGAAGGAAAAGAAGTTGATAAATAAATTGATGGAAGAGATCAAGAACCCTAATGGAGGGATGGCAAGTTACGGCGAGGAAGAAGTGATGAGGGCTTTAAGGATGGGAGCAGTTGAGACTTTACTCGTATCTGAAGGTATAAACAAACAAAAGGTGAAAGTTGGATGTCCGGATTGTAGTTACGAAGAGGACATGACCGTCGAAGGAAAGCTGAGAAAAAAAGAGCTTTCCTGCCCTAACTGCGATTCAGAACTGGAGACATCGGATAAAAAGGATATCATCGAGCTTCTCTATGAGATGGCGGAAGAGGTGGGAAGCGAGGTAAAATTGATTTCCAGCGAATCTGAAGAGGGCGAACTACTAAAGAATGCTTTTGGCGGTGTAGCGGCGTTGCTCCGTTACAGGATAAACTGAGGTTCAAAGATGGGATACGTGATACTCGACTTCCAGGATGAGATAATCGATAAAACCAAGAAAGTCTTGGACATATCTGAAGATATGATCGAGATCGAGGTCCCGTCAGAGGAGAGAGGTGATTACGCCCTACCTTGCTATTCTCTAGCTAGAGTACTCAAAAAGGATCCAAAAAAGATAGCCGAAGAGCTGAGCACTAAAATAGAAATGGACTTTGGAACAGTGGAGAGTTCGGGACCTTATGTGAATTTTAAGATAGACGGCTCACATCTAGCTAGAGAGACGATATTGTCTTGTCTTGAGAAAGAAGAAAGTTTTGGTGAACTGTCTCCCAAGTCGGAAAAAATAATAGTAGAACATACTAGCGCCAATCCTAACGGTCCTTTACACGTGGGACGAGCTAGAAATCCTATCATAGGAGATACTTTAGCACGGATGTATGAAAAGTCGGGCTATGAAGTCGAAAAACAGTATTACGTGAATGATATAGGACGTCAGATCGCGATCTTAGTATGGGGGACTTTAAATCTTGATGAAAAAGATCTCCCCACGGCAGAGAGAAAAAAAGCCGATCATAATCTTGTACGGTATTACCAGATGGCGAATAAATTATTGGAAGAAGACGAGAGTATAGAGGAAGATATCCAGGAAATCATAAGATCCATGGAAAAAGGTGACGAAGACATATTACAACATTTCAAGAACACCGCACAAAAGATAATGAAAGGTATAGCGAAATCTTTAGAGCGGTTAGAAATCAATCTAGATAGTTATAAAACCGAATCATCTCTGATAGTAGATGGCTCCGTTGAAGAGGTGATAAAAAAAGTATCAGAACTGAAAAACTCAGGAGAGGAAGACGGAGCCTTATATTATGAAAAAGAAGATAATAAAACATTCGTGGCCCGAAAGAACGGAACCAGTTTGTATCCTGCTAGAGATATCGCTTACCACATCTGGAAAGCCGAACGCGCCGATCATCTATTAAACGTATTGGGCGAGGATCATAAGCTCCATGGGGAATTTGTACAGAGCGTGTTAAAAGATTTAGATGTAAGTCCAATACCTCATATAGTTTTTCACTCGTTCGTTACTTTTGAAGGGCAGGAGATGTCCACTCGTAAGGGAACTTACGTGACATTGGATAATTTCATGGATACGGCTCATGAAAAAGCTAAAGAGGAGATAAAGAAAAGAAAAGAAGTCAGTACGGACGAATTAGATTCGATATCTGAAAAGATAGGTATGGGGGCGGTCAGATACAACATCATAAAAGTACAACCCCAGAAACCAATCGATTTTGTTTGGGACGACGCTCTAGATTTTGAAGGAAACAGTGCACCTTTCCTACAATACAGCCACACAAGAGCGAACAGTATCTTGAGGAAATGGGGGGATAATCGATTAGATATAGGATCATCAGATCTTCAAGATTTTGAAGATGGAGAGATAACTTTGATGAAAAGGATATCAGAATTTCCACGAGAATTGAGAGATGCGGTGGAAAATAATTCTCCTCATACAATGGCAAAATACGCTCATAAACTCGCTGCGGAGTTCAATCAGTTCTATAGAGATTACCCCGTACTTCACTCTGAGGAAAAGAAGATTAAACGGATAGCTATAGTGAAAAGTTTCAAATTTGCTATGGGCAGTGTTTTACAAACTTTAGGCATACAAAAGCCAAAAAAGATGTAATATAGAAAAAAAGAAAAGGTTTTTTAGATTGTAGCTTTTATTTCCCCATCTTCTCTTTGATCTTATCCTTGTAGAAGTACAGTCCCACTGTGACACCGATTATGATTATCGGGATCAACGCATAGACCACGTACTCTCTCCAAGCTGCGGGTTCAACATTTACGGTTTCTTCTACTTCGTTATTCCATAGTAGCTCTGGGTGTTCTCTTTCTTCGGCATCTGTTACGTTCACGTTCACAACTATTTCTCCATCGTTCTCCGGTTCCCATTCAATGTCTATCCTGACCTCTTCACCAGGTTCTATGTGTGTTCGATTCATTTCTTCGCCATCTTTGAAGAATACTGGTGAGACGTCTACTCTTTCATCATCTACTCGCAATACAGTGTCTATCTGAGTGGCGTTTGCGTCTCCCTGGTTGGTGACATTCACACTGATGGTAACCGTATCTCCGACTCTTATATCTTCTTCTGAGAATCTGAGATCGTCTACCATGAGATTAGGGGTTGGTCCTCTACGGATGTTTACTGTTACCGACTCGTTCCTGAAATTACCAGATACGTCTGTCACATTAGCCCAAACTGTATAATCTCCAGCACTATCAAAACTGACGTTTTCCCATATCTCTCCTTCTTCTTTCATCTCGAGTTCATCGATCCACCATGTGAAATTATCTAGTTCACCTTCGTACTCAGGATGTGCAACCGATTCCGTCGCATTGAAAGTAACGTTGGTACCTATCTTTAGATCAGCATGTTCAACGTAAGAATCGTAGCTATGTTCATCGTTCCACTCTGTTCTGATGACTACACTGGGTTTTGTGGTATCATTGACGTTTATCACTATCATCTCTTCGTTCCAATTTCCTACCGGATCAGTAACATTCAGCGTTACATTATAGGAACCAGGTATATCAAAAGTATGATTCACATTTGTAAGGTTCGCTCCGCTTACTGGTTCGCTTTCATCGCTGAAGTTCCACTGATACATGCTTATGTTGCCGGTAGCTTCGTCCACAAAATTCTCTGCACTGAAGTTGAGTTCTTCCCCTTCATCGGCTGTAGTGCTCTCTAGTATTTCTTCTCCTCTCACTTTTATCGTTCCCTGTGGACCTTCGTCGTCGACAACGACGAAAGTTTCGTTGCTGATGAACCTTCCGTTGCTCTCTTCTACTTCCACGGCGAGGGTCATCTCTCCGGTATCATTGAATGCGTGAGTTATATCTTCACCGTATCCTATCACGTCTCCGCCCAAAGTCCACGTATAGTTTACCGCTTTGCTTATCGGATTTTCGTAAACAGATCTGATCTCCGCTTCGCTGTCTTTTCTTATCACGTAGTGGTCTTCGTCCCTTTCAAATATCCAAGGTTCTCTTTCAAGGAATATACTCACATCGCCCTCTTCGTATTCTCTCAGGTCTAAGACCAGATAGGAAGTCTCTTCTTCTTCCATATATTGAGGATCTATAGTCATGTGGGTGTAACCATCGATTTCAACGTTTTCAGGTATGATCTCTAAAGAGTTCTCTCTGCTCACGTCGTATCTCTCGTAACCATCTATGACACTTAAAGTATAGTTGAATACTCTCCTGTTGCCGTAGGTATGAGCGTGATTGACCCAAAGATCTACAACGTAAGATCCTTCATCCAGGTCGTCATCCACGATACTGTATTCTCTCTCCGCTGTTACGGTTATATCTCCTTCGAAAGGTTCGGTGAAGTCCTCTCCTAATTTCTCCAACCCTTCAAATTCAACTGAGTAATCTTCAAGTTCATATATCGTATCGTTCACTTCTATGACATCTAACGTTGTGAGGATGTTTGCTTCGCTGTAGTTGAGTCTGTCTCTGAATTCACGTATTTCTTCATCTCCTACTGCTTGGTCTCCGTCACCCAATGCGATATCGATCTGCATTGGCAAATAGCCTATGTTGGAATAGTCTAAGGTCTTCATTCTAGTTCCTGAATTGAGTGTTCTTGTGGTATCGATCGTGAGTGTTTCTACGCCGTCGAATTCCATGTTCGTCTCGAACATTTCGGGCTCGGATGCATTTACACTCTGCCTCCCGAGTTTTTCGGTACCTTGGAGGTCAACGATCTCTTTTACAAGAGGTTCGTACCCTGGAGCATCGACAACCATTGTGTAATCATAATTCGCAGGTGCTCTTATCCTGAATGTCGGTCCTTCGTCAGTCCTCTGAAATATCCCTACTTCCTCGTTGTATATTGTTATGTCCATCACTTCTCTTATACCTCTATCATCTTCGTCCACAAGACGCCCTTCGATAACGGGTTCCGTGAAAAGGGTCACGTTGTAATAGTTACCGTCTTCCTGCTCCACAGTGTATGGTGCTTCTTCTTCTTCTTCGAAATTGGCTGTGACTTCTTTGTCTTCGTCCATTGTTATCGTGATATTTTCTTCTTCTCCTTCGTGATCGCCGGTCCAATTTGTGAATGTCCATCCCTCATCGGGTATAGCGCTCAAATTCACTTCAGTGCCTTCCTCGTATTCTTCTTGTTCAGGATCGATCTCGACTTCTCCTTCGCCTTCCGTGTTTA
>SL_8KL_010_SEDDRAFT_10000521_pt1 | contig 33577 bp, 32 predicted proteins | sample SodLakKL_010_SED_4_FD_11160 | JGI IMG/M metagenome (IMG submission 11160)
CGCGCGACCCGCATGGGGCTGTGGCTGTCGATTGCCTTTGGTCTGGGTGCGCTGCCTGTCTTCTGGTTCTCGGGCGCGCTGCTGACCGCGCTTGGGCAGCCAGAGGATGTGATCCCTCTGGCCGAAGTCTATATGCGCCTGCTGGGCTTCTCGCTGGTGCCCGCGCTGATCGTGATGGTGCTCAAGAATTATCTGGCGGCGCTGGGCCGCACACAGGTGGCGCTCTGGATCACTGTGGCGGCAGTGGGATTGAATGTCGGCCTGAACTGGATGTTCATCTTCGGCAATCTGGGCATTCCCGAAATGGGGGTGCGGGGCGACGATGCTTCTGTACATTCTGGCCGGGCCTTTCCTTGTGGGGCTGTTCCTGTCCCCGGATGAACCCGCACGCGCCGCGATCATCACCATTGGCGCGTCCTTCCTGATCGTCGCGGCGGTGTTTCAACTGGCAGACGGGGCGCAGGTCATGGCAATGGGGCTGTTGCGCGGGGTGCAGGACACGCGCGGGCCGATGCTGATTGCCGCGTTCAGCTATTGGGGCGTTGGTCTGCCGACAAGCTATCTGTTCGGCATCGTTCTGGGCTGGGGCGGTGAAGGGGTTTGGGCCGGGTTGGTCGTGGGGCTGAGTTGTGCCGCGATTTTGTTGATGCTGCGCTTCTGGCGCGGACCGGGCCGGGCGGACGCCCTGCCTTGGGCGAAATGAGAGGCTGAGCGATGGATCTGCGCGCAATTCTGATGGGGCTGGCCTTTGCGCTGATGTGGTCCTCGGCCTTTACCTCGGCGCGTATGATCGTGGCGGATGCGCCGCCGCTTTACGCGCTGAGCCTGCGGTTCCTGATATCAGGCCTGATCGGCATCGCAATTGCGCGCGCGTTGGGGCAAAGCTGGGTTCTGACCCCCGCCCAATGGCGCGCGACCATTGTGTTCGGGATCTCGCAAAACGCGCTGTATCTGGGGCTGAATTTCGTGGCCATGCAGACTGTAGAGGCGTCGGTTGCCGCGATCATCGCATCCAGCATGCCATTGCTGGTGGCGTTGTCGGGCTGGCTGATCCTGCGCGAATATCTGCGCCCGCTGGCGATTGCGGGGCTGTTTGCAGGCTTTGCAGGTGTGGCGCTTATTATGGGCGCACGGATCACGGGCGGGTTGGACCTGTTCGGCGTGGGATTATGCGTGCTGGGGGTCGTGTCGCTGACGGTGGCAACAATGAGCATGCGCGGGGCGTCCGGCACAGGCGGCAACTTGCTGACAATCGTGGGGATGCAGATGCTGGTGGGCGCTGCGATCCTGATTGTCCCGGCGATGCTGCTGGAGGTGCCAGAGGTGAACTGGACATGGCAGTTGGTTGGCGCGTTCAGCTATACGGTTCTGGTGCCGGGGCTGGCGGCGACATGGGTGTGGTTCTTGCTGGTGGCGCGGATCGGCGCGGTGCAGGCGGCAACGTTCCACTTCCTGAACCCGTTTTTCGGGGTGGCCATCGCGGCACTGCTGCTGGGCGAGGTGCTGGGGATATTTGACGTGATCGGGGTGTTGGTGATCATGGGCGGCATTCTGGCGGTGCAGCGCGCGCGTATTCCGTAAAGTGAGGGCGCGTGGTATGCGTCTTGAATGAGTATTTTCAGCAAGAAAATGACTCAGACGCCCAGATAGGTGGTTTGCAGGTCTGTGCTCAGGTCTTCGGGGGCCCCTTGCCATGCGACAGCCCCGCGTTGCACGATCACGCAATGATCGGCGAAGGGCAGGATTTCGGACAATGTCTTGTCGACCAGCAGGATCGACAGGCCATCGGATTTGAGCGCCGTAATCGCGGCCCAGATTTCGCGGCGGATGACAGGGGCCAGCCCTTCGGTTGCTTCATCCAGCATCAGCAGGCGGGGGTTGGTCATCAGCGCGCGGCCAATGGCCAGCATTTGCTGCTCGCCGCCTGACAGGGTGGCGGCCAGTTGTTGTTTGCGTTCTGCAAGCCGTGGAAAGAAGGCCTGTACGCGCGCCAGATCCCATGGGCCGGGGCGCGCGCTGGCGATCAGGTTTTCCGTCACAGTCAGGTTTGGAAAGCAGCGCCGCCCCTCTGGCACCAGCCCGATGCCCAGCCGTGCTGCGCGAAACGACGGCGCGGCGGTGATATCATGCCCGGCAAAGCGCACAGCACCCGCGCGCAGGGGCAACATGCGACACGCGGTGGCGATGGTGGTGGATTTGCCCATGCCGTTGCGGCCCATCAGGGCGACGGCCTGTCCTTCATGCACTTGCAGGCTGACGCCAAACAAGGCTTGCGAGGCGCCGTAGAAGACGTGCAGGTTTTCGAGGTCGAGCAAGGGGGTCATGCTGTTTCCTCGCCCAGATAAACGGCGCGGACCTGTGGATTGGCGCGGATATCGGCGGGCGCGCCTGTGGCGATGATGCGGCCATAGACCAGCACCGAGATGCGGTCGGCCAGCCGAAAGACTGCGTCCATGTCATGCTCGATCAGCAGAATCGGGGCTTCGTGCTTCACTACGTGCAGAAAGCTGACAAGGCGCGTTGTCCCTTCTGACCCAAGTCCGGCCATCGGCTCGTCCAGCAAAAAGCATTTGGGGTCCATGGCCAGTGCCACGGCAATTTCCAGAAGGCGGCGCTCGCCATGACTGAGCATCGCCGCCTCGACCGAGGCGCGGGGGCCAAGACCCACCCGCGCCAAAATCGCGCGTGCGCCGTCGCGCAAGGGGGTGTCACGGTTGACCGGGCGCAAAAAGCGGTAGCTGTGCCCTTGGCGCGCCTGAAGTGCCAGCATGACATTGCGCAGCGCCGAATAGTCAGGGATCAGCGAGGACACCTGAAAACTGCGCCCTAGACCGGCCTTTGCGCGGCGGGCGACAGACAATGTCGTGATATCTGCGCTGTCCAGCCAGACTTGCCCCGCGTCGGGCGCGATCTTGCCCGAGACAAGCCCCATCAGCGTGGACTTGCCCGCACCATTTGGCCCGATCAGCGCGTGGATTTCACCGCGCTGCAAGGTCAGGGTCACATCATCCGTGGCTTTCAGCGCGCCGAAGCTTTTGGACAGGCCGCGCAGGTCCAGAACCGGATCAGCCATTCTGCGCCCTCCCCGCGATCAGCCCGATCAACCCGCCGCGTGCGAACAGAACGACGGCCAGCAGCACAAGGCCCAGCCACAGCTTCCAATGCTCGGTCAGCCCGCCGAAAAACACTTCGAACCCCACCAGAATGGCTGCACCTGCCACAGGGCCGAACAGGCGGCCGACACCGCCCAGAATGATGATGACGATCAATTCGCCCGACATGGTCCAAGCCATCATGGCAGGGCTGACAAAGCGGGTCAGGTCGGCCATCATCGCGCCCGCAAGCCCGGTGATCATGCCCGATAGGATGAAGGCCACCAGCTTGACCCCGAAAGGCGAGATGCCGATGGCGGCCGCGCGGTCGGGGTTCTGGCGGATGGCCATGAGGGCTGCACCAAAGCGCGCGGCGCGCAGCATCGCAAAGACGCCAAGCACGGCCAGCAACACGCCATAAGCGATCACGAACAACTCCCACGGGCGGGCGGTGTTCAGGCCGGGAAACTGGTTACGCACGAAGATCGGCAAACCGTCTTCGCCGCCGTAAGCAGGCCATGACAGGGTAAAGAAAAACCCCATCTGTGCGAATGCCAGCGTGATCATGATGAAGAAAATGCCGCTCGTGCGCAGGGACAGCGCGCCGACAATAGCCGCGATCAGCCCTGACAGCGCCATGGCCATGGCCCAGATGGGCAGCATCTGGTTGGTGCCGGGCAGGCCCAGAACCGTGGTGCCGCTGAAGGCATGATGCGCCGCAATCCCGGCCACATAGCCACCAACGCCCAAGTATAGCGCATGGCCAAAGCTGACCATGCCGCCCAGCCCAAGTGCGATGTTCAGCCCCACGCCCGCAATGGCCAGAATGGCGATGCGCGTGGCCAGCGTGATGATAAACGGCTCGCTCGCCATCCATGCCCAGAGCGGCACCGCGAAAAGTGCGCCTGCCAGCAGGGCATTGAGCAGCCATTCCTTGCGCGTGCTATCCATGGGCGGGAAACAGTCCTTTGGGTCGGAAGATCAGCACAAGCGCCATGAGCAGGTAAATCAGCATCGAGGCAAGGGCTGCCCCCACCCCCATCGCCTGCGAGGTGTCCATGAATGTGGCAAAGACGCGCGGCAGCAAAAACCGGCCCATCGTGTCGATCACCCCGACCAAGAGCGCGCCGACCATTGCACCCTTGATCGACCCGATTCCACCGATCACGATGACCACGAAGGCCAGAATCAGCACAGGTTCCCCCATGCCCACCTGCACAGACTGAATGGCCCCCACCAGTGCCCCTGCAAGCCCTGCAAGGGCCGCACCCAAGGCAAAGACAATCGTGTAGAGTGCGCGGATATTCACCCCAAGTGCGGCGATCATCTCGCGGTCCGACTCTCCTGCACGAATGCGGATGCCAAGGCGGGTTTTTGCGATTAGCACCCACAGGCCAACGGCCACAGCAAGGCCAAAGCCGATCAGCGCCAGCCGGTACAATGAGTAATCCACGATCCCCAGACGGACCGTGCCGCGCAGGGCATCGGGCACATTGAGGTAAAGCGGAAAGGGGCCAAAGATCATGCGCACCCCTTCCGACAAGATCAGGATCAGGGCGAAAGTGGCCAGCACCTGATCCAGATGGTCGCGCGCATAAAGACGCCGGATCACAACCATTTCAATCAACGCACCCGCTGCCGCCGCAGCGGCAATGCCCGCCATCAGCCCCAGCCAGAAGTTGCCCGTCATCCCGGCAACGGCGGCGCACAGAAACGCCCCGATCATATAGAGTGACCCATGCGCCAGATTGATCAGCCCCATAACGCCGAAAACCAGCGTCAGGCCAGCCGACATCAGAAACAGCATCAGCCCGAATTGTACGCCATTCAGAAGCTGCTCGAGCACCAGCGCGAGACTCATCTAACACCTCGGGGTACAGGAAAGGCAGCCCCGGCCTGTGCCGGGGCGCGAAGGGCGTCGTTTACATAGGGCAGTTTTCACCATGCACATCGCGGTGTTCTTCAAAGGCGGTGCCGATGATCCGGTTGGTCAGCACGCCGTCAACCTCAACCACTTCGCGCACATAGACGGTCTGCACCGGGTGCTGGTTGGCGGCGAAGCTGAAATCGCCCCTGACAGATTCGAAATCAGCGGCGCGCAGGGCGTCGCGGAACGCGTCGCTATCCGCGACATCGGCGCTGGACAGGGCCGAGAGGATCAGGTTCGCCGTGTCGAACCCCTGACTTGCGTAGAGTGAGGGCAGGCGGCCATAAGCCTGCTCAAACGCGGCGACAAAGGCCGCATTGGCAGCGTTGTCCAGATCGGGCGACCATTGCGCGGTGTTGATCACGCCCAACGCGGCAGACCCCATGGCAGGCAGCACATCCTGATCGAAGCTGAAGCCTGCGGAAACAATCGGCAGGTCAACGCCGGATTGTTCATATTGGCGCATGAATGAAATGCCCATCCCGCCCGGCAGGAAGATAAACACTGAATCCGCACCAGAGGCGCGAATTTCCGCAATCTCGGCGGCATAATCGGTCTGGCCCACCTGCGTGAACAACTCACCCGCCAGTTCCCCCTCAAAATAGCGCTTGAAGCCGATCAGCGCGTCGGTGCCCGCAGGGTAGTTCGGGGCCATGATAAAGGTATTCTCGTAGCCCAGCACATTGGCATGCTGTCCCGCTGCCTCGTGCAGCATGTCATTTTGCCATGCCGCATTGAAATAATTGGGGTGGCAATTCGCGCCCGCCAGCGGCGAGGGGCCAGCATTGGGCGAGATGTAGAAAATATCCTGCGCCACAGTCGAGGGGACAACCGCCATCGCAAGGTTCGACCAGATGATGCCCGTCAGAATATCGGCGCGTTCCGACTGGATCATGCGCTCTGCGATCTGGACCGCCAGTTCCGGGCGCTGGCCATCATCTTCGACCACAAGCCTGATAGAATGCTCGCCCGCCATCTCCAACGCCAGTTGGAACCCGTCGCGGACATCGACCCCCAGCCCGGCACCGCCGCCGGACAATGTGGTAATCATGCCGACCGTGACCGTCTCTGCCTGTGCCATACTGACCATTGCGCCAGCGGTCAGGGCCGCCAATGCGGTCGTCCTGAGGGTTGTCATGCGTCACTCTCCCTGTGTGATTTATTGCTTTGCACAAGTGTTGCCCCGAACCGGTGAAAAAGTAAATGTCTTACGCAAGCGGGGGCAGTTGCGCTAAAACAGTCTGCGTCAACGCGCTGTCAGGCCGGGCCAGCCCGTCGATCACATTAAAATGGTGCAGCCCGTCTGCAACATGCAGACGCGCGGCACACCCCTTGCGCGCCCATGCTTCGCGCAACAGGGCAGACTGGCGCAAGAATTCCGGCCGCTCATGCCCGCCGACCCATGCAGTTACGGCGATGTCCATCGGCGGGCTGTGCAGGGCAGGGCTTTCGCGGCGGGCGGTTTCCTCGCTCAGCCCAAGTTCCGCATTCATCTGCGTGTGCAGTAAGGGGCGCAGATCATGCAGCCCTGAGATGGACATGACATGCGCGATCCGGCCCAGCATACTGTGCGGCAGGGGCGTGTCCTCGCAGACCATGCGTGTTACCAGATGCCCGCCCGCCGAATGGCCGATCAGGCAGATAGGGCCTGCTACCTCTGCCGTGGCATGGGCAATGGCGTGCGCAATCTGGCCGGTGATCTGCGGGATGCGCGCTTCGGGCGCAAGCGTGTAGCTGGGCAACGCCACCGCCCAGCCCTGTGCCACCGGCCCCGCCGCCAGATGCGACCAGTAGGATTTATCGAATTTCAGCCAATAGCCGCCATGCACGAACACCACGAGGCCGCGCGGCATAGCATCAGGCAGGAACAGATCATATCTTTCGCGCGGCTGGTCGCCATAAGCGATATCGGCGCGCATACTTGCGCCAGCCCGAAACGCCTGCGCTGCCTGTTCCCAGCGCGGCGGATACTCCGCCGCCCCGTCGATATAAGCCCCATTGGAAAAGGCATCTTCCCAGTCGATCACAGTGCTCATGTCAGCGGCCTTGAAAACACCTGTGACAAGATCGCCCCCAGCGCCGCAGCGTCAGCTTCGGTAAAGGCATCGGGCTGGTCACTGTCGATGTCAAACACTGCAATCAGCCGCCCCGCGCCATCACGCACCGGCAGCACCAGTTCCGAGCGGGTAGAACTGGCGCAGGCGATATGCCCGGCAAAGGCCTCAACATCCGCAACACGCTGCACCGCGCCTGTGCGTGCACAGGCGCCGCAGACCCCGCGCGAAAACGGGATAACAAGACAGCCATGCCCGCCCTGATACGGGCCGATTTTCAGCATCTCAGGCGCTGTGACGCGGTAGAATCCGGTCCAGTCGAAACGCGCATCGGAATAATGCACCTCACAAGCCACAGTCGCCATCAAGGCCACAGCATCTGTCTCACCCTCGGTCAGGGCCTCGATCCGCGCTGCTAGCGCATCATAATCCAGCATTCGGTGTCCTTTCAGTGAAGCGGGAGCAAGCGGCACAGCCGCCTTGCGACGCGGACGCGCCCCCTCGATGGGGGCAAGGCCGCATCTGGTCGGCCTCAGGGCCGCTCGATTGCAATTGCCGTGCCTTCGCCGCCGCCGATGCAAATTGCTGCGATCCCGCGTTTCAGCCCGCGCGCCTCCAATGCGTTCAGAAGCGTCACCATAATCCGTGCGCCAGACGCGCCAATCGGGTGCCCCAGCGCACAGGCACCGCCATTCACATTGACCACATCACGCGGCAAGCCCATCTCATGCATGAAGGCCATGGGCACCACTGCAAACGCCTCATTCACTTCCCACAGATCGACATCGGACACCGCCCAGCCCAGCCTGTCCAGCAGTTTGCGCGTCGCCGGAACGGGGGCAGTGGTGAACCAGCCGGGTGCCTGCGCATGGCTGGCATGGCCCCGGATAAAGGCGCGCGGTGCGATGCCCTGCGCTTCGGCCGCACTGCGCGAGGCCAGCACCAGCGCCGCCGCCCCGTCCGAGATGGACGAACTGTTGGCCGCCGTTACTGTGCCATCCTTGCGAAACGCGGGCTTGAGATGGGGTATCTTGTCGGGGCGGGCAGATTTCGGCTGCTCGTCTTCCAGCATGATGGCCTCGCCACTACGCGACGGCACGGTGACAGGGGCAATCTCGCGCAAAAACGCACCCTGTGCCTGCGCGTCGAGCGCGTTTGAGAGGGATCGCAACGCATAGTCGTCCTGTGCTTCGCGGGTGAACTGGTATTGCGTGGCGCAATCCTCGGCAAATGTGCCCATCAACCGGCCCTTGTCATAGGCATCTTCCAGCCCGTCCAGAAACATATGATCAATCACCTGCCCATGCCCCAGCCGCGCGCCACTGCGCATCTTTGGCAACAGGTAAGGCGCATCAGACATGCTTTCCATGCCGCCCGCGATCATGATGCCTGTCTGCCCCAGCGCAATCTGGTCATGCCCGATCATCGCCGCTTTCATGCCGGACCCGCACATCTTGTTCAGTGTGGTTGCGGGCACTGACTGGTCCAGCCCTGCGGCGAATCCGGCCTGCCGTGCCGGGGCCTGCCCCTGGCCTGCTGGCAGGACGCACCCCATCAGCAGCTCTTCAACCTGCCCCGCCTCAAGGCCCGCATCGCGCAACGCGCCGCCAATCGCAGCGCCGCCAAGCGGGGGTGCCCCCAGACCGGCAAAAATACCCTGCAAACCGCCCATCGCCGTGCGCGCGGCACCCAGAATGGCTACTTCATGCATGTTTCAGCTCTCCGATGACCTGTCCGACAACTCTTTGGTAACACTTTGCCTTTAATCTCACCATATCGAAGCTCAGGAAAGGGGCGAATATGCAGGTGACACTGGGGCAGGCTGATGGGGCGCTTGTCATCACTGTGCGGGAGTCGCGCCTTGATGCCGCAGTTGCCATCGTGTTCAAGGACATCATACGCGATGTCACGGTGGAAGATGGCACGCGCGTCATCCTTAATCTGAAACATGTGCAGTTTCTGGACAGCAGTGGCCTTGGGGCGATTGTGGGCGTCATGAAACTGCTTGGACCGTCGCGCCCGCTTGAAATAGCGGCGCTCTCTCCGGCTGTGCGCAAATTGTTCCGCCTGACGCGGATGGACACTGTTTTTCGCATTCACGACTGCGCCCCGGATGCAAAGGATATCGACGTCACCCAGATCACCGCTGCCGGATGACGCAGGTTGCTTCAGCCATATCCGGTTGCGGGGGATTGAGGGCGAAAGCGGCAGAGCGATCCTTTGGCAAGGAACACGCGCAGGCCGGGCAAACCGATCCAAGCCGCACGCTGCGTATCGCTTGCCGGGCAAACCTGACCGAGGTGCGCGGCATGCTGCAACACATACACGATTTCCTGACCGTGCAAGACCTGCCTTGCGAAACGGTTGACGACCTTGATCTGGTCTTGTCCGAAGCGATGTCCAATATTGTCCGGCATGGGACTATGGGGGGCGATGGACGGATCGACTGTCACCTCGTGATACGTGACGCATCGGTAGAATGTCGTTTGTCCGACACCGGCGTTGCATTTGACCCCTCAAGGGCAGGCTTGACCGCACCCAACCCGATGGCGTTTTCAGAAGGGGGGTATGGCTGGTTTTTGATCCGCAGCCTGACCCACCACATAACCTATGCCCGCGACGGCGCGTGCAATGTGCTGTGCTTTTCTATCCTGCGCTGCGCGGGGTGTGGGTCAGAGTGGTGCCGCGCAGCTTGCCAGTAATCGCATGAAAACATGTGTTTTTGTTGGGTCGCCGCGTTTCGTCTGACCACCGTCGCACGGGCCCATGATGGATGGCACCTGCCCCCAGATCGGCGCGCCCCCCCCGCGCTGGAAGTGACATATCGCCAGACCGAAGCGGGGGCACAAACCCCTACAAAATGGGCAGGCCCAAACGTTTCATGAACCGCCGCCGTGCGCCTGAAACACTTGCGCGAGGAGCCATGTGACGTCACCGCGACAGCGCCAGAATCCCCGCGACATCAATATGCGCCTCGACATGATCGGCCAGCGCATCAAGGGCCTGCTCGATCACCGCGCCATGCACCATCCCGGATGCCGCAATATCCAAACCTGCCAGAAATTGTGCGCGGAACATGTCGGATGCAAAAAGCCCATGTAGATATGTGCCCGTGATCTGCCCGTTGGCCGAGATTGCGCCCTCGCTCTCGCCGTTCACTGTTGCGAAGGGGCGCGCACGATCAGGGCCAATGGTGCGCCCGATATGTATCTCGTATCCCATCACCTCCAGCCCCGTGGCCACATGTTGCGCCGCAACGCGTGTCAGCCGCTTGTCGGGCGACATCGTGGTTTCGACATCGAGTATGCCCAAGGCGGCTGTGTCGCCCGCTTCCCCCTCGATCCCTTCGGGGTCGCGCACAACCTGACCCAGCATCTGATACCCGCCGCAAATACCCAGCACATGCCCGCCGCGCCGGATATGGGCCTGCAAGTCGATATCCCACCCTTGTGCGCGCAAAAAAGCCAGATCGCCGCGCGTGGACTTCGAGCCGGGCAAAATCACCAGCCGCGCATCCCCCGGTATCGCCTCGCCCGCGCGCACAATCACCAGATCGACATTCTCTTCGGCGGCCAGCGGGTCGAGGTCGTCGAAATTGGCAATGCGAGAAAAGGCCAGACAGGCAATCTTGGTGCCGCCCCCCGATGGACCCGATGCCAGATCAAGTGCATCTTCGGCAGGCAGCAAATGGGCGCGGTCAAACCAAGGCACAACCCCGAACCCGCGCCAGCCGGTGCGCTGGGAAATCAACTGATACCCATCGTCAAAAAGCTGCGGGTCACCGCGAAATTTGTTGATAAGAAACCCCACGACCATCGCCGCGTCATCCGCATCTATCACGGCCTGCGTGCCTATGAGTTGCGCAATCACGCCGCCCCGGTCGATATCCCCCACCAGCACAACGGGCACATCCGCGGCCCGCGCGAACCCCATATTGGCAATGTCACCGGGCCGCAGATTAACCTCGGCCGGGCTGCCCGCCCCCTCAACGATGACCAGATCATGCGCCGCACGCAACCGCTGAAAGCTGTCCAGCACCGCCCCCATAAGTTGCGGTTTCAGGCGCGCGTAATCGCGCGCCATCGCTGTGGTCAGGCGCTTGCCCTGCACGATAACCTGCGCGCCGCGTTCGCTTTCGGGTTTCAGCAGGACAGGGTTCATATCCGTTATCGGTGCCAGCCCGCAGGCCAGCGCCTGCAAGGCCTGCGCGCGCCCGATTTCGCCCCCGTCGGCGGTGACGGCTGCATTGTTCGACATGTTTTGTGGTTTGAACGGGGCCACCCGTAACCCCCGCCGCCGCGCCGCACGACACAGCCCCGCCACCAGCATGGATTTCCCAACATTAGAGCCGCAGCCCTGAATCATCACCGCTGTCATCAACACCACCATCCTTCGGGCCATGAGCTGCCATTCGGCGCGACCTTGCCCGAGCACGCGACAAAAGAGAAGTGCCAACGGGGCTTGCGCGCACCCCGCCCGGACGCCATTCTCGCCATTAGTGGCCGCACAGAAGGACATCTTGCAGATGAAAGTCGGAATCGCACAATTTGCATCTGATCCAACCGATCTGGAGGTCAATTTCGAAATGCACCGCGAATGGATCGCCCAAGCGCGCGCCGCGGGGGTCGCTTTCCTGTTGCTGCCGGAATTGTCGCTGACCGGCCATTATGGCGCGTTGCGCCTGCTGGATTTCGCCATGCCCCGCACCGATCCGAGGCTGATCGCCCTGTCAGAACTTGCCGGTGATATGACCATTTGTCCGGGCTTCATCGAGGAGGGGCCAGCCGCGCAATTCTACAACACGACCGCAGTATTGCGGGGGGGCGAACTGGTCACGCTGCACCGCAAGATCAACCTGCCCAATTATGGCCTGCTGGAAGAGGGCAAGCATTATGCCTCGGGGCGGTTTGTCGACACATGGGCGCTTGACGATCAGTGGCGGCTGGGGCTGATGATTTGCGCCGATGCATGGAACCCTGCGCTGGTGCATCTGGCCTGTCTGCATGGCGCAACGCTGCTGGCCTGCCCCGTCTCGTCCGGGATTGAAGCGGTGGGCGAGGAATTTGACAACCCCGCCGGATGGGCGCGCACGATGGAGTTTTATTCAGTCATGTATGGTTTGCCCTCGATGATGGCCAATCGCACAGGGCGGGAACAGGACCTGACATTCTGGGGCGGCTCGCGGATACTGGACCCGTTCGGAAAACTGCTGGCGATTGCGGGGGCAGAGCCGGAGCTGATTACCGCAACGCTCGACTATGGCGCGCTGCGCCGTGCGCGCCATGCCCTGCCAACAGTGCGCGACAGCAATATCGCCCTGATCCACCGTGAAACTGCCCGCCTGATCGACTCGCTTGGTGTGCCGGATGTGGTGCGCCGCCCGTAGCTGCGTGCATTTTGGCGCGTGGGTCGGGCAAAATGTCGCGTTTTGCCGCCTGCGCCTGTCGCTCATCGCAGTATGCTTCAAGCTGCAAGCACAGGAAGGAAGCGTGATGTTCGCCTGCCCCCCGCCCCGCGACATACTGGCATTGCGGGGCCAGCCATGAACGCCCCGCGCCGCGCAGGCGGACGCCGCAGCAAGGCCGGTCGCACCAGCACGGGCCTGCCGCAACTGCCGTGGCAAAGCCTGACGAACCCGTATGCGCCTATGGAAATCGCAGATGCAGACGGGGTTGAGGCGATTCACCGAACCTCTCTGCGCATCCTGTCGGAACTGGGCATTCGGGTTATCGGCACCTCGGTGCTGGACATGTTCGACAAGGCGGGCGCCAAGGTGGACCGCGACACCGGACTGGTGCGTTTCGACGAAGAACTGGTCAATCACGCGTTGGCAACAGTGCCAAGCCGCACCAGCCTGACCCCCCGCAACCCCGCCCGCCGTGTCGAGATTGGGGGCAATTCGCTGTGTTTCGGATTGGTTGCAGGCCCGCCCAATGTGCATGACTGCCTGAACGGTCGGCGCGCGGGCAACATGGCGGATTATGAAAATTTCATCCGTCTGGCGCAGTATTTCAACGCGATTCACCTGATCGGCAATCAGGTCACCTCGCCGATGGAACTGCCCGCCAATTCGCGGCATCTGGACACATATCTGGCCAATNTGCGGCTGAGCGAGTTGTCCTTTCATGTCTCGGCCATCGGGCGGGGGCGGGTGATGGACGGGNTCAACATGATGGCGATTGCGCGCGGCATTTCGGTCGCGGATATGGCGCATAGCCCCGGTGTGACGACCATCATATCGGTCAACTCGCCACGCCTGTTTGACGAGGAAATGGGCGAAGGGCTGATCGCAATGGCCGAACATGGCCAGCCCGTCTCGATCACGCCCTTTACGCTGATGGGCGCAATGACGCCTGTGACCCTGCCCGCCGCCATGGCGCAACAGAACGCCGAGGCGCTGTTTGGCGTGGTGCTGACCCAGCTTGTGCGCCCCGGCGCGCCGGTCATTTACGGGGCGTTCACCTCGAATGTGGATATGAAATCGGGCGCGCCCGCCTTTGGCACGCCGGAAAACACCAAGGCCAATCTGATCGCCGGCCAACTGGCGCGGCGCTATGGGCTGCCTTACCGCACATCGAACGCCAATGCGTCGAACGCGGTGGATTTGCAGGCGGCCTATGAAACCAGCATGTCCACATGGGGGGCGGTTCTGGGCGGGGGTAATCTGATCTACCACGCCGCCGGCTGGCTGGAGGGGGGGCTGACCGCGTCTTATGAAAAGCTGATCCTCGATATCGAAATTCTGCAAAACATGATCGAGGTGTTGAAGCCGGTCGATTTCTCTGAGGCAGAACTTGGCTTTGACGCCATCGCAGCCGTGCCCACAGGCGGGCATTTCTTTGGCACCGAGCACACCATCGCGCGCTATCAGACCGCATTTTACGAGCCGCTTTTGTCAGACTGGACAAATTATGGCGGCTGGCAGGCGGCAGGGGCGAAAACCGCGCTGACGCGTGCGACTGAGATTTGGCAACGCGCGCTGGCTGAATATGAAGAACCCGCCCTCGACCCCGCGATCCGCGAGGAACTGGACGCCTATGTTGCCACCCGCAAGGAACAGATCGGAACCGCCGAGCCATGACACACGCAAAACCCCTTCCCACCCATGCGCAGGCCGTTGTCATTGGCGGCGGCGTCATCGGCTGTTCGATCCTGTATCACCTTGCCAAACTTGGCTGGTCCGATGCGGTGTTGCTGGAACGCAGCGAGTTGACCTCAGGCTCCACATGGCACGCGGCGGCCAATATTCACGGGTTGCATGACAGCACCAATATCTCGCGGCTGCAACATTACACGATGCAGCTTTATAAGGAGTTGGAGGCCGAAACCGGACAGTCCTGCGGCGTGTTCCAGCCGGGATCGTTGTATCTGGCGCAGACAGACGCACGTGTCCATCAGTTGCGGCTGCAAGAAGCGAAAGCGCGCCGCTACGGGATGAACTTTCACGAAGTCTCGCGCGATGAGGCAGAGCGGTTGCACCCGCTGGTCAATTTCGACGGGGTGCAATGCATCATGTTTGAACCCGATGGCGGAAATGTGGACCCGTCGGGCGTGACCAATGCCTATGCGGTGGGGGCGCGACAGCGCGGTGCGGAAATTCACCGCTTCACCCCTGTCACAGGAACCGAGGCGCTGCCGGATGGCACTTGGATCGTGCGCACCGAACGCGGCGATATCCGCACGCCTTGGGTTATCAATGCAGCGGGGCTATGGGCACGCGAAGTGGCCGCACTCGCAGGGTTGAGCCTGCCGCTTGTCCCGACCGAGCATCAGTACTTCGTGACCGAAACCATCGCGGAAGTGGCCGCACTGGGCCGCCGCTTGCCCTCGGTCGCGGACCGGGATGGCGAATATTACTTGCGACAGGAAGGACAGGGGTTGCTGGTCGGGGCCTATGAAAAAGACGTGCAGTTCTGGGCCGAGGATGGCACGCCGCTGGGCTTCGGGCATGAATTGTTCGCCGATGATCTGGACCGGATCGAGGACAACATCCTGCGCGCCATCGACCGTGTTCCGGTGGTCGGCACGGCAGGCATTAAGCGCGTTATCAATGGCCCGATGATCTGGTCACCGGATTCGTCCGCGCTGATGGGGCCAGTGCCGGAACTGCGCGGCTATTTCTGCTGCTGCGGCATCATCCCCGGCTTCAGCCAGTCGGGCGGCCTTGGCAGGCTGGCGGCGGAATGGATCGTGCAGGGCGAGCCGTCATTGGACCTGTTCGGCTGGGACATGGCCCGCTTCGGGCATTGGGCGGGCAAAGATTTCACGCGTGCGCGGGTGGCCGACCAATACGCCAACCGCTTTAAAATCCATTTCCCCGGCGAGGAACGAAGCGCAGGCCGCCCCGCACGCACCCGCCCCGCCTATGCGGTGCAACAGGAGTTGGGCGCTGTGTTCGGGCTGAATTACGGCTGGGAACATCCGCTGTATTTCGACGCAAACACCCCCGACAGCGCCGGTTTCACCCGCCAGCCGTGGTTTGACAGCGTGGGCCGGGAAGCGCGGATGCTGCGCGACCATGCGGGCATCATCGACATCTCGAATTTCGCCAAGTACCGCGTGGCGGGACCGGGGGCCGAAGACTGGTTGAATGCAGTATTCGCCAACCGTATGCCGACCCGCATGGGCCGGTCCTGCCTGACGCCGCTGATCGGCAAGCGTGGCGGGGTGGCAGGGGATTTCACTGTCACACGGCTGGGCGCGCAAGAATTCTGGGTTATCGGGTCGGGCATGGCAGAGCGGTATCACACCCGCTTTTTCCACGATGTGCCGCTGCCGGATGGCACCAGTTTCGACAGCCTGACCGACAGCATGTGCGGCTTCAACATTGCCGGACCCCGCGCGCGTGATCTGCTGGCGCGGCTGACCAATGCGGATTTATCAAACGCGACGTTCCCCTTTTTCCGCTCGCAGCGGATTACCGTGGCTGGGGTGGAATGTGTGGCGCTGCGGGTGTCCTTCACGGGCGATCTGGGCTGGGAATTGCATTGCGCGGCAGCGGATCAAGTCACGTTGTATAGCGCCTTGTTCGAGGCAGGCCGCGCGGTTGGCGCAGGCCCGGTCGGCAGCCGCGCACTGATGAGCCTGCGGGTTGAGAAGGGCTATGGCAGTTGGGGCCGCGATTACAGCCCCGAATACTGGCCGCAGGAATCGGGGCTGGACGGGCTGATCTGCGCCGACAAGGAATTTCTGAACAAGGACGCATGGCGTGCCATCCGCAACACTCCGCCGCGCGAACAGATGGTCATGCTAGAGATCGACGTGACGATGCCGATGCACAGGGCGGCGAGCCGGTGTTTCTGCCCGATGGCACTCCCCTTGGTCAGGTGTCGTCAGGGGCGTATGGTTATGCCGTACAGAAATCGCTGGCCATCGCGTATGTGAGCGCTGCCAAACGCCCCGCCGATGGGGTGGTGCAGGTGGCCATACTGGGCCGGCCGCACACTGCCCGCATTCTGGACCGCGCCCCGTTCGACCCCGATGGTGCGCGCCTGCGTGACCGTGCACTTGCCGAGATGTCGCCCTGATCATGCCCTCTCGACTTGGGAAGGGCAGCGTGTGAGACTGCGGCAAACCCTTGCCCAAGGCAGCCCCGGATGACAGTTGCGCCGCCCGCGTTCGTTTTCCTGATCGAAGACGGCTTTGCGATGTTGCCCTTCACCTCGGCGATTGAGGTGCTGCGGCTGGCCAACAAGTTGACCAGCAGCACGCAATACAGCTATTGGGTGTCCTCATTGGGTGATGCGCGGGTCACGGCCTCGAACGGGGTAGGCATTGACCCAAGCCGCCCGATTGCGGCCTTGGGGCGCGATGACCGGATCGTGGTCGTGTCCGGTGACGGGGTCTGCCACACGCGCAATGCCGCGCATTCGTCGTTTTTGCACAAGGCCATGCGCTACGGCCACGAAATCTGGGGTCTGTCCTCTGGCGTTGTGCGTCTGGCGCAAGCGGGGCTGTTGTCCGGGCAGACTGTTTCGGCGCATTGGGAAGATATCCCCTATCTGGAGCAGAATTTCCCCGGCATCACTGTCACCTCTTCCTTGTTCACCTGTAGCCCGAAGATTGCCACCTGTGCAGGCGGGCTGTCCGCCGCTGATCTGATGCTGAACCACCTCAGGATGACAGGCCCCGCCACGCTTTCCGAAGAAATCTCGGCGCGGCTGATTCTCGACGGCACGCGCGCGGGCAGGGTGGCGCAGAAATTACCCACACGGCTGAAATACCGCAGCAGCACCCCGAAGGTGCAACTTGCGTTGGAGTTGATGGACGCCTTTATGGACGAGCCGCTGCCGATTTCGGAAATCGCGGGAAAGGTGGCCGTGTCGCAACGCCAGCTAGAGCGGCTGTTCATGAGCGAGCTGCACAAGACCCCAAAGCAATTATATCTGGAATTGCGTCTGGAAACCGCGCGTTATGACGTTCTGGTCAGCACGCGCCCGATCACCAGTATCGGGCTGGACTATGGGTTCAACCCCAACAGTTTTGCGCGAAACTACGTGAAAATGTTTGGCACCACACCGAAAAACGACCGCGATGGCGCGAAACGCCTGCGCTGAAACCGTGGTAGATGTCAGGTTAAAATGGTGCGGGTGGTCGGAGTCGAACCGACACTCCTTGCGGAAAGGGTGTTTGAGACCCTCGCGTCTACCATTCCGCCACACCCGCACAACTGGCGCGTATTTAGCGCGGATATTTTCCTTTCGCAACTGGTCAAACACGGCTTTGCGTGAAATTGATGACGTTATATCCCTGACGAACCCCTTGAAGATTGACCTTTTTGAACGAATGGCTTAGATAGCGTGTCTATGCTGCCTTTGGGTGGCATATCCGCTAGCGGGGCGTAGTAATCAAACGTCCTAGAACCGATCGCGGCCCGATGCCGTATCAAATGGACGCATATGACCCAATTTTCTGATCTGAAGCTGGACCCGAAGGTCCTGAAAGCCATCGCTGAGGCTGGCTATACAACCCCCACCCCGATTCAGGCGCAAGCCATCCCCCACGCGCTTGAAGGGCGCGATGTGCTGGGAATCGCGCAGACAGGGACCGGCAAGACCGCGTCTTTTGTGCTGCCGCTGATCACACGGCTTGGCCGTGGACGTGCTCGCGCGCGCATGCCGCGCAGCCTTGTGCTGGCCCCCACACGCGAACTGGCCGCGCAGGTGGCCGAGAATTTCGACACCTATGCCAAACACACCCGCCTGACCAAGGCGCTGCTGATCGGTGGCGTGGCCTTTGGCGAACAGGACAAGCTGATCGACCGGGGTGTTGATGTTCTGATTGCCACACCGGGCCGGTTGCTGGACCATTTCGAGCGCGGCAAACTGTTGCTGACCGGTGTCGAAGTGATGGTGGTGGATGAGGCAGACCGCATGCTGGATATGGGGTTCATCCCCGATATCGAGCGGATTTTTGGCCTGACACCCTTTACCCGCCAGACATTCTTCTATTCCGCAACGATGGCGCCCGAGATCGAGCGGATTACCAACACCTTCCTGTCAAACCCGGCACGGATCGAGATTGCGCGTCAGGCCACTGCGTCTGAAACCATCGCGCAGGAACTGATCGAACTGCCCGCCACGCGCCGCGACGGTGCGGCCAAGATCAAACGCGAAGCCTTGCGCGCGATTATCGAGGCCGAGGGCGACAAGCTGGAAAACGCGATCATCTTTTGCAACCGCAAGGTCGAGGTTGATATTCTGGCCAAGTCCTTGACCAAGCACAAGCTGGACGCGGCCCCCATTCATGGCGACCTTGACCAGTCACTTCGCACCCGCACACTAGAGCGGTTTCGCGCAGGCGAATTGCGGCTGTTGATCGCATCGGACGTGGCTGCGCGCGGCCTCGATGTGCCATCCGTCAGCCATGTGTTCAATTTCGACCTGCCGTCGCACCCAGAAGATTATGTGCACCGGATCGGGCGCACCGGTCGCGCGGGTCGGTCCGGCAAGGCCGTGTCGCTGATGGTACCTTCTGACAAGAAATACCTCGACGCGATCGAGCAACTTCTGGAACGGCAATTGCCGCGTGGCGTAGCCCCGCAAATGGATATTGGCAAACCCGCGCCAGAGCCGAAGTCAGAAGAAGCGGCGCCCCGGCGTTCGCATTCCGTTTCCAAATCCAAGGCCCCTGAAAAGGCCAAGGCACAGGAAAAGGCGGCTGCACCCGAAAACGCACCCGCGCCGGAGAAAGCCCCTGGCCCCCCCCGCAAAGATGCGCAGAATGCCAATCTTTACAATCTGGATGAGGCGAAGTCAGCCCGCGGTGGGCGTGGCCAATCCCGTCAGCGCCAGGATAATCGCGGCGCGGTTGTGGGCATGGGCGACCATGTGCCCGACTTCTTGCTGCGTGAATTTCGCAGCGCATAAGCACGCATGAAAAAGCCGCACCTGTTCGGGTGCGGCCAGCTCACTTTCGACAACAATATCAGCGATAGAGAAGCGACACCTTGTTGTGAAACAGGTGTATCTTCGAGGGATCAGCTTTCAGTTTGACCTTGCGCCCTTTCAGGTCGGTGTGAATACCGGCAAGTTTGGCAAGTACAGGGGCAAGCGCAGCAGAGTCGGGCTTGAAATACAGCACAGTCAATTCGCCCAAGGCTTCCAGCAACTCGACTTCGCCCGCATACAGGTAATCGTCGCCCTCTGTGGCGACCAGATCTTCGGGGCGCGCCCCAAGATTGACCTTCAGCCCCATATCGGCGTCTGTGGTGGGAATATTGGCAACCGCGCTGCCGCCCCCCTCTAGCTTGACATGGGTTTGTGCGCCCGTGCCCACAATCTCGCCTGCCAGCAGGTTCATCGCCGGAGAGCCGATGAATTGCGCGACAAATTCGCCATTGGGCCGCTCGTACAGCTCTAGTGGCGTGCCAACCTGCGCGATCCCGCCGCCTGCAAGCACGACGATACGGGTGGCCAAAGTCATCGCCTCGACCTGATCATGGGTCACATAGACCATGGTCGAGTTGGGCATCGATTCTTTCAGCTTCGCAATCTCGATGCGTGTGGCCACGCGCAGCGCGGCATCAAGGTTCGAGAGGGGTTCGTCAAACAGATAGACCTTCGGGTCGCGCACGATGGACCGGCCAATCGCAACCCGCTGGCGCTGCCCGCCTGACAGCGCCTTGGGCAGGCGGTCCAGATAAGGGCCAAGTTGCAGGATATCAGCGGCGCGGTTCACGGCCTCATCAATCTCGGATTTGGATTTCTTGGCGATTTTCAGTGCGAAGGACATGTTGTCGCGCACAGTCATATGCGGATAAAGCGCATAGGATTGAAACACCATGGCAATGCCGCGCTGCGATGGCGGGATGTCATTCACCACCATTCCGTCAATCTGCAACTCGCCGCCCGTGATCTTTTCCAGCCCCGCGATCATGCGCAAAAGCGTGGATTTCCCGCAGCCCGACGGGCCAACAAACACGATCAGCTCGCCTTGTTTGATATCCAGATTGATATCGGACAGGACTTTGACCTCGCCATATGCCTTTTCGACATCGGTCAGCTTCAGATCGGCCATGATGTCTCCTCCCTTGTTGTTATCTTTTGACGACCAGACAGGGCTGCCATGGTCCCAGATGCACCAGTCCGTCCTCGCCCGGACCAGAGCTGTTCAATTCCTGCCCGACTGTGACCCAGTTCCCCTCTGGCAAATACAGCGTGGCGGGGTCGTGGCTCAGGTTGAACGCACAGAACAGCTCTTCCCCCGCCTCCTCGCGGAAGAAAGACAGCACATCGCCCGAGACATGCAAGTTGCGCATACTGCCCCGACCCAGTGCGCGGTGCGCCTGACGAAAGGCAATCGCCCGGCGGTAGTGGTGCAGCAACGCATCTGGCGCGCGCTCCTGTGCATCGACCGCCAGCCCCAGATGCTCGCGTGCGACCGGTAACCACGGCTTGCCGCCGGAGAAGCCCCCATTCTGGTTGTCCGCCGTCCAGACCATCGGTGTGCGGCACCCGTCGCGGCCCTTGTATTCGGGCCAGAACTGAATGCCATACGGATCTTGCAGGTCATCGAAATGCAGATCCGCTTCTTGCAAGCCCAACTCTTCGCCCTGATACAGGCAGACCGACCCGCGCAGGCACATCATCAGCGTGGCATAGGCGCGCGCCGCTGCCGGGGACAGATCCCAGCGCGAGATATGGCGCGTGACATCATGGTTGGAAAACGCCCAGCAGGCCCAGCCTTCGGGGGCGACATGCTCCAAATGGCGCAAAACGGCGGCAATACGGGCGGCTGAAGGGCTGTCAGGGGACAGAAACTCGAACGCGTAGCACATCTGCACCTTATCGCCGCCCGATGTGTATTCGCCCAAAATCTCTAGGCCGCGCTGCGCATCACCAACCTCGCCCACGGCAGCGGCGTCATAGGTGTCCAGAACCGCGCGAAAACGCCGCAGGAATTCCAGATTTTCGGGGCGGTTCTTGTCGTAGATATGTTCCTGATGGTTATACGGGTTCACCGCAGGCGCGATGGAGGCATTGCGCCGCTCCGGTGGCAGGGGCGGGTTGTCGCGCAAATCGTAGTCATGGACGTAGAAATTGATCGTATCCAGACGGAACCCGTTGACCCCACGTTCCAGCCAGAACCGCGCAATATTCAGCAATTCTTCCTGCACCGCCGATTCGTGAAAGTTCAGATCGGGCTGCGACGCCAGGAAATTGTGCAGGTAATACTGCAGACGCGTGGCATCCCATGCCCAGGCGGAACCGCCAAAAATGGACAGCCAGTTATTGGGCGGCGTGCCATCAGGCTTGGCGTCGGCCCAGACATACCAGTTCGACTTGGGGTTTTCGCGGCTGGAACGGCTTTCCTTGAACCACGGGTGCTGGTCCGAGGAATGCGACAACACCAGATCAATCAACACCTTTATGCCCAGCTTATGCGCCGTGGCCACCAGCGCGTCGAAATCCGACAATGTGCCGAACATTGGGTCCACATCGCAGTAATCTGACACATCATAGCCGAAATCTTTCATCGGAGAGGTGAAGAACGGGCTGATCCAGATGACATCGACACCAAGGCTGGCGATATAGGGCAGGCGTTCCACGATTCCGCGCAAATCGCCGATACCATCGCCATTGCTGTCCTGAAAGCTGCGGGGGTAGATCTGATAGATCACCGCGCCGCGCCACCAGTCGGGATAAAGCTCCAGCCCTTGTTCGGGCTGCAACAGGGTTTGTGCACTCACGAATATTGTCCTTACTTGACGGAGCCGGCCAGCAGACCGCGCACCAGATAGCGTTGCATTGTGAAGAAGACGACCAGCGGCACCGCAATCGAAACAAAGGCCGCAGTGGCCAGAATGCCCCAATCCCCCCCACGAGAACCCAACAGGTCATCGGCAATCTTCACTGTCATGACCTGAGATTCCGCGCCCGATGGCAAGAATACTTTTGCCACCAGCAGGTCATTCCATGTCCAGAGGAACTGGAAGATGGCGAAAGAGGCAAGTGCCGGAAAACTGAGCGGCAGGATGATGCGCACGAAGATCTGGAAATCCGTCGCGCCATCGACCTTGGCCGATTCAATGATATCGCGGGGCAATCCGACCATATAATTTCGCAACAGATACACCGCCAAGGGCAACCCGAACCCCGTATGTGCCAGCCATATGCCTAAGAAACTTTGCCCTATGCCGATATTGGTGTGCAGCGATAACAACGGCACCAGCGCCAGCTGCAACGGCACGACCAGCAACCCCACCACAGCCGCAATCAGCAGCCCCCGACCGGGGAAATCCATCCATGCCAGCGCATAGGCCGCGAATGCCGCAATCAGAATCGGAATGATCGTGGCCGGGATGGTCACTGTCAGCGTATTGATAAAGGCGCGATCCATGCCATCTGCGCGCAGCACTGTTTCGTAATTGGCGAGGGTAAATCGCGGCGGCGTTCGGGCCTCGAAATACAGGGTTGGGCCGCGCGCTATTTCTTCGGGCGATTCAACGCGGTATGTTCCATCATGGTTAACGACAACTGTGCCGCCTGTGCGCAATTCCGACACCTCGCCGGGGGCAAATTCATCCGGGGCCACGGCGCGCGTGCCATAGGCTGCGACAACCCCTTCCGCGTCAGGAAAACGGCCTGACAGGCTGGGGTCCGCGAAAACATTGCCCTCGACAACGAAAATGTCGCCTTCCTGTCGCGCGTCATCGGCTGCGACACGGGCGCGGAAATTCAGATCGACCGCGAAAGGCGCCTGCCACCAGCCGGAATTCGAAATCTGGTCGCGGTCCCGAAACGATGACACAAACAGCCCGATTGTCGGCAACAGCCACAGCAGCACCAGAATGATGACCGTGATGTTGACCGCAAGCTTTCCGCCCTTATTCTGTCCTGCAATATTGTCCATGTCTTGCCCCTCCCTCAGCGCATTTCGTTGCGCGCTTGGCGGATGTTCCAGATCATCACCGGCAGCACCAGAAGCATGATCACGAAGGCCACAGCAGTCGCCCGACCGTCATCGCGGAACATGTAGGTCATCATGTAACTGGGCAGGATATGCGTGCCGAAATTGCCGCCCGTCATGGTGTAGACGATGTCGAACACCTTGAGCACCAGAATGGTGATCGTCGTCCAGACCACCACAATCGTGCCCATGATCTGCGGCACTTTGATCTTGAAGAACACCTGAAACGGATTTGCCCCGTCAATGATCGCAGCCTCGATGGTTTCTTCGGGAATGCCGCGCAGGGCAGCCGATAGAATAACCATCGCAAAGCCAGTCTTGAATCCAGACCAGAATGAACATCAGCAGAAAGTTGTTCCAGAACCGAATTTGCAGCGGGTCGAGCACCGTCATGCCCATTGAATCGCGGATCGAGTTGATGATGCCGATATCGGGATTTGCGGAATAGACAAATTTCCAGATCAGCGATGCGCCGACAAAGGAAATGGCCATCGGCATAAAGATCAGGGATTTGGCGATATTGCCCCAACTCAGCCGGTCGGTCAGTTGCGCGACCAGCAGCCCCAGAAAGGTTGCCATCGCAGGCACGAACAGCACCCAAAGCAGGTTGTTCAGCACCGCAGTGCGAAAGCTGCCTTCGGCGAACAGCGCGGCGTAGTTGCCCAAGCCGATGAAATTTGCCCCCGAGCGGTCAAACAGCGAACGCCAGAACGACCCCACCACCGGATAGGCCAGATACAGCCCCAGCGCGAACATGGCCGGAAACAGAAACAGCCACGGACGCACCTGATTGGCGCGGTTGATATTGCGGCCGGTATTTGGCCCTTTGGCCGGGAAGATCACTTTGTCGAGCAGCATATTCGAGAAGTAGAAATACCCCACGCACCCCCCGACACCAATGATGATGGTCAATATCCCCTGAATGACTGGTGACATTTATCCCCTCCCTGTGGGCCGGTGGGTTTCACCATGGCCACGCGCAGTCTTTATGAAAGATTGAATGTATCATGCAGACAGGGCCGCTTGTGCGCGGCCCTGTCTGAATTTTACGCGCCCTAGCGCATCGCGTCCCAGCGATCCTGGATCATGTTGGCAACGCCTTCTGCGCCGCCTTGGGTGGTGTAATCCACCATCCCTGTCCAGAATGCGCCTGCGCCAATTTCACCCGGCATCAGGTCGGATGCGTCAAAGCGGAAGGTGGTGGCCGCCAGCAGGATCTCATTCATCGCCCGCAGGGCATCGGATGAGAATACATCCAGATTGACGCCTGAATGCGGTGTCAAAAAGCCCGACTGCGCCATCCAGACTTCATGCGCGATAGGCGTCTTGAAGAACTCGATCAAGCCGCGTGCCGCAGGGCTGTCATCGGTGATGGCAAACAATGTGCCTGCACCCAGCACCGGATCACCCAGATCAGCCTCGCTCGATGAGGGGAAGTAGAAGAAGTCATAATCCGCGCCATATTCTGACCCTTCAGGGAAGAAGGTCGGAATGAATGACGCCTGCTTGTGCATGTAGCAATCTGGCGGAATCTGGAACAGGCCACCGGGGCTGTCGCGGAAATCGGTGGTTGCCGCCGCTTCGGGGCCACCCTGCGCCCAGCCTTCGGTGCGCACAAATTCGCCATATGCTTCGATCGCTTCGATCACTTCGGGCGAATTGAAAGGCAGCTCGTTCGTGACCCACTGGTCATAGATTTCAGGGTCATGCAGGCGCAGCATCATGTCTTCGACCCAATCGGTCGCGGGCCAGCCTGTCGCGGCACCTGACCCCAGACCAATGCACCACGGTGTGCCGCCGTCATCGACGATCTGTTGTGATAGCGTTTTCAGGTCTTCCAACGTTTCCGGAATGTCATAGCCCATTTCATCGAATTGCTCGGGGCTGTACCAGACCAGTGACTTCACATCGACCTTGTAGAAAAAGCCGAACATCTCTGTTTCGCCTTCGGGATTCTCGAAGCTGCCCAGATCAACCCAAGATTGTCCTGCGGCGTAGTTCTCCATCATCCACTCAGCCGTCTCTTCGCCCAAGGGCGACAGCGCGCCGCGTGCGGCCATGTCAGCCGCAAGGCCCGGCTGCGGGAAAACGGCCAGATTGGGCGCGGAATTGGCCTGAATGGCGATCACGATATCCTGCTCGAAGCTGTCAGAGCCGGAGTAATTCACTGTCGCACCGGTGGCTTCGGCGAAATAGGCGAGGGTGTTTTGCACCATGCGCCCGTCTTCACCTGTCCACGGGCCAGTGATGGTCAGTGTTTCGCCCGAAAAATCATGTTCTTCAGCAAATGCCTCGAAGCTCTCCCAGTTGAAGCCCTCTGTCCCCGGCTCCACAATCAGGTCTTGTGCATGCGCGCCACCGGCGAGCAAGGCAAGCGTCGCAACGCCTGCGTAAAGTCTGGATTTCATGTCATCCTCCCAAGGTTGACTCGTTGTTTCGCACATTTTTTAAGCGTGTGCTGATCGGCATCCCAGCAGTTTGGAAACGATTTCCCAAACCGCTTTGGATTTTGGCACGTTGGCGGAACAAGAGCTTTCTGTCAAATGATTTTGTTGCAAATCGCNTGTATTTGTTGGGGCTTTTCGCACATGCAGCGAAACCATCTTAAAATATACCCCCTTTTCACCGCCTGAGTTTTCCGTAGAGTGTGCATATGATTCAACACGGTTTGAACAAATCATGGGCGTAACACTGAAACAGCTTGCGGCATCGCTCGGCCTTTCGCCGACGACTGTCAGCCGTGCGCTTAATGGCTTTCCCGAAGTCAATGCAACCACGCGCGAGCGGGTGCGCGATGCCGCGATCCGGGCCAACTACCACCCCAATACCCGCGCCAAAAGTTTGGCAACAGGGCGCGCACAGGCCATTGGCCATGTGATTCCCCTGTCGACCAGCCATGAAATCGTGAACCCCATCTTTGCCGATTTCATCGCCGGCGCAGGTGAAGAGTATTCACGCGCAGGCTATGAAATGATCCTGCGTGTTGTGGCCGATTCGGACGAGGCCAGTGCTTATGACAATCTGATTTCACGCGGCGCGGTGGACGGGATTATCGTACATGGCCCGCGCGTGCATGACCCGCGCGTTGACATGCTGATAAAACTGGGCATTCCGTTTCTGATCCATGGGCGNACCACCAATGTCTCTGCGCCCTATTCGTGGATCGACATCAACAACCAGCGCTCGTTTCACCGCGCCACACAATTCCTGATTGATTTCGGGCACCGACGCATAGCGCTGGTGAATGGTCTGGAAGACATGGATTTCGCAGCCCGCCGCCGCAAGGGCTATCTGGAAGCGCTGGCAGGGGCAGGGCTTGAACCAGACCCTATGCTGATGCGTCAGGCCGAAATGACCGAACCTTACGGATATCGTGCCGCGCAAGAAATGATGCAACTGCCCGAACCGCCCACTGCGTTTCTGGCGTCGTCCATGATCGTGGCTTACGGGGTGCGGCGCGGGTTGTCCGATCTTGGGTTGAAACTGGGGCGCGATGTCTCGGTTGTCACCCATGACGACGAATTGTCCTACCTGCCCAATGATGGAGATGTGCCAATGTTTACCGCCACGCAATCGTCGGTCCGCGAAGCGGGGCGCCGCGCGGCAAGGATGTTGCTGCAACTGGTGACGGACCCCGGCAGCGGCCCTGTGACCGAGTTGATGGAAGCGTCATTGGTGCTGGGTGCCTCGACCGGGCCTGCGTCGCAATGAGCGCGCTCAACTTTACCCGCGCCGATTTTCCGGCCGATTTCCAGTTTGGCACCGCCACTTCGTCCTATCAGATCGAAGGGCACGGGTTTGGCAATGCCGGGCGCACACATTGGGATGATTTTGCCGCCACCCCCGGCAATGTGGTGCGCGCCGAGAACGGTGCGCGGGCCTGTGGGCATTATGAACATTGGCCGCAGGATCTGGACCTGATCGCGGATGCAGGGTTTGACGTCTACCGCTTCTCGACCTCTTGGGCGCGGGTCTTGCCAGAGGGGCGCGGGCCGGTGAATGCCGAAGGGCTGGATTTCTATGACCGGCTGGTGGACGGGATGCTGGAGCGGGGGCTGAAACCCGCCCTGACCCTGTATCACTGGGAACTCCCCTCGCCGCTGGCCGATCTGGGCGGCTGGCGTAACCGCGATATTGCTGACTGGTTCGCCGATTACACGCAGGTGCTGTGCAAGCGCATTGGCGACCGCATCTGGTCCGCCGCCCCGATAAACGAGCCGTGGTGCGTGGGCTGGCTGTCGCATTTCATGGGCCAGCACGCGCCCGGCCTGCGCGACATTCGCGCCACCGCGCGCGCCATGCATCACATTGGTCTGGCGCATGGGCGCGCCATTCAGGTGATGCGCGACCTGAACATGCCCAATCTGGGGGCCGTGTGTAATTTCGAGTATTCCTTGCCCCTGACCGACAACGCCCAAGACCGCGCCGCCGCCACGCGCTATGACGGGATTTACAACCGCTGGTTTCTGGGCGCGATGTTTAAAGGGGCATACCCTGAGGATGTGCTCGAAGGGCTTGGCCCGCATATGCCCGCAGGCTGGCAAGATGATATGGCGCTGATCCGCCAACCGCTGGATTGGCTTGGCCTGAATTACTACACCTGCAAGCGCATCGCCCATTCCCCCGGCGCTTGGCCCAACCTGTCCGAACATGTCGGTGATCTGCCGCAAACGCAGATGGGCTGGGAAATCTGCCCCGAAGGGCTGCATCATTTCTTGCGTTTCGCGCGCGACAATTACACCGGTGATCTGCCGCTCTATGTCACCGAAAACGGCATGGCCAACCCTGACACACCCGGCACGCCAGACACGGCCCGGATTGCGTATCTCAACACCCATCTGGCCGAAGTGCAGCGCGCGATTGCCGAAGGCGTGCCGCTAAAAGGCTATATTATCTGGTCATTGATGGACAATTACGAATGGGCGCTGGGCTTTGAGAAGCGCTTTGGCCTTGTTCATGTCGATTTTGAAACCTTGCAGCGCCGTCCGAAAGCGTCGTATCACGCCCTGCGCGCCGCATTGGCGCGAGATTGAACGAGGTTTTGATGGCAGAGCGTGACAGCCCGGTTCTAGTGGCCGATGTTGGCGGCACGAATACCCGCGTGGCGCTGGCCCGCGGGCGCACACTGGTCGCCGCCTCGACCGAGCGGTTCCGCAATGCCGAGTATTCGGGCCTTGATGCGGTGCTGCAAGCGTTTCTGGAACGTCACCGCACTCTGCCCGAACGCGCCGCCATTGCGCTGGCAGGGCCAGTGCGCGGCACGCAGGCCGAAATGACCAATCTGGGCTGGCAAGTCGATGCAAGCGCATTGGCGCAAGCCACTGGCATGGCAGAAATTGCCTTGCTCAATGACTTGCAGGCGCAGGGCCATGCGCTGGCACATCTGCCCGAAACGCATCTGCGCCGCCTGCGCACAGGCACCCCCGAAGCGGGGCCGAAACTGGTCATTGGACTGGGCACTGGTGTCAACGCAGCCCCTGTCTATGCGGCAGGCGCGGGCCATATCGTCCCCCCGGCCGAGGCGGGGCATATTCATCTGCCGTTGCGCGGCGATGTGGATTACCGGCTGGCGGACTGGCTGATCGCGCGGCGCGGTTTCGCCTCGGTCGAAGATGTGCTGTCGGGGGCAGGGCTGGCGCGCCTCTATGCCTTCCACGCGCAAGAGGCAAAGACCGGCAGAACCTTTGACGCGGCGCAGATCATGGCCGCGATGGAGGGGGGCGATGCGCTGGCGCAGGCAACGGGGCGGCATTACGTGCGGCTGCTGGCGCATGTCACGGCTGATCTGGCCCTGATAACCCTGCCGTTTGGCGGGGTGTATTTCATCGGCGGTGTCGCGCGCGCCTTCGCACCGTGGCTGGAGCGGTTCGGATTCGAGTCTGCCTTTACCGATATGGGGGCCCGGTTCTCGGACCTTGTGACGCGGTTTCCTGTGGCGATTGTCGAAGATGACTATGCCGCGTTGTCTGGCTGTGCGGCGTATTTGCAGGCGCATTAATCGCGCAGGGGCATCCGCTGGCCAATCGCATTCAGCGCGTAACCCAGCACCGCAAACCCTGCCACCATTGCGGCCATGTTTATCGCCACCGCGCCAAGGCCAAGCTGGCCGACATTCAGGAACGGGTAGGGGTACCACCCCGTCAGCGCCCCCCGCGCCATCGCATAGACCGCATATACCGCAGGCCAGATCAGCCACCACAAGGGCTGCCCGCCGCGCGGGTCATGGCGTGTCGTCTCCATCAGCCAGAACCACAGCATGATCGCAGGCAGGATCGTGTGAAACGCCTGATCCGTCCACCATGACAGCCCGCTGAAATTGAACAGATGCGCCAGCAGCATGTGATAGATCAGACCCACCACGATCATCGACTGTGTCACCATTGTCATCCAGCCGAACGACAACCGCCGCCCCGTGGCCGCGATGGTCAGCATGGTCGCTGCCATCAGCGCATTGGTCAGAATGGTGAAAAACCCCGCCAAGGCCCAAAGTGTTGCCCCAAGCCCCATTCCGCCCAGTTCCAGACTTAGCATGATCTGGGTGCCCAGAACCAAGACCCCCAAGCTGCCAATCAGTCCGGCCGTTATGCGGTATTTCGGGTCCATGACCCCTCCCATGATTCGTTGGGCCTACCCTAAATCATGGGGCGCGCGTGGGAAAACACTTGCCGCAGCGGCACCGACACGGCACATCACAAGGATGGAATGGCGCGACGAAGGAATTTTGCTGTCTATGCGGCCGCATGGCGAAGCGAACGCCATAATCGAGGTGTTTTCCGCCCTCCATGGCCGACATGCGGGTGTTGTGCATGGCGGCGCATCGCGCAAGATGGCCCCTGTGCTACAGCCGGGCGCGCAACTTGATTTGGCGTGGCGTGCGCGGCTGGAAGAACAGATGGGCAGCTTCACAGTGGAGTTGACGCGCGCGCGCGCCGCATGGGTTCTGAGTGACAGGCTCGCACTTGCGGGACTGAGTGCGACCTGCGCGCTATGCCGCTATGCCTTGCCTGAAAGACAGGCCTCTCCTGTGTTGTATGACGCGACGGTTGCCTTGATGGACAGGCTTGGTCAGGCCGGTTGGCTGCGCGACTATGCCTTGTGGGAGCTGACCTTGCTGGAAGAAACCGGCTTCGGGCTGGACCTTCAGCAATGCGCTGTAACAGGGGCCAATGACGGGCTGGCCTATGTCTCGCCCCGCACAGGGCGCGCGGTCACGGTGCAAGCGGCGGGCGATTTCGCGGCGCGGTTGCTGGTTTTGCCTGCGGGGCTGCTGTCTGGTGCCGCGCTGGATGCCCGCGAAGCGCGCGAGGCGCTGCACCTGAGCGGATTTTTCCTGCAACACTGGCTGTCCGAGTCGATTGGCCGACCCCTGCCGGAAGCACGCGCGCGGCTCGTGTCGCAACTCGGGTAGCGTTTATTTCATCATAGAAGGGTGTTGCAGCAATGCGCTGTCGGTTGCTCACCTGCGCGGAATCAAGGCCGCAGGCCGCCGCGCATCGCCGGGCCGTCCCCGGGCACGGCGATTTGGCTACCCAATGCGCAACGATCTGATCTTTCTCGGGTGTGGCCAGCATAAACTGCACAGCTTCAATCGCGGAACGCAGCACCCCGGCCCGACGCTGCGCGGCTTGGTGCTTCGCTCGACAGTCTGCTGACAAAGCTATTGCGCCGCGCGTTCCAGAAATTCGACCAGCGCTTGCCGGTCTGCGGGATCGCCAATGCGCTGTTCCGGCATACGTGATCCGGGCGTATAGGCTTCCGGCCCGAATTCAAACAATTCCGCCACAGTGCGCGGGGTCCAGACAATCTCCATCTCGCGCAATGCGGACGAGTAGTCATAGCCATCTTGGGTGGCGATGGGCGTGCCGAAAATTCCATGCAGGCTCGGGCCTGCGCGCATATGATCATCTGGGGTCAGCGAATGGCAGACCGCGCAGGACTGCCATATCTCGGCCCCGCGGCTGTCATCGGTATAGTCTTGCGCCATGGCCAGTTCTGCGCCCCCGCCAAGCGCGGTGCCATCCGCCAAAGACCAGCGCCGGATCACGCCGTCATTGCCTGCGGTGAACACTTGCTCCGCATCCAGCGCCAAAGCCCAGATTGGGCCGGATTCAGCGCCAAACATGTGGCGTTGCGCAAGGTCGGCCCCGTCCAGCAACCACACAGTGCCGTCAATCGCGGCAGCGGCGACATCGGTGTCCGTGGCTGCAACGGACACAAGTGGCCGGTCGGTCAGAAAGCGCTCTGGCAGCAATTCCCCCACATCCGAGAACAGGCGCAGCGCGCCATCCGCAAAGATGACAGCAATCCGCCCTTGCGTGATGGTCAGCCCGTTGGGCAGATCGGGCAGGTCGATGCGGGCCTGCACTTCCATCTGCCTGCTCCAGCGTGACAGGCGCAAATCGCCCCCCACTGTCACCAGATCACCAGAGGGTAGAAAGCCTATGCCCGTCACCCGGTCGCCATGAGCCTGATGGTCCTGCACCCGCAAACTGTCCAGGACCAGCACCTGCACGCGCCCATCCCAGAACCCTGCCGCGATGAAAGCGCCATCGTCTGATACGGCGAGTGAGGCGACTGCCGAAACGCCCGCCTCACTTGAAAAGGTAGGGGTGCGTCCGTCGCTGTCCCAGATCGCCAGCCGCCCGTCTTGCCCTGCCGTGACAAACTGGCGCTCTGGCAGCAGGGCAACCGCCGTTACATTGCCATCATGAAACCGCGTGATGTTGCGCGCGGTGGCTGTCGCCTCGTCCCACAGGATCGCGCGCGTATCAAACCCGCCAGAGAGCAGCACCTCCGCGCCCAGATCCAGTGCGCCCACCGGCCCGCCATGCCCCATCATGTCCTGCGCCATTGCGGGCGGGAGTGCGGCCAGTGTTGCGGCCAATGACAGCGCGGCAAGACGCATTTGCGGATCAGTTACCGATCAGGTTCGTACCGGGCATATCAACCCGCGCGCCTTCGGTCGTGAAGGCGGCGTGCGAGGGTTGCTGGAACCCGCTATCCAGAAATGTCGCCGCGCCAAAGGCAACGACAACGGCAAAGACGACGGCTGCGAGAAAAGCTTTCATGGGTGGTCTCCTGTCAGGTTTGCACGGGGCGAAGCGCCCGCGCGTCGGGTGTCAGCCCGGCCATCATGGCGCGGGCGATCTGTTGGTAAATCTGGCCCAGCGGCCCATCGGGGTCGCGGGCGGTAATGGGTTGGCCCGCATCTGACGCGGCGCGCAACGCCATTGTCAGGGGCACACCGCCCAAATAGGGCACTTTCAGGCGCGCGGACTCGGCCTCGGCCCCGCCTTGGCCGAAAATGGCATGGGAATTGCCGCAATCGGGGCAGATGAAATGGGACATATTCTCGACAATCCCAAGGATCGGCACATCCACCTTGCGGAACATGGCAATGCCGCGCCGCGCATCAATCAGCGACAGGTCTTGTGGGGTCGAAACGATGACCGCGCCGGCAAGCTTCGTGCCCTGTGCCAGTGCCAGTTGCGCGTCACCCGTTCCGGGCGGCATATCGACCAGCAGCACATCCAGCGCGCCCCATTCGACATCGGCCATCATCTGGGTGATGGCGGACATGACCATCGGGCCGCGCCAGACCATTGCGGTTTCAGGCTCAACCAGCAGGCCCATCGACATCGCACTCAGGCCATAAGCCTGCATCGGTTTCAGCTTGCGCCCAGTTCCCATGCTCGGTTTGCCATGCAGCCCCAGAAGGGTCGGCAGTGACGGGCCNTAAATATCTGCGTCCAGTATCCCCACCGACAAGCCTTGTGCGCGCAGGGCCAGCGCCAGATTAACCGTGGTTGTCGATTTGCCCACCCCGCCCTTGCCAGAAGCGACAGCGATCACATGGCGGATACCGGCAAGCGGATCGGNCTTGGCGGGCTTGGGCGCCTTGATCTGCGGCGGGGTCGCGCGCTCCGAGGTTAGCACCGCGAAAACCGTCGTGACCGATGACAGCGCGCGCAGCTTTTGCTCAACCGCATCGCGGATCGGGGCGAAGGCCTGCGCCTCATCTGCGGTGATCTGGATCGACAGGCTGACCCGGCCTTGCGCCACATTCAGCCCCGACACCCGGCCAGAGGCCCACA
>SL_8KL_010_SEDDRAFT_10000523_pt1 | contig 33533 bp, 26 predicted proteins | sample SodLakKL_010_SED_4_FD_11160 | JGI IMG/M metagenome (IMG submission 11160)
CTGACAAAGAGCAGCACCGCCAGTATAAATCCCAGCAGATAGGGATTGGCCCCGACCTGGATGGGCTCGATCCCGGCCAGCACGGCTATCTGCTGGATGTTGTTGCCTATGGCCACCGCCAGAAAGGGGAGTATCAGCAGAAAACTTATGTGGAGCTTGATGGGAATGCCGGAGATGTGCAGTATGGTCAGGCTGCTTTTAAACATTTTTCTTCCTCCTCTCTGCCTCACTATTGCGCATGTTCACGCAGTCTGGCCGGCATGATCTGCCTCATATAATCAATGATGGCATCGACCCTGTCTGTATCGATGTGATAGTCCTGGATATCCTCAAAGCGGGCATCCCTGCGGCTGCCGATATGCTCAATTTTCTCGGGATAGCGCAGAAACAGGTGATCCCGGTAGAGGATCTGCGGCACCTCGTGCAGGAAAAAGACCGGACTCTCCTCCCCCTGGAAGAGCGAGGTGCCCAGGAATTCCCGGGGCTTTTCCTCCGCGCCCAGCAGATCGAGCAGAGTTGGGGCCAGATCGGTTATGGTGCCCGTCTTCTCCAGTCTTCCCGGTGCCAGATCGGGATGTCTGATCATGAGCGGGATGTGTTCGGGCTGTTTTACCTCCCGGTCCAGCTCGAACTGCACGCTGGAGCTGTACTGCTCGGTGTCAATGCTGGCATCGTGATCGGAATAGATCATGAAGAGCGTGTTCTCATCGAGTCCCCTGGCCTCCAGCTCCTGATAAAAGCGTTCTATCGCCCTGTCGGCAAAGGATATCGACTGGAAGAAGTCGTGCAGTATCTGGGTCTCTATATCCGCAAATTCCTCGCGATAGTGATTGGAAGGATAGGAGTCAAAGGGCGTATGGCTGGTTACAGTTATAAAGTAGCCGAAAAAGGGTTCCTCGGCCTCCTCCAGATAATCCAGCGACTGCAGGAAGAAATCATAGTCATTGATACCCAGATAGAAATCCTCCTCATCCATCACCTTCTTCTCACTGGAATAATCCTCCCTCCCGTAGAATCTGTCGAAGCCCAGCTCGGGATAGGCCTTATCCCGGTGGAAGAAAGATTTATCGTTGCCGTGAAAAGCCATGGTCTCATAACCCCTGGTGTTTAGCACATCCACAATTGAGGCGAACTGGCTCATATCATTATCGCGGAAAGCATAGGTGCGGTTGAGCGGATAGAGCGAGGTCAGCAGGGAAAAATCGGCATCGAAACTGCCGTTGACGTGCATGGCGTAGAAGTTTTCGGCGTATATGCTCTCATCCTTGAAGGAATTGAGAAAGGGAACGACCTCATGGCCGCGATGCTCATAATTCATCAGCTTCTCATCCAGTGACTCCACCTGTATTACGATTATATTGGTATCTTCGGGCACCTCTGCTTTGCCGTCGAGCTCATTCCGGAGCAGTTCTTCCGGCAGGTCCTCGGGTGAGGGCGAAGCAGGTGGTTCGGAATGGATATATAAGAAATCGTAGACTTCGTAAAGATAGAGTGATGTCAGGCCGTAGACGTTGACAAAGGCCGCTGTGCTGTCCAGGTAGAGCTCATGGGGTGAGCGTCCGCCCAGCTGCTGGTTGGTCATCAGCATCTGGCTGAAGATAAGCGTGACGGCCAGGGCCAGGATTATTAACTGTGACATGAGAGAGCCGGGGATGAGATCGCGCAGCTTTATGCCCGCGGTTTTATCGCGGGTCTCCGCTATTTTATCATCTTTCTCTTCTTTTTTCTGTACCTGTGGTCTGTCTTTGCGCAGGACCGTCATGATCACGATATCGACAAAGAAGATGACATCGAAGATGCTGATGAGATGGCGGAAGATGATCATGGGGTTGCCCACATCCTCACTGCCGATGAGATCGAAGAAGCTGAGATAGTTGCCGAAATAGCGGTTATACCACAGGTTGGCTATGAAGAATGCGGTGAAGACCGCCATCGAGCGCAGCAGAATTTTCCTGCCTCCGCGGGCCCGGGCCAGGGGCAGCAGGAAATATCCTATCAGGACCAGAAAGGCTATATTGCGCATGATCAGACCGGTGAAGGAGGGCACGGTGAAAATTCTGATCAGAAGATAGTTGTATTTGAGCAGAAAGCCCAGCAGAAAGGCATAGCTGAACCAGCGTTCTCTGCGGTTGAAATCGGATGTGACCTTACCCTCATCGCCACTTTCGCTGTCATTTATATTCATTTCATTGATTTCGTTCATATCTGTTATCTCCCATCTCTATTTAAATCTTATTGATTTGAATCTGATCGATCTGTGATGCTGTCACTGCCTGCAATTTCTGACTGCTATCTTTGCTATCTTAATTCATATTTTACCATCTATAGCGGAGAAAAACCAGTTTTTTCGGTAATCATGATGATAATTTAAAAAACTTATAAAAACAGGGAGGAGTTTAGCGATTTAAATAGAACATAACTAATGCAAGATAATTGCAGGCTGCAAAAAAGTTAAATTTTCTGCAGCAAAACCTATCACCATTTTGCCATGAAAACTCATTATAAATCCTATTTTTGTCATTTTATAAAATAAATGGCGGTATGAGAGTAGAAATCAGGCAATAACAGGGTATTATAAAATATTTACATTCTGAATATTTATTTTATATTTGGCCTATATTTGCAGATTGAAAAAAAGATTTTTAACCGGGGGATATTTTAAATGCTAACTCGAGAAAATAGAGACGACAGGTCTGTCAGGGAAACCAATCAATCCCGGGTATTGCAGGCTCTCAAAAAGGAGGGGCCGTCTTCCCGGACTCAACTAGCCCGAATTACCGATTTAAATCCCTCCACAATATCCCGTACTGTCAACGATTTGCGTGATCTTGAACTGGTACGGGAAAAGAAAATGGCGCCTTCCAGCGGGGGGCGCAAACCGGTTCTGGTCGATATAGACAAAGATAAATATCACGTTATAGGTGTCGATGTGGGTGCAACAAAAATAATTGCTGCTGTGATTAACCTGGCCGGTGAGATTGTAGATAGAGTCAGGATAGATATAGATTATAAGCAGGACGAGATCGTAGAACTTTCTCCTGAGGCCATTCCTGACAGCATAGAAAAGCTTCTGGAGAGCTATGAAGAAAATAAATCTCATGATGAATATGCGGAGGCCAGAATAATAGGTATAGGGGTTGGTGCACATGGTCTGGTCGATACAGAGGCAGGGGTCTCGCTTTTTGCGCCAAATTTTGGCTGGAGAGATGTAAATTTGCAGGAGATGATCGAGGATAGATTTTCCCATCTCAGTATTATAGATAATGACGTGAGGGTGATGGCTCTGGGAGAATACTGGTTTGGTCACGGCCAGAATATGGACAATATGCTCTGTATAAATGTTGGTTATGGCATTGGTTCGGGCATTATATTTTCAGGTGAGCTTTACAGAGGGCATAACTGTCTGGCCGGTGAGATAGGACACACCACTGTGGCCGAAGATGGACCTAAATGTAACTGTGGTGATTATGGCTGCCTGGAGACACTTGCTTCCGGACCTGCCATCAGCCGCCAGATGCGCAAGCGCATCAAGCGAGGAGAAAAAAGTTTGATAAATGATCTGATAGAAGGAGATCTGGACAAAATCACAGGGGAGGTGGTTTACAGAGCGGCTAGAAAAGGAGATGACGTGGCCCGAAAAGTTCTGGCAGATGCAGGCAGCTATCTGGGAGTCGGCATAGCAAATTTCGTCAATGTTCTGGATCCGGAGATAGTTCTGCTGGGAGGCGGAGTTACGGGTGCTTCTGAATTCTTTATGGAGAATTTGAAAAGAACAGTCTCCAGCAAAACGATGGCAGAACCTCCGCCTATTCGCAGGGTGGCAAATGATGTTAATGCCGGCGTTATTGGTGCTGGTGTTCTCGTGCTAATACGGCTTTTTAATGCTCCCAGGCGTTTCATAAAAGAACTTGACAAGCCTACACAGTCATAGAGCGGAAATAAAATCAGCAAAAAAGGGGAGATAATCAATGATATCAGGCCGAAAAATAATGCTATCTGTACTGGTTCTGCTTATGGTCTTTGCCTTTACCGCAGCTGTAGAAGCCGAAGAACCGGAATTAAACCTATGGCAGCATGAGTTTGTTATTGACTGGCAGGGACGAGAGGCAGTAGTTGAGTTTTTCGAAGAAAACACCGAACTCAATGTAAGTGATGACTACGGACCGTCCGGCTTTGATTCCATAGAGGAACAGTTTATAGTTCAGGCCAGGACAGGTTATCCTGATGTAGTGGAAGGTACTCCAGAGCAGATGTTCAGCTATCAAGAGGCGGGCCTGTTAAAATCACTGGATGAATTCTGGCAGGATTATGAAGATAGAGATCAGTATCCTGATGCTTTATTAGAGGCTCTGGAAATAGATGGTGAGCTTTACGGTCTTCCCTATTCCCACAATGTAAGGATGCTGCTTTATAGAGAGTCAGTCTTTGAAGAACATGATCTGGATGTTCCCGAAAACTGGGAAGAACTTGTGGAGACAGCTGCTTATATCTCCGAAAATGTTGAAGACATGCAGGGCTTTATCTTCACCAGTGAAGCGGAAGAGGTCAGGGTAATGCAGGAGTTTCTGACTTTCTACTACCAGCTCAATAATGACGGGCTTTTTGAGGCTGAGAGCGACCCGGCGGAACTTCTGGCCACTCAGGATCAGCTGGAGGAAGTCCTGACACTTTATTATGATATGTACACCGAAGGTGGCGTCGATATGGATGAACGGGGTTCTGACTGGATGAGAACTGATTATGGTTATACAGGTGGAGACTTTGCCATGGTCACTGTCGGTCCCTGGGTCTGGGGTCACAGAGCTGATGATGAAGCTGCTGCAGAGGTGCTGGACGATACGGGTATAACTCATCCTCCCGTCCACGAAGAGGGCGATCCCGCTACCTTCATGGAAGTTGCTCCTATGATGATAAATGCTCACACAGATCATCCGGAGCTTTCCTGGGAGCTGCTCCAGGAGGTTACCAGTAAAGATTTTCAGCTGCTCATAAATACTCTGTCCGGTGCTCAGGCTGCCCGAGAGGATGCGCAGGAGCAGGAAGCTATTGAACAGTTGATAGCAGAAAGAGATGACATCGATGAGGACATGGCCGGTGATTGGTGGCTGGCCGGTTTCAGCGAATATGCTGATATAGGTGTTGCTCCTGCCGCCATCAGCTGGGATAGAGTCGAAGATTATATCATTGATTCAGTACAGCAGGTGATCTATGAACAGCAGACTCCAGCCGAGGCGGCTGAGGAACTCTATTTCAACCTGGATGAACTGGAACTGTAAATAGGAATCACAGTAAAAATATAGATCGAGAACAGGAACTATCTCAGAGAAAAATCATGATCTAATAGACGGCCGGTCAGCATGACCGGCCGTCATATATACTGAGGGGGATTGAGATGTCAGGCAATAAAGATGATAAAAGCCTGCCCGCTAAATTAAATATTTTTGCCCATATTTATCGTCTGTTTTACGGAAATAAATCGCTTGATAGCAAAAGAAAAATATCGGGCTGGTTGATGCTTTTACCTGTTTTACCAGCTTTTCTACTGGTTATAATCTTTCCGGCTGTAATGGGAATAATCCAGAGCTTTACAGATGCCGGTATTGCGGCCATGGCTGCCGGAATAGGATCTGAATTTTTCGAGATCGTAAATTTTACCGGTATTAGCAACTATATTGAGCTTTTCACAGATGCTGAATTCTGGGAGATAACCTTCCGCACTTTCCTGCTGGTTTTTCTGGCTGTATTTTTACAGTATGTTTCCGGTCTGGTTCTGGCGCTGCTTTTAGATGAAGAGCTAAAAGGGTTTCGCTGGTTTAAAAATGTGGTCATGCTGCCCTGGGTGGTGCCGGTGGCTTCTATGGTTGTAATTTTCAACTGGATGACAGCACCGAATTATGGAGTAGTCAATATGCTGCTGGAATCAGCAGGGATGGAACATCTGACCACAAACTGGTTTGGGTCAATAACTTTTGCTTTTCCAATAATAATTATAATGCATGTATGGAGAAATATGCCTTTTTATGCCCTGACCCTTTTTGCAGGTTTGAGCGCAATACCGCAAATTCAGTATGAAGCAGCAGAAGTTGATGGTGCCAGCGCCTGGCAAAAATTTCGTCATATAACACTGCCCAACCTCAAATATCCTTCTATGGTGGTTATCGTTCTGCATGTTCTCTGGACATTTAATAATTTTGACATTATCTACCTCTCTACAGGAGGAGGCCCGGTTGGCACCACCGAAGTTCTCGCCACCGAGGTATATGATCTGGCCTGGGATCTAAATCTGATGGGACAGGCAGCGGCTATGGGTGTCATAATGATGCTTGTCATGATGCTGTTTTCCGGTCTTTACATGAAACTGGTAGGGGGTGATGTATGATGAACGACAAAAAGGATGGTGGTCTTTTTAAGCTCGGCAAATATGTGCTTATGTCCCTGTATGTAATCTTTGTGCTGGCTCCCTTTGTCTGGATCGCATATTCTTCTTTTCGCCTGGAATCAAATCTTTTTGCCGGCGAGTTTTTTTCCAATCCAGGGGGCCTGACCATAAATAACTATCTGCGGGCTCTGGATGGTGCTAACTTCCTGGATTTTTTCATCAATACGTTTATTATATCTGTTATTACCACAATCATAGTCACATTTCTGGCTCTGCTGGGCGGATATGCTCTCTCTCGCTTTGACCTGAAATTTAAAAATCAGATTATACTGGGTATGCTCTCCTCGCAGATGTTCCCTCATGTGCTTTTAATAATACCTTTCTTTGCTGTGATGTCAGGGTTCAGGCTGTTAGACACTTATTTTGGCATTGTTTTGACCCATATTGTGCTGGGCCTGCCCTTTGGAATCTGGCTCATCAAGGGTTATTTTGATGGCGTGCCGCAGTCTCTCGATGACGCAGCCCGAATTGACGGTCTGGGTTCTGTGGGTATTTTGTTCAGAATTGTCCTGCCTGTGGCCGCACCCGGTGTGGCTGTTGCTGCTTTTTATGCTTTTATGGTCTCCTGGGGAGATTATCTCTTCGTTTCCATCATATCTCAATCGGCAGATACACGCACACTGACAATAGGCCTTGATAATTTTCTGGGAGCCACTCAGATACAGTGGGGTCCTATAAACGCTGCCACAGTGCTGACGGTACTGCCCACAATTGTATTATTCGCCGTCCTGCAAAAATGGATAGTGAAAGGTCTTACCAGCGGAGCTGTCAAAGGATAAATTCTATAAACCTTTTGCGGTCGGCCCGAAAAATATTGAAGAATTATAAGAGGTGTCTATAAATGAACATTCTGGTTACAGGTGGCGCGGGTTATATAGGTTCACACGTGGTGCGGGAGCTGATGGATACCGACCATGATATCGTCACCGTGGATAATCTGCAGAAAGGCCACGAACAGGCGGTGCTGGGTGGAGAGTTTTACCGCTGTGATTTAGCTGACAGGGAAAAGCTGGAGGAGATATTTGCCCGGCACGAAATCGACTCGGTTATCCATCTAGCGGCCGACAGCCTTGTGGGGGAGTCGATGCAGGACCCGCACAAGTACTATCAGAACAATGTCTCGGCCGGATTAACTCTGCTGGAGGTTATGCAGAAAGAGGATGTTAATAGCTTTGTTTTCTCCTCCACCGCCGCAGTCTATGGCGAACCTCAGAGTGTGCCTATCGAGGAGAATGACAGCGGAGATCCTACAAATCCCTACGGCCGCTCCAAACTGTTTTTCGAGGAGATTCTGGCAGATTATGAGCGGGCCTATGATTTTAACTATATATCACTGCGCTATTTTAATGCCAGCGGTGCCCATCCCTCCGGTGAGATCGGAGAAGATCATGATCCCGAGACCCATCTCATTCCCCTGGTGCTTGAGACTGCCCTGGGCCAGAGGGAGAAGCTGGAGATATACGGAACAGATTATGATACCCGGGATGGCACCTGTATTCGCGATTATATTCATGTGAGCGATCTGGCCCGGGCTCATATTCTGGCTGTGGAGTATCTGGCAGAAAATAAAGAGAGTGCTATATATAATCTGGGCAGTGGTGATGGATTTTCCGTGCGGGAGGTTATTGAAACAGCCCGCCGTGTGACCGGTCGTGAGATTCCGGTCAAACCGGCCCGGCCCAGACCCGGAGATCCCCCGGTTCTGATAGCCAGCAGTGAAAAGATCAGAGAGGAACTGGGATGGCAGCGAAACTTCCCCGATCTGGAGACCATAATCGAGACGGCCTGGAACTGGCACCGGAACAACCCCCGGGGTTTCAGTTCAGATTAGAATAATAACAGCAGATATGGAACTGCAGACACAGCGACACAGCGACACAGCAACACAGCAAAATCAGGAGGAATTGCTATGGTAACAGATAGAGAAGCGGCCACAGCACTGGAAAAGCTGCTGGCTTACGGACGCCAGCAGGGTCTGCTGGGAGAATACGACAGCATAACCGCCCGCAACAGATTACTGGATAAATTGAACCTGGATGAGCCGGCCACAAACCATGCTGAAGGTCTTCCCTGTGAGGATATACCCGCAGCACCCGCTCCACTGCTGGATATACTCGTGGATTATGCCCTGGAAGAGAATATCATAGAGCGGGACACACGCACCTGTCGCGATCTTTTCGACACAGAACTTATGGGGGCTTTGATGCCCCGGCAGTCCGAGGTCGTTGAGAAATTCTGGAGCAGGGCTGAGGAAGATACAATCCGGGATGCTACGGATTATTTTTATCATCTCTCGCGCAAATCCAACTATATCCGGGAGAAGCGCATAGAAAAAAACAGCCGCTGGCGGTCTGAAACCGAATGCGGTGAACTGGAAATAACCATCAATCTGGCCAAACCGGAGAAAGATCCGGATGAAATTGCCGCCGCCAGCCAGGAGGAGAGCGGAGATTATCCCCGCTGTCCTCTCTGTGTGGAAAACGCCGGCTATCCGGGCAGGCTCGATCATCCTGCCCGCCACAACCTGAGGGTTGTGCCGCTGGAGCTGGGGGGAGAGGAGTGGTTTATGCAGTATTCTCCCTATGTCTATTATCAGGAACACTGTATAGTTCTCTCGGCCCGGCATGAAGAGATGCGCATCGGCAGGGAGACTTTTGCCCGGCTGCTGGAATTTCTCGATACTTTTCCTCATTATTTTATAGGTTCCAATGCCGATCTGCCCCTGGTGGGAGGTTCCATTTTAAACCATGATCATTTCCAGGGGGGCAGATATGAGTTCCCCATGGAAAGAGCGCCCGTGGTGATGGCCATCGAACACCGGGATTACTCGAACCTGGAAGCCGGTGTTATCGACTGGCCCATGTCGGCGCTGCGTTTGAAGAGCAGCTCCACTGAGGAGCTGATAGAGGCGGCATTTTCTCTGCATCAAAGCTGGCAGCAGTACAGTGATCCCGAAAGAAAAATATTATCCCATTCCAGTCAGGAAGGGGAAGAAGTCCGCCACAATACAGTGACACCCATCGCCCGCTATCGGCAGGATGAGGAAAAATATGAGCTGGATCTGGTGCTGCGCAATAACCGCCGTTCCCAGGAGCATCCGGAAGGAATATTCCACCCTCACAGGCCGCTCCACCATATAAAGAAGGAGAATATCGGTCTGATTGAGGTTATGGGTATGGCTGTTCTGCCGGGGAGGCTTAAGCAGGAACTTGAAGCACTGTGCGAGGTGCTGACAGGAAGCTGCAGACCTGACCGGCTGGAGAAACTTGAGCAGGAGCGCAATCTGGAGCTGAAAAAGCATGCTGACTGGCTGGAGGAGCTGACGGCCGAGCACGGACGTGATCACAGCAGAGAGCAGGCAGAGGCAATTCTACGCCAGGAGACAGCCGCTAAGTTCTGTCAGGTTCTGCAGGATGCCGGAGTCTTTAAAAATACGGATGCAGGACGCAGAGGAATGGAAGAATTTTTGCGGCAGGCCGGCTGGAAGATAAACCGCTGTCAGGGGGAAGTTGATAGCTATGAGCGAAAATAAAGTGGACAGAAATGTGGCTCTGGATAATGAACTCGAAGATATGGTCATGAAGATGCAGGAAAGCTTCGCCNCNCANCTNCAGGATGGTCCGGCAGCTCCGGGNACAGAATGGCTGTTCCGGGCCCCGGGCCGTGTAAATTTGATCGGAGGTCACACCGATTACAATGATGGCTTTGTGCTGCCCGTTGCTATAGATAGGGCGATCTATCTGCTGGGCCGCCCCCGTCCTGACCGGCGGGTGCGGGTCTACTCCTGCGACTTTCAGGAGAAATCTCGTTTTCACCTGGATGATATCTCCTATGATAAAGATGTGGAGTGGATCAATTATCTGCAGGGAGTGGCCCACTTCATCCAGAAAGCCGGCTATGAGCTTAGAGGATTTGATGCAGTTATAAAAGGAGATGTTCCCCGGGGGGCAGGCTTAAGTTCATCCGCCGCCCTGGAGCTGGTTACGGGCTGTGCTTTTAATCGATTCAACGAACTGGGCCTTAAGCCCGTGGAGCTTGCTCATATAGGCCGCAGGGCCGAAAATGACTTTGTGGGGGTCAGCTGCGGCATTATGGATCAATTCATCTCCGCACTGGGCCGGGAAAATAACGCTCTCTTCATCGACTGCCGCACACATGATTTTGAACCGGTGCCCGTGGAGGATTCAGATTACAGGATAGTTGTGGCCAACACCGGTGTGGAGCATAATCTGGCCGATTCTGCCTACAATCAAAGAGAGCAGCAGTGTCAGGAAGGTGTCAGATATTTCAATGAGTGGCTGGAACGTCCCATTTCCGCACTGCGCGATGTGAAGATAGAGGAGCTGGAGGAGCTGGGTGACAGGCTGCCTCCGGTTATCCAACGACGCAGTGAACACGTAATCAGAGAGAACAGACGTGTAAAAGAATGCCGGCGGGCCCTGGAGCAGAATGACCTGGTTCGAGCCGGTCAGCTTTTGATCAAATCTCATCAGAGCCTGCGCGATCTGTACGAGGTGAGCTGTGAGGAGCTCGATCTCATGGTGGACCTGGCTCTCAGTGTCGATGGTGTTACGGGAGCCCGGATGACGGGAGCCGGATTCGGAGGCAGCACGGTCAACTTAGTTCACAGAGAGGCCGTGGAAGAATTCCGCCAGCAGGTGGCTGGCAGCTATCAAAAGCGCACGGGCATTGAGCCCGATATTTACAGCAGTGAGATAGTCTCGGGCTGCTCCCGCCTGGAGCTGCCGCCTGCTCTTAAAAAAGGGGGTAGACTCTGATATGAACAGTGAGATCGAGCAGGGAAGTTATAGGGGTCTGGACTCCTTAATTCTGGTTAATGACAGACTGAGGGCGGAATTTTTGCCCGGCTACGGCAGCAAGCTGGCCTCGCTCCGGGATAGAAGCCGGGATAGGGAGTTTCTCTTTCAGCCACCACCTGATGCAGAGCTGTGCTGTCCCGGCTATGGAGCGGACTTTGCCGCCTTTGATGCCAGCGGTTTCGATGAGATGTTCCCCACCATAGATGCCAGTTTTTATCCTGCCGGCAGCAGAGCCGGAGGTGAGCTGCCCGATCATGGTGAACTGTGGTCACTGCCCTGGCAGGGTGAAAGGCGTGAAGAAGCAGGCGAGGAATATCTGCAGTTTCAGGTGGAAAGCAGGCTTCTGCCCTGCCGGCTGGAAAAACGCGTCAGCATGCAGGGCGCGCAGCTGCAGCTGGAATACACACTCCATAATAGAGGTCAGGAAGAGGTGGAGTTCATCTGGGCTGCTCATCCTCTTTTTCAGGCCGATCCGGAGATGAAAATCGTCCTGCCCCGGGAGGTAAAAAGCGTGATAAACGTGGAGGACAGCAACCCCCATCTGGGCAGCTGGGGCCGGAGGCACAGCTATCCCCTCACCGAGAGCCAGCTCACAGGGGAGAAGATGGATCTCAGCCGTGTGCCGGGTCCCGAACGGGAAAGCTGCCGCAAATTTTATGTGGCAGAGCCCCTGGAGAGGGGCTACTGCGCCCTGGATTATCCCTCCTCAGATCTGCGCCTGGAGCTCACTTTTCCGGCAGAAAAGGTGCCCTATCTGGCCGTGTGGAAATCGCTGGGGGGATTCCGCGGTGACTACAATCTGGCTCTGGAACCCTGCACCGGTGCTTTTGATGATCTCTATCTGGCTCACAAAACCAACAGATCAGCAGTTGTTGCAGCTGAATCCACCTATGAATGGTGGCTGAACTTTAATCTGGCTGAACTCGAGTAATAGATCTCAGCAGAGAAAGGAGAATAAAGATGTCCACAGATCCCAAAATTGCTTTTATGGGGGCCGGCAGCACTATCTTTGCCAAATCCGTGCTGGGAGATTGCATTCTGACACCGGAGCTGGCTGGTTCGGAGCTGGCCCTTCATGATATAGATCTTGAACGTCTCGATGATTCGGAGCGCATGCTGACAAATATAAACAAAAATAATGGCAGCCCCATGGAGATCGCCTCCTACGAAAACAGAAAGAAGGCCCTGGAGGGCGCTGATTATGTCATAAATGCCATCCAGGTGGGCGGCTACAGGCCGGCAACAGTCACAGATTTTGAAGTGCCGAAAGAATACGGTCTGCGTCAGACCATCGGTGATACCATAGGAATCGGCGGTGTTTTTCGGGCCCTGCGCACCATACCGGTTTTGCTGGAGTTCGCCCGGGATATGGAGGAGGTCTGTCCCGATGCCCTGTTCATGAACTACACAAACCCCATGCCTTCGCTGACGGGAGCCCTGCTCAAAGCCACCGACATCGATACAGTGGGCCTCTGTCACAGTGTTCAGGTCTGTGTGGAGGAGCTGCTNGANCCTCTGGGAATGGAAACTGAAGGGGTGGAATCCTTTATCGCCGGCATCAATCACATGGCCTGGCTGCTCAAACTGGAGCGCGATGGTGAGGATCTCTATCCCGAGGTCAAAAGAAGAGCCAGAGAGCGCGAGACCCCCCACGACGATATGGTGAGATATGAGATTATGAAAAGGTTCGGTTATTATATCACCGAGTCCAGCGAACATCTGGCCGAATACCTGCCCTATTTTATAAAGAGCACACATCCAGAGCTCATAGAGGAGTTCAATATTCCCCTGGATGAATATCCCCGGAGATGTGAGGAACAGCTAGAGGAATGGGAGGATAGGCGGGAAGAGCTGGTAAATAACAGCGATATTGAGCATGAAAAGACCCGGGAATACGCCTCCTACATGATCAAGGCCATGGAGACAGATGATCCTATTCGCATCGGCGGCAATGTCCTCAACGAGGGCCTCATTACCAACCTGCCCGATTCAGCCGTGGTCGAGGTGCCCTGTCTGGTCGATGAAAATGGCATTAATCCCTGCCATGTGGGTGAGCTGCCGCCGCAGCTGGCCGCCCTGAACCGCACCAGCATCAATGTCCATCTGCTGGCCGAGAAGGCAGCTCTGGAGCAGAATAAGGATGCCCTCTACCAGGCGGCACTGCTCGACCCCCACACATCTTCTGAGCTTTCAATCGAAGAGACGATATCTCTCTGTGATGATCTGATCGAAGCTCACGGTGACTGGCTGCCGGAGCTGCAGTGAAACTGAGTAGAGTGGAATAAAAAGATGAGCGATAAATTGAGAAGAGGAGGTCATTATGAGCGGCAAAGACGGGATATGTAGAAGTGGTGAGCATAGAGCGGAGGATATAGAAATGGAATTAAAGGAATGGGAGGATCCAGAGCTGGTCAGCCGCGGCAGGGTGGCACCTCGCAGCCACAAGTTTGCCTTTGCCGACCTGGCCGGGGCAAAGAACTTTGATTTTCCCGAGAAATGGCAGCAGGGAGGTGAAATTGCAGCCGGAAAATATCACCGCTGTCTGGACGGCAGCTGGCAGTTTAAGATGTACTCCCATCCTGAGGAGGTGCCCGAGCCGGCGGGGGCTGGGACTGATGAGCAGTGGGATGATATGCCCGTGCCCTATCACTGGCAGCTGGCCGGATACGGCCGCCCTCATTATACCAATGTGCAGTATCCTTTTCCCGTCCAGCCGCCCGCAGTGCCCTCCCAAAATCCCACCGCTGTCTACAGAAGGGAATTTCACCTGCCGGAGAGCTGGCAGGGACGCAGGCTATATCTGCGCTTTGCCGGTGTGGATTCTGCCTTTTATCTCTATGTGAATGGTGAGGAGGCTGGCTACAGCCAGGGCAGCCGGCTGCCGGCCGAGTTTGATATAAGCCAGCAGGCCTGCCCCGGCCAGAATCAGATAACGGTGAAGGTCATGAAGTGGTGTAATGGCAGCTATCTGGAGGATCAGGATATGTGGTGGCTGAGCGGAATCTTTCGCAGTGTTCACCTCTATGCCGCTCCCGGCAGTGAGATCTTCGATTATCAGGTGCAGAGCGATCTGAAAGAAAACCCGCCACCGGCGGAGCTGGAAAAAAGTGAGATTACCGGTGAGGTGGATATCGATCTGACACTTATGTTACCCCACAAGAGCGAGAGAGAAAAGATGATATCGGGCCCTGAAGAGGGGAGTAAGATGCAGGTCAGGGCCCTGATCTGTGAGGGAGATGAGCTGCTGGATGAGCTTTCCTGTGAGATAGATTGGCCTTCCGGGGATGATCTGGATAAAGGTGATCCGGAGCATGAAGTTGATTCGGGGCACCGCAGGGAGCGCTGCAATGTGGCGAAAGACTATCAGCGGGAAAACATAGAATATCAGCTGAAGCTCTCCGGTGAAATCGAAGGTATAAAGGCCTGGACGGCCGAAACACCTCATCTCTACAGGCTGTATCTGATACTGGAGGATGAAGAGGGCGAAGTCCAGGAAGTTATAGCTGACAGAGTCGGTTTCCGCAGCCTGAAGATCGAAGATGGTCAGCTCAAAGTCAACGGCCAGCCCATCATGGTGCGGGGAGTTAACCGCCATGATTTCGATCCCAATCTGGGCAGAGCGGTGAGTCTGAAGCAGATGAAAGAAGACCTTGAGCTTATGAAACAGCACAGCATAAATGCCGTGCGCACGGCTCACTATCCCAACGATCCCCTTTTCTATCATCTCTGTGACAGCTATGGACTCTATGTGCTGGCCGAGACAGATCTGGAATGTCACGGTCTGGAGGAAGTTGAGAATATAGAACATATAAGCGATCGTGAGAACTGGCGGGATGAATATCTGGACCGCATGGAGAGAATGGTGGCCCATTTTAAAAACAGGCCCTCGATAATAATCTGGTCCCTCGGCAATGAATCCGACCTGGGCAGCAACCATAAGGCTATGGCAGAGCTGGCCCGAGAGATGGACAGCGGCCGCCCGCTGCATTATGAGCCGGATGAAAAGCAGGAAATTGTCGATATCATCGGCCCTATGTACCCCGATCTTACCGAAACGGAAGAGCTGGCCGCACGTGGTGATAAACCGCTGATACTGTGTGAATTTGTGCATGCCATGGGCAACGGTCCAGGAGAGATTGCCGATTACTGGCAGATTTTCCGCCGCTATGAATCCGCCCAGGGCGGTTTTGTCTGGGACTGGCTGGACCAGGGGCTGCTGGCTTTAAAGCAGGACGGAGAAGCTGAGGCAGCACCTGTGGGCCTGGCAGCTTATCGACATGGCCGCAAAGATTCGGAGCAGTTCTTTGCCTATGGCGGTGATTTTGGCGATGAGCCGCATGACAGCAACTTTAACATCAACGGCCTGGTCTTTCCGGACCGCACTCCTTCACCGGGTTTGAAGGAATATCGTTCAGTTATAGCGCCTATCAAGGTCGAACTGCTGGAGGTAGAGGAAAAGATGGGGAAGAGAAAAGTGGAGGAGGAAAATGATAATGATATAGAGGGGGCCGACATTATAAAAGCCAGAATTGCGGTCGAAAACGAATATGATTTCCGCAGCCTGGGCGATGTTGAACTGTGCTGGCAGCTGCAGGCAGAAGGTGAGCTTTTGGTTTCCGGCAGCTGTGAGCTCAGCGCCGGGCCCGGTGAGATGGAAGAGGTAAGCCTCGGTAATTCTGGAAATGCCGGCAGCCGGTCGTCCGATAATGGTGAGCTCTGGCTTGATCTATATTTTGTGCGGAAAGAATCCACAAGGTGGTCTGAACCGGGAAATATAATCGTCAGGCGCCAGCTTCTGCTGAGTGAAGCAAAGCCTGGAACCGATAGAGGGAATGCGGTGAAAACTGTTTCTGGCGGAGGGCGTAAGGAAGATGAGAAACTGATAATTTGCGGGAAAAATGAAGAAATCAAAATCGAAAACACCGATCTGCAGGCAGTATTTGATCGGGGAACCGGGAAACTGCAGCATTTCAAATGGCAGGGCAGAGAGCTGTTAAAATCCGGGCCGGAGATAAACCTCTGGCGTGCTCCGGTTGACAATGACCGGAGCAATGAGACCCGAAATTATGCCGCTGAATGGCGGGAGCTGGGCATCGACCGCCTGCAGCGCAGGCTGGAAGATTTATCCCTGCATGAGCATACCCGTGAGGAAACCGGCGAAGGCGGTGTGAGCGTTGAAATAGTGAGGACTCTGGCACCGCCTGCCAGCACGCTGCGGCTGGAATGCAGCCAGGAATATCATTTTACGCCCCGGGGGACGATAAAGATTCTGACCGGGGGTAAATTTTACCGCGGTGAAGACGACACAGAAGTGAATATTCCCCGGCTCAGCCTGGATTTTAAACTGCCGGCCGATCTAAACCATGTCAGCTGGTATGGGAGAGGACCGGGACCATCATATCCGGACAGTCAGTCATCCGGTATGATATCGGTGCACAGGGCCCTGGTTGAGGATCTGCATGTTCCCTATGTCTATCCCCAGGATAATGGTCGAAGGGGTCAGGTGCGCTGGCTGCAGCTTAAGGACCGCCGGGGTCGGGGCTGGCATATCACTTCCACCAGTCAGGCGGAGTTCGGCTTTACCGCCCGGCATTACAGCCAGAAGGAGCTGGAAAGCGCCCGGCATGAAGCTGAGCTCGAAGGCAGTGACGAGATCTTTCTGCAGGTGATTTCCCGGGAGCGAGGACTGGGCTCTACCAGCTGTGGACCCGAACTCCAGCAAAAATATGAGGTGGAGCTGTCAGAGTTTGAGTTTGCAGTGGAAATGAAACCGGAATGATAAGCATTTAATAGTTAATAAACGTCTATTTGTTTGACTGAGGAGCAATGGCAGGCCTGCGTATTTTTGGAGAATGAGCTGCCAATAAATACGCAGGCTTTATTCATATAAAGACAGCCATGTAAAGATTAATCAATAATTGGTATAAACATTTTAAAGTTTGCACTTGATTAATATGGGGATCTTTGTTATTTTTAACTCAAGAAGAATACCGCATGGTAAAATAAATATCCATATTTTTCAGTTATTGTTTAATACACATAATAAAATTTTTATGCACATAAAAGAAACAAGAATGGGGAATCAAAATATGAGATCATCTGAAACCCGCAACGATGAGGGAAAATCCAATCTAATAATCAATGGTGAACAGGAGCTGGATAAGTCCACACCCATACCCCTCTATTTCCAGATAAAAGAAATTATAAGGGAAGAGATAGAGGAGGGAAGATTGAGTCCCGGTGATTCTATTCCATCCGAGCGCAAACTGGCTGATGAATTTGATGTGAGCAGACCAACTATCAGACAGGCCTTAAAGGAGCTTGTTAACGAGGGCATGCTCCATCGCGAGAAGGGTAAAGGTACTTATGTGGCCGAGCCAAAGATTAATTATGGTTTCATCCAGAATTTGATCACCTTTTATGATGATTTAGTAAAGAAAGGCTATGAACCGCGCACTGAAATATTGAAAAAGGAGATAAGAAAACCGCGTAAAGGAATAGCAAATAAACTGGAAATATCACCTGATGAGGAGGTCATATTTTTACAGAGGTTGAGATCGATTGAAGATGACCCCCTGGTAACAGTAATGAATTTTGTGCCCCGATATCTATGCCCGGATCTTATCGAAGTCGATTTGGAGGATAAATCGCTGTATAATGTTATGGCAGAGAAATATGATGTGAAATTTCACAGGGCTGATATAACTCTGGAGCCGGGCATAGCCGAAAAATATGACAAAGAACTTCTGGAAGTTGAAGAGGGATCACCGATCCATCTCATGAAGAATGTGACCTATACAAAGGATGGAACACCTATGGATTATTTTGAGTCGCGATTTCGAGGAGACAGAGGTAAGGTGAGAGTTCAGCTGGTCAATGATGAAAAATAGTGAGGGGACAGATAACAGCTGAAACAGCTGAATAAAAGAACCGAATTGTTCATTTTTTCTAGCGGATTAATGGTAATTACCTCTTAAGGTTTATACTTTTATTCAAACTAAAAATGTTTAATATAAAAACGGGGTGATAAATAATGAAAAAACAGAAGGTCATGAATGCGATCAGGGAGACGGGAATAGTTCCGGTGATAAGAGCCGAGACTCCCGAGGAGGCCAGCAATATTGCGGAAGCGGTCAGGGAGGGCGGGATTAAAGTTTTAGAGATAACGATGACCGTGCCCGGAGCAGTAGATGTCATCGATGAGCTCAGCGAAAAATATCGTGATGATGAGGACATTATAATCGGCGCCGGCTCGGTTCTCGATGGTGTGACAGCCCGCAATGTCATACAGGCCGGTGCAGAATTTGTGGTTGGCCCCACACTCAACTTCGATATGATCGAGGTGGCAAATCGCTACCAGAAGCCCGTAATACCCGGTGCCATGACCCCCACAGAGGTAAAGGAGGCGATGGAAGCCGGGGCTGACGTGGTAAAAATCTTTCCCGCTTCACTCTTCGGACCGAGCATCATCAAGGCCATCAAAGGCCCCCTGCCCCAGGCCGAGCTGCTCCCCACGGGAGGTGTAAGCCACGATAATGTGAAAGACTGGATAAAGGCTGGCAGCTTTGCCGTGGGAGCCGGCAGCGCCATAGTAAAAGGGGCTGCAGAGGGCGATTTTGAACAGGTGGAGGAGAATGCCTCCAGATTTATAGATCTGATTGAGGAAGCCAGGGGTGAAATGGGATAATGGCTGATATACTCATCACGCCCAGATCTTTTGGATCCACTTCCAGTGAACCCTTTGATATTTTGAAAAAGCAGGGGTATACACTTCACCCAAACGAAACAGGCGAGAGATATGATAAAGAGCAGATGAAAAAATTAATAAGGGATAAAGATGGAGTTATCATCGGCACTGATCCCCTGGATGGGGAGGTAATTTCTGCAGCCAGGAATCTGAAAGTGATCTCCAAATATGGAGTTGGCCTGGACAATATCGACTTAGAAAGGGCCGGCGCGGAGAACATAACTGTCACCAACACACCGGATGCCAATTCGGCCTCGGTGGCTGAGCTGGCCTTCGGCATGATCTATACACTGGCCCGCAGAATTGCTGAGGCTGATCGTAAAACAAAGCAGGGATTTGAGGGCAAGATCGTGGGCTCCACACTCTGGGGTAAAACACTGGGCATTATAGGGATGGGCAGCATAGGCCGTGAACTGGCCAGGAGAGCGAATGGATTCAACATGGATGTATTTTATTACGACATAGAGCCCCTGTCAGCAGGGGAAGAACAGCGACTGCAGGTCAGCTATCGACCACTGGGTATGCTGCTGCAGAAATCGGATTTTATCAGCCTGCATGTGCCTTTGAATGAAAACACTGAAAATATGCTGGGTGAAGAAGAATTTAAGCTCATGAAGGACTCCGCCCTGCTGATCAATACTGCCAGGGAACGCATAGTGGAAGAAGATGTTCTGCTGCAGGCCCTGGAGGAGGGCTGGATCGGAGGAGCCGGTCTCGATGAATTTGAACTGGCTCCCGGCTCTATACCTGAATCTACAAAGGATAAACTCATTCTCACCCCCCATATGGGAGCACATACCGGGGAGGCCATCAACAACATGGGTGTGACAGCAGCCCGCAATCTCATCGCTGCTCTGGAAGGTGGAAAAATAACGGAAGATAATTTAGTCCTCTGAAAATCTAACCTAAAATACTCAGAAATCTTGACACACAATTATCAATTTGTTATATTAAATATGCAGGGAGAAATAATTGTTCAACTAAAAAATTTAAGTTAAGTGGTTAATACCACTTAACTTATTTACTTAATAACACAGAAAATATTCATAAAAATAACCATCATGATTAAAGAAGGAAATTTTCCGGGGAAATATAATATATTAATAGGATGAAAACTGAAAATTTTTTCCGTGGATTACAAAAACATTTTTTGCAATACAAAACAAAATGCACTTCTGCATTCCAAAATATCAATATACCAGCATATACTGCAAAATTTTCTGGGGAGGTGGTTATATAGAGGATCGGTGAACCGGAATTGTCGTCAGAATTTTGGAGCTGGCTTATGCAACAAAAAATATTTTAACCCTTTAAACGGGAGGTATTCAGCCGATGAAAAAGCTTAAAGTTCCTGTCATTTTACTGCTGGCTGTGGCCGTTACTTTTGCTTTCATGGCAGTCGTGGAAGAGGCCGCTCTTGCCGAGGATGAAGAATATGAAATTGCTGTCATAGTAAAGGCGACTGATTCCGGGTTCTGGCAGGATGTATTTACCGGTGCCGAAGCAGCAGACGAAGAGATGGATAATGTCTCCATAGATTATCTCGGTCCCCCATCCGAAGCTGACATTGCCCAGCAGGTGGCAATTTTAGAAGATGTTGTAATTGATAGGCCCGATGCGATAGTACTCGCTTCCACAAGTTCAGATGCGACAGTACCTCAGGTTGATATGGCCTATGAACAGGAGATCCCGGTGGTTTTAATTGACAATATGGTTCATACTGATAATTATGCAACTTTCCTGGCCACCGATAATGTTTATGGTGGAGAGCTCGCTGCCGAAACTATGGTAGAAATAGGTGAAGAGGAATACGGTATTGACTATGATGAAGGTGGAGTTCTTGGCCATATTGCCGCTATGGCTGGTGTAGAGGTGCTTTCAGACAGGGATGAAGGATTTATAGGAGGCTTTGAGGAGCTTGCTCCTGAAGTTGAAATTTTAGAGCCCAGATACGTCGATAATAGGATTCCAGATGCTCTCTCAGCTACTGAGGATATTATACTTTCGTATGGTGATGATATTGTAGGTTTTTGGGCGAATAATAATCATACAGGTATAGGAACAGCCAGGGCTCTGGAGGAAGCAGGCACCTATGAAGATTATCCTGCTATAGCCTTCGATGCTGATGATGATCAGGTTGAAGCTTTAGAAGATGGCTATCTTGATGCTCTGATGGTTCAGGATCCGTTTGCTATGGGTTATGAAGGAGTCCACGCTGCTTTAGATGCTCTTGCCGGCGAAGAACTGGAAGACTATGTAGATACCGGTGTAACTGTTGTAACTCAGGAGAATATGGATGATGAAGAAATTCAACTTCTGTTAAATCCTGAGGACAGAAAAGAATACGTTCTTGAACAGCAGTAAAGTCGAGATTAACCTATAAAAAATAAAAAACTCGTTTAATAAACCTAACAGCATATGATGCCATTTGACAGGACAAATAATTGGTTTAAAGGCTACCGCCCTTTACATCTGTTGGGGCGGTAGCTAAATTTTTAGGGGGAATTCTGATGAGTGAAGAAACTGTGGAAACTGTAATAGAAACTAACAATATCAACAAAACATTCCCCGGGGTAAAAGCTCTGGAGAATGTCAGTTTTGAGGTAAAAAAAGGCGAAGTTCATGGTCTGGTGGGTGAAAATGGAGCTGGAAAGTCAACTTTCATAAAAATTCTTATGGGGGCCTATAAAAAAGATCCTGATAGTGGGGACATAAAGATTAAAGGTGAAAAAGTCAATATAACTGGCCCTTTAGAAGCCCTGGACTATGGAATGTCTGCGGTCTATCAGCATATGAAAATTGCCCCTGAGTTAAGTGTAGCTGAGAATATATTTTTGGGTCGTCAGCCTCGCAATAAAGGCTTAATTAAGAAGAAGAAAATGTATGAAGAAGCACGTGAAATTCTTGCAGAGCTGGACATGGAAGAAATTGATCCCAGGATGGAACTGCGTAAACTGTCCAATGTGAAAAAACGTATGGTTGCAATAGCTAAAGCTATATCTCAGGATGTTGATATTATCATTTTTGATGAGCCCACGGCTCAGCTGGCTGAAGAAGAAACCGACCTGCTGCACGATTATATTGATGATTTAAGGGAAAGAGGCATTTCTATTATATATATATCTCATAGATTGGATGAGGTATTTGCTATCTGCGACAGGGTTAGTGTGCTCAGAGATGGAAAACTGGTAGCCACGAAACCTGTAGAAGAGTTAACCGAGGATCAGCTCATAAATTATATGGTGGGGCGTGATGTGGGAGAACTTCATTACAAAGAGGACATAGAATTTGGAGAAGTAATTTTTGAGGTCAAAGATCTGTTCAGGGAACCAGATGTTGCAGAAGTTAATTTTGAACTTAGAGAGGGAGAGGTACTGGGCATATTCGGTCTCGTTGGCTCTGGAAGAACTGAGCTGGTAAAAACCCTGTTTGGAGTTTTTGAAAAGGATTCAGGAACTATTAAAATCGATGGGCAGGAGGTCGATATAAAATCTCCTACTGAAGCCATCAAAAAAGGAATGGCTTTTATACCTGAAGATCGTCATTCGGAAGGTGTGGCCCTGACGCAGACGGTCTCCGAAAACTGCAATATAATCAGATCGCTGCTGAAGTCTAATTATGGTCTATTGAATAAAAGCAAGGAAAGAGAAATAGCAAAAAATAATGTAGAAAACCTTGACATTCGGACACCTTCTATTTTTCAAAAACTTCGTTACCTTAGCGGTGGCAACCAACAGAAGGTTGTTGTGGCAAAATGGATCAATGCGGACTCCCGTATAATTTTCATGGATGAACCGACCGTGGGTATTGATGTAGGCGCCAAAAAAGAGATTTATAAGTTGATGGCGGATCTTTTAAAAGACGGGAAGTCTATTGTATTTATTTCTTCATATATACCGGAATTGCTCGGAGTCTGTGATAGAATAATAACCCTTTCAGAAGGAAAGATGACTGGTGAAGTTAAGGCAGATGAAGCTACTCAGGAAGATCTGTTATATCTAGCAACCAGATAAAGACAAATATTCAGCTTTAAAAATATTAGGCCTATAAAATAATTAGTGTAGAGGAGTGAATTAACATGATTGAGTTCCTGAAAGATTATTATGCACGTCATACTCAAAGAATAACGTTTTTGATAATTTTACTGATCTTATGGGGTCTTTTTTCTATTTTCATTCCTCGCTTCTTCTCCATCGCCAACCTCTATAATCTGGCTCGAAGAATGTCTGTAGTAGGTATTGTGTCCATTGGCATGACTATAGTGCTGATCTCACAGGGTGTTGATTTATCTGTCGGTTCTTACGTGGCTTTGAGCGGAGTTCTTGTTAGTTCTTTTATGACGGGAGCACCGGGTTTTCCCGAGTTTTCCATCTTAGTCTCAGTCATTATAACAATCGCAATACTCGGCTTTTTGGGACTGCTGGTTGGAATATCTATTCACGATTTAAAAGTTCCCTCTTTTGTTGCCGGGCTGGGCATGATGAGTATAGCTCGGGGGCTGGCCATGATATTTTCTGGAGGGCGGATTATAACCGGACTTCCGATGGAATTTACCAGTGTGGCCAGGATCGATATTGCAGGTATTCCATTTATGTTCATTGTTTTGCTGATAGTTTTGTTGCTTTCAGGATTTGTCATGAGCCGAACTAAATTTGGTCGCAATGTTTACACCATGGGCAGCAGTAAAGAAGTGGCCCGGCTTTCAGGTATTAATCTCAGATTAAATATCTATGGTATATATGTGCTCAACGCTGTTCTCTCTGCAGTTGCCGGTATGCTTTTGGCTGCCAGGCTTTCTTCAGGGATTCCCTCAGAGGGGGTTATGATGGAGCTTGATGCTATCGCTGCAGCTATAATTGGTGGAACCGGTCTTTCTGGAGGAGAGGGCAGCGTTTACGGGACCATTTTGGGAGCTGCACTTATAGCCTCTTTGCAGAATGCAGGAAATCTACTTGGGCTCGATCCCTTTTATCTGCAGGTAGTCACAGGACTCGTCATAATAGTCGCAGTGGCAATGGATCAGATGCGCAGCTATCAGGCCGAAGCTGCTTGAACCCTTTCTTTTTCTGTACAAATACTTTACAAATAAAAACAGGAAAGTTGCCGGGGAGGTAATAAATTTGAAGAAAAAGGGAGTATTTAATCATTATATCTCCGATGTTATCGCCTCTATGGGTCATAAAGATGAACTTGTGATAACCGATCTGGGGTTTCCTATTCCTTCTGAATCATATAAAATCGATGTCTCATTAAATGCCGGCAGCCCGGGGACAGCCGAAGTACTGGTGGAGGTTTTGAAGGAACTGCAAATAGAAAAAGCAATATTTGCTGAACAGATGCCGGAGGAAAGCCCGGAAGAATATGAAAATATGCAGAACGTGCTATCAGAAAATGTTGATCACAGTGAATACAAAATTGATCACATAGATCACTGGGATATGATAGACATAGCCCGCCGGGCAAAGGGGGTTATTAGGACTGGTTCAGTAGTTCCTTATAGTAATATTGTTCTGGTTTCCGGAGCCCAGGGGGTATTCTATTAAACTACGTGGAAGGAACAGGAGGTAATTTTATGAGTGATGCCGGAAGTGATGGCCCTAAAATCTCAGTGATCGGAAGCAATATGATGGATCTCATCACCTATATGGAGAGAATGCCGCATCCGGGAGAGACCATAGAGGCTCCCGATTTTGAGCTGGGTTTTGGCGGCAAAGGTGCCAACCAGGCTGTGGCCGCAGCTCAGCTGGGGGCCGATGTGACGATGGTCACCAGAGTTGGTGATGATATGTTCGGAGATGAGGTGATTGAAAATTTCACCTCTTACGGCATAGATACTTCACACATAGAAAAGGTTGCCGATGAGAGCAGCGGAGTGGCCCCTATTTTTGTCGATCAGACCGGAGAAAATCGCATATTTATCATCAAGGGAGCCAACGATCATCTGCTGCCGGGAGTGGTGGAGAACAGCGAAAAACTTATAGCGGAAAGTGATATGATCCTGCTTCAGCTGGAGATTCCCCTGGAAACTGTTTACAGAGCTATCGAGCTGGCCGAAAAGCACGATACCATTTCTCTGCTCAATCCAGCTCCCATGCAGCCGGATCTGAGTATGGATAGGCTGGGAGGGCTCGATTATTTCATCCCCAACGAATCTGAATTATCCACCTTTACGGGAAAAGATTTAGACGGCCTCAACAGTGAAAAGCTCAGAAATGCTGCTGATACTCTAATAAGCGCTGATATCAAAAATGTTATCATAACACTGGGAGCGGAGGGATCATATCTGGTAAAAGAGGAAGAGGATAAGATCATCCCGGCTCCAGATGTTGATCCTGTCGATACAACCGGTGCGGGGGATGCCTTCATCGGCAGTCTGGCTTATTTTAGACACAGCTATAATCTCAGCCGGGCCCTAAAACTGGCCAACCGGTATGCAGCTTTGACGACCACCAGACGGGGCACCCAGAAATCTTACTTCACCGGAGAGGAGTTCAGGGCAAAAACTGACCTCACAAAATAGAGGGGATGATTATGCGTCATATTATTGCTCACGATCTGGGGACAACCGGAAATAAAGCGACACTTTACAGTGAAGAGGGCGAGATGAAAGCCAGTGCCTTTTCAGCCTATGATACCGAACACCTGGGCGGTAACCGTGTTGAACAGAACCCGCATGACTGGTGGAAGGCCGTATGTGAGAGCAGCAGGGAGCTGGTTGAAAAAGCGGATATCAACATAGAGGAGATCGCTGTAATATCTTTCAGCGGTCAGATGATGGGCTGTGTGCCCGTAGACCGAAAGGCCCGGGCCCTGCGCCAGGCTATTATCTGGGCTGATCAGAGGAGCACCGAGGAGGAAAGAGAACTCAAAGAAAAAATCGGGGCTGATAGGGGTTATAGAATAACCGGCCATCGGCTCAGCGCCTCCTACTCAGGGGCAAAAATAAGATGGCTGATGAAAAATGAACGGGAAATTTACGATAAAACTCATAAATTTTTGCAGCCCAAAGATTATATTATAGCCAGACTTACGGGTAAATTCGCCACAGAGTATTCGGACGCTTCCGGCACCAACCTTCTCCATCTGGAAGATATGGAGTGGTCGGAGCAGATCGTTTCAGCTTTAAATATCGAGATGGAAAAACTGCCCGAATTGAAATATTCAACAGAAGTGGCAGGAGAGCTCACCGCACAGGCAGCCGAAGAGGTGGGGCTCAGCCCTGGAATACCTGTGGTCATGGGAGGGGGCGATGGCGCCACAGCCAGTGTGGGAGCCGGCTCTGTGGATGAGGGCCAGCTCTATAATTATCTCGGCTCTTCCTCCTGGATAGCTCTCACTTCTGATGAGCCCATATATGATGAGGAAAAGAAAACCTTTAACTGGGTTCATGTCGTGCCCGATAAATATATACCCTGTGGAACCATGCAGAGTGCCGGGGCTTCCTATGCCTGGCTGAGGGACAATATAGCCTGGATAGAACAGGAAGCGGCCCAATCCCTGGATTTTGAGGCCTATGACCTCATGAACGAGAGGATAAAAAATTCTGAACCGGGTGCGGGCGGGCTGCTGTTTCTGCCCTATCTCATGGGGGAGAGGAGCCCGCACTGGAATCCGAAGGCCAGGGGTGCTTTCATAGGGCTTTCCATGAACAGCGACAGGGGAGATGTGATGAGAGCCGTGATGGAAGGAGTTACCTTCAATCTGAGGATTATACTGGACAGCTTTGAAAAGGAGAAATCTTTTGCTGAGATGAAAGTTATAGGAGGTGGGGCAGAAAGTGAGATCTGGCGGCAGATAATGGCGGATATATATCAAAAAGAGGTTCACCGCCTCCAGATACTGCGGGAGGCGCCATCTCTGGGAGCTGCTGTCATAGGCGGTGTGGGGACCGATATCTTCCCTGATTTTTCCGTGATCCACAAATTTAATCCTGTTCTCAGCAAAACAAAACCGAAGCCGGAGAACAGAGAGATATATGAAAAAATCTATCCCCTGTTCCGCCGCAGCTATCAGACTCTGACCGGCATCTATGATGATCTTGATGGACTCAGTCTATGATATTAGCGAGGTGAAAACCAATGCAGCTTTATGTTGATAGTGGAGACCTGGATGAGGTGGCCCGGCTGGGTCAATGGCTTCCGCTGACCGGAATAACCCTAAATCCCTCACTGGTCAGCCGGACCGGAAGGCCATTATTTGCTCTGCTGGAAGATATATCAGAGCGTTTTCCCCACAAGTCAGTGCATGTTCAGGTGATAAGCAGACAGGCTGAGAAAATGGTGGAACAGGCAGAGAAACTTCACAGCTCCGCCCCCGATAAAGTATTTGTCAAGCTCCCCGCCACACGGCAGGGATTGCAGGCTATAGGCAGGCTGAGAGAGAATAATGAGGCAATTAAGCTGACCGCAACTGCAGTTTATAATACGGGTCAGGCTCTGGCTGCAGCCAGCCATGGAGTTGATTTCATCGCCCCCTATATCAGCAGGATTGATCGGGAGGGCAATTCAGGCCTGTATCTGTGCAGGGCGATCAAGAAAATGCTGGATAATTACGGTTTTTCAACCGGCATTATAGCTGCTAGTGTAAAAAACGGCCTGCAGGTTAAAAAGCTGGCCGGGCTGCAGGTGAAGGCCATAACTTTATCTCCTGAGATATACAGGAAGAGTTTTACAAGTCAGCTGACAGAACGGGATGAGGAAAATTTTCTGGCTGACTGGTATGATGTTTTTTCCGGGTATAAACTTGATGCAGAAATAAGGAATCAGGAATAAATGTCAGCAGAAATAGATGAAGATTGAAGTTCAAAAAGAAAAATAGATTACAGGCATAGCTTACAGGCAGATCACAGAACTCAATATATCCTGAGGAGGTAAAAAACATGGAATATCGCGAGCTGGGAGATACCGGAGAAGAAGTATCTGTAATAGGAGTCGGCTGCTGGCAGCTGGGCGGGAACTGGACCGGTATGAGCCGGAAAGAAGCGGTCCGGGCAATTGATGAAGCCAGATCCCTGGGAGTCAATTTCTTCGATGTGGCACCTATCTATGGATTTGGAGAGGCCGAAAAGCTGCTGGGAGAGGTTGTTTCAGATTTCCGCGAGGATATTTTCATAGCCAGCAAGGTTGGACTGAGATGGCAGCACAAGTTTCCGCCCGAGCAGAGGGATTTATCACCGGAGAATATAAGATGGGAGATTGAACAGAGTCTGAAGAGACTGGGAACTGATTATATTGATCTCTATCAGTTTCACTGGCCGGACCACAATGAAGATATCGAGAAGAGCCTGGAGGTTGCCCGGGAGCTAAAGAAAGAGGGCAAAATTCGCTATATAGGTCTGAGCAACTTTTCCGTGCCCGAGATGGATAGAGCAAATGAAATAGCCGATATTGCCAGCAATCAGATCCTTTACAATGCTCTGGAGCGCAATCCCCTGCAGTATCACGGCATACCTCTTGAATACAGGGCTGAAAGGGAGATTCTGCCCTACTGTCAGGAAAATGATATATCTGTAATACCCTACAGTCCTCTCTGCCAGGGTATGCTGACTGATAAATTCGATGTGGATAACTGGGATGAGGACGATGTCAGAAACGCCAATCCCAAATTCTCCGGCGACTGGCTGAAGATATGCCAGAACCGCGTTTCTCAGCTGAAGGAGATAGCCTCTGGTTACGGGCGCCCACTGGTTCAGCTGGCTTTCAACTGGCTGCGCAATCAGCCGGCCATAACAACGATAATCGCCGGCACCTCCGACCCCGATCATGTTAGAGAAAACGTGGCTTCACTGGAATGGGATCTCAGCGAATCGGATCTGGATAAAATAGATGAGATAGTTTCCGGTGAACCTCTGCCGGAGGAAGGCTGTTAATCTATCAGGAGGGATATAATGAAATATATGGACCCATTCAACAGCAAATTCAATGCTGCAGATCTTCGCCTTAAACCTGAGGGTGATCTTATAACGAGACATCTAAGTGATATGGATGACATGTATCACGACCGGGAGGCGGCTGATGAACTTCTGGAAGAAAATCCTCTCATATATCGCTACTATAATGTGGAAGTTCCAGAAGAAAGGGGACATCTGGCCCACTGTGTCAGCATGGTTTTTCCGGGGGATGTAGGTGGAGAATACTTTATGACGAAAGGCCATTTTCATGAAATTGAAGATACTGCTGAGATATACTATACGATTCAGGGTCGGGGCAAGATGCTCATGCAGACACCCGCTCCCGAAAGCAGGGTGGAAACTGTAGATATGCTGCCCGGAAATATATCTTACGTTCCTCCTCTCTGGGCTCACCGCACCATAAATACCGGTGTACAGCCACTGGTGTTTCTGGCAGTTTATCCCGGTGAAGCAGGTCACGAATATGGCATTATAGAAGAGAAGGGATTTAAAAAAATACTGGTGGAAGAAGATGGAGAACCGGTATTAAAGGATAATCCAGAGTACCCGGATTGATGGAGGCTGTCAGCAGGGAATCATCAGGGTACAAATATACAGGGAATTCAACAGCTGAAATCAGGCTGGAAAGGGAGGGTTCTAAATAATGGTTGATCTGCCCGCATCTCCTGACAGAAAAACGATGTACTTTATCGGTGTTACCACAGGTCAGTCTTCTATAAACGATGTATTTCCCCGCTGGGCGAAGGTGCTGGATATTGATGCCCGGCTGGTGGGGATAGATCACGAAATACATGATGAACCCGCCGCCTACAGGAAGACGGTGAAATTTCTCCAACAGGAAGAAAAAGCCCGCGGGGCACTCGTCACCACCCATAAGATAGATCTTTTCGATGCAGCTAAAGATCTTTTCGATCTTTTTGATTACCATGCTGCCCTTCAGCATGAGGTTTCCTGTATTTCCAAAGAGAATGGAAAACTGGTGGGCCATGCTAAAGACCCCATAACCAGCGGCCGGGCCCTGGAGGACTTCATACCCGATGATTTCTGGCGCAGGCACAGGGGTGAGGTAATGATTATAGGAGCCGGAGGCAGCGCCCGGGCCATTAGCACCTATCTTTTTGATCCCAAAAGAGATAAAGAAGATATGCCTTCGCGTCTGATAATCAACGACAAAAGAAAGCCCCGCCTGGAAAAATTCCAGCGGATCTTCCGGGAGATCAATCCAGATATGGAGGTTGAATACAACCTGACGCCCGAACTTGAGGATAACGATAAAGTGCTGAAAGATATAAAACCCCATTCGCTGATAGTAAATGCCACCGGTCTGGGGAAAGATAAACCGGGTTCACCGCTTACCGATGACTGTCAATTTCCCGAGGACAGTTTGATCTGGGAACTCAACTATCGGGGTGGTCTCAAATTTCTGGATCAGGCTTATGAACAGCAGGATGAAAAGAATTTAACCGTGGAGGACGGCTGGAGATATTTCATCCACGGCTGGTCAGAACACATTGGCGAGGTCTTTGACCTGGAGCTCAATGATGAACTGGTGGATGAGTTGAGCAGTGCGGCCGCCGAGGTGCGATGATCGGCCAAAAACCTGCGGCGTGTTGTAGGGTCAAGAAATTATCAGCAATTGAAAGGAGGATTTTCAGATGAATAAAAAGGTTATAACATTCGGTGAAATTATGATGAGATTGACACCTCCGGAAAACAGTAGATTCGTCCAGGCCGATAGCTTCAATGTGATCTACGGAGGCGGTGAAGCAAATGTGGCTGTTTCCTGTGCCAATTACGGCCTCGATGCCTATTTTGTGACACGGCTGCCGGAAAATCCATTGGGACAGGCGGCACTGAACGAAGTTAGGCGTTTTGGGGTCAAGACTGACTATATTGCCCGGGGAGGAAACCGATTGGGCATTTATTTCTGTGAGAGCGGTGCCAGTCAGAGATCCTCCAATGTTATATATGATCGGGCTCATTCTGCTATAGCTGAAGCCAGTGCGGGTGATTTCGACTGGGATGAGATATTTGCTGAGGCGGACTGGTATCATGTAACAGGTATCACACCGGCGCTGAGCGAAAATATGGCAGGTATCACCATAGAATCTGTGCGCAAAGCTCAGGAGCATGGAGTTAAAGTCAGCTGTGACCTCAATTATCGGGCGAAGCTCTGGAGCCGGGAAGAAGCTGAGAATGTCATGTCCCGGGTGATGGAATATGTGGATATCTGTATCGCCAATGAAGAGGATGCGGAGATGACATTTGGAATTGAAAGCGGTTCTGATGTCGAATCCGGGGATATAGATATCGAGGGATACAGAGATGTGGCCCAGCAGCTTATAGATGAATTTGATGTGGAGATGGTCGGCAGCCATCTGCGTGTCAGCCATAATGCCTCTGTAAATGACTGGGTTGTGGTGCTCTATGATGGAGAAAATTTTGTGCAGTCACAGGAATATGAAGTTCACATAGTTGACCGGGTTGGTGGAGGAGATTCCTTTGCCGGAGCATTGATATATTCACAGCTGAGCGGAAAAAGCCTGCAGGACACAGTGGAGTTCGGAGCGGCCGCCTCCGCCCTTAAGCAGTCCATACCCGGAGATTTCAATCACATGACACTGGAAGAAGTGGAGTCGGTGGCCGGTGGACCGGCATCGGGTCGGGTTAAAAGATAGAGGGGAATTGTGCTTAATTACTGACCTCATATGTGTTACCATATAAGATACGGTAATATTTGTTTTGCTGGTTGACAGTGAGAAAATAAACTGGAGTGTGAATACGATGAAAAACTCCCGGCAGAAACCCGACCAGCTGGTAAAATCTCTGGATAGAGCACTCAACATACTCGAGCGCCTGATTGAGCACAGTAAACCCCTGGGCATCACGGAGATCAGCCAGTGTACTGATCTGCACAAGAGCACTGTTTATCGTCTGGTGGACACTCTCTGCTACCGTGGTTATATAGCCCAGGATAGTGAAACGGGCAAATATAAGATAGGGATGAAGTTTTTTGAACTGGGCAGTAAAGTTATAAACGATCTGGATCTGCGCAAGCAGTCAAGGCCCTATCTTTATGAACTGGAGGAAAAGACAGAAGAGACCGTTCACCTGGGCATTCTGGAGAACAGAGAGATAGTATATATAGATAAGGTGGAGAGCCGTCATACGATTCGAATGAGCTCGCATGTGGGCAGAAGGGTTCACCCTCACAATACAGCTCTGGGCAAGGTGATAATGGCGCATCTGCCGGGTGATGAGGTGGAGAGGATAATAGAAAAAGAAGGCCTGCCTCGTTACACCGAAAATACCATTACAGATAGGGATGAGCTGCTTCAGGAGTTAGACCAGATTAAGAGTAGAGGTTATGCAGTCGATGATGAGGAATCGGAAAAAGGCATCAGATGTGTGGGCGGTCCCATATTTGATCATGCCGGGAATGTCAAAGTTGCCTTCAGCATTTCCGGCCCCGCTCACAGGTTGACCGAAGAAAAAATTGATGAAATAAAGAAAACAGTCGTTGAATATTCCCGCAAAATTTCACGGGCTTTTGGATATACATAAATCAGTTAAGAAAAACGAGGAGGAGCAAGATGAGGATTGTGTGAAAATCTTTTAGGCACAATTTTTTGAAATATTCTATTATTTTTTGTTTGATCGCAGATATTAGATTAACATGAATGCTTTATATCTATATGTTTTATATTTGGGCAGCTGATATCTTCGCCATTTTAAGCTTTTCAGAAATACAATAATATTTGCGGGCATGAATAATAATGGAGGTGATATATATTTCAACTAAACTCATCGGTGTGGATATAGGCACCCAGGGAGCCAGCGGTCTGGCGATAAATGCTGAAGGTGAGATAATGGCAGAGAGCTATCAGGGCTATGATGTCGAACAGCCCCGGCCGGGCTGGGCTCAGAAATGGCCCCGGGATTGGGTGGAAGCTGTATATGATGTTCTAAGTGAGATTCTGGAGGACAATCAGGTTTCCGCAGAAGAAGTAGAAGGGGTGGCCATAAGCGGCCTATATGGTGGGGCAGGCATACCTGTAGATGAAGAATTAAATCCCACTGCTCCCTGCCTCATTTGGATGGATAGAAGGGCAGAAGATCAGGTGGACTGGGTCAAAAACAATCTGGACCTGGACAGATTATACCAGATAACAGGCAACTATGTTGATTCCTATCATGGTTTTACCAAAATGATGTGGATGCGCGATAACTGGCCCGAAGTCTGGGAGAAAACAGAGCTGTTTTTGCCGCCCAATTCCTACGTAATAAATAGATTAACGGGCGAGATTGCCATAGACTACTCCTCAGCCGGAAATATAGGTGGAATTTTCGATCTGGAATCACGGGACTGGTCAGAAGAGATGTGTAAGAAGCTCGGAATTCCCATGGAAAAACAGCCCGAAAGGATGGTGGCATCATCCGAAATTGTGGGGAGAATAACTGAGGGGGCAGCAGAAAAAACCAAATTAAACCCGGGCACGCCCGTAATAGCCGGCGGTGTGGATGCCCCTGTAGCCACACTGAGTGCTGGAGCAATAGAGCAGGGAAGTCACGTGGCTATGATGGGCACATCAATGTGCTGGGGAATGGTGACTGAAG
>SL_8KL_010_SEDDRAFT_10000524_pt1 | contig 33497 bp, 26 predicted proteins | sample SodLakKL_010_SED_4_FD_11160 | JGI IMG/M metagenome (IMG submission 11160)
CTCGGCCTGGGCTACGCCAACCTCGGCGGTCTGCTCATGTCCATCGGGCTGCCCTACGACTCCGACGAGGGCCGTGCCTGGGCCGGAGCCCTCACCGCGCTGATGACGGGTCACGCCTACCGAACCTCCGCCGAGCTCGCGAAGGTCCAGGGCCCGCACAACGGCTACGCCAAGAACGCCGAGCCGATGCTGCGCGTGATCGGCAAGCACCGTGAGGCCGTCGACGACATCGACCCTCGCCCCGTGCCGAAGGACCTCATCAACGCGGCCCGCACCGCCTGGGACGAAGCGCTGGAGCTCGGGCGTGAGCACGGCTACCGCAACGCCCAGGCCACGGTGCTGGCACCGACCGGCACCATCGGTCTGATGATGGACTGTGACACCACCGGCATCGAGCCCGACCTGGGCCTGGTGAAGATGAAGAAGATGGTCGGGGGGGCGTCGATCCAGATCGTCAACCAGACGGTCCCGCACGCGCTGCGTCACCTCGGCTACGCGGAGGAGCAGGTCGAGGCGATCATCGACTACATCGCCGACAACAAGACGATCCACGGCGCGCCGGCCCTGCTGCCGGAGCACACCAAGGTGTTCCAGTGCGCCATGGGGGACGACGCGATCCACTACATGGGGCATGTGAACATGATGGCGGCGGCCCAGCCGTTCATCTCCGGCGCGATCTCCAAGACCGTCAACCTGCCGGAGACGGCCACCGTCGAGGACGTCGAACAGCTCCACCTCGACGCCTGGAAGCTCGGGGTCAAGGCGATCGCGATCTACCGGGACAACTGCAAGGTCGCGCAGCCGTTGAGCGTGTCCAAGAAGGAGGACGCCAAGGCCGAGGCGCCGGTGACCGAGGTGGTCCACGTCCCGCAGCGGCGCAAGCTCCCCAAGACACGTCCGTCACAGACGATCAGCTTCCGGGTCGGTGACGCCAAGGGCTACATCACCGCCGGTGAGTACCCCGGAGACGGGATGGGCGAGCTGTTCGTCAAGATCGGAAAGCAGGGCTCCACCCTGTCAGGGCTGCTGGATGCGTTCGCGATCTCGATGTCGATCGGGTTGCAGTACGGCGTCCCGCTCGAGGCCTACGTGTCCAAGTTCATGAACATGCGCTTCGAGCCGGCTGGCATGACCGATGACGACGAGGTCCGCTTCGCCACCTCGGTGGTGGACTTCCTCGCCCGCAAGCTCGCGTTGGAGTACCTGCCCTACGAGGAGCGTGAGGCGCTCGGCATCTACACCGTCGAGGAGCGCACGCAGATGCTCGACCAGGGGTACGGCGACCGCGAACCAGAGGTGCCGACGGCGCCGACAGCCGAGGCGGTTCGCAGCGCGGAGCCCCTGCCGCAGGTCGGTGCGGCGGCGATGCCCGTCGACCACGATGCCCCGATGTGCTTCGACTGCGGCATCAAGATGCAGCGCGCCGGAGCCTGCCATGTGTGCGAGTCATGTGGCACCACCAGCGGTTGCAGCTGATGTTCATCGTCATCTGACATCGGTCAGGTCCGGTCACCGGACGTCAGGGCCAGCGTCAGGGCCAGCGTCAGGGGATGTCAGTACCGCTTCGGCGGTGCGGCATCCCCTGACGCGTTGCTGCGGGTCCTCCGATGTCGCCACGGTGATCGAGCCGGTGCGCTGACCAGACGGGTCACGTCTCGATCGACGGCAGCCGGGCGTCCCCGCGAGCCGTCCGGGTCCGCCGCGAGGAGGGAGATGCAACCTGAGAACGGTGCCGTGCGTCGGGAGGGGTGAGGCCACCACACCGGACAGGAACCCTCATGACCGCCCTCGAAGTCCCCTGGGCCAGTGGCACACCGGCGCCGGGAAGCCGCCGTCACCGACACGCTGCCGGCTCGCTCGCGGTGCTGCTCGTCGTGATGTTGACAGCGTCTGGGGCCGCGCTCGTATCGGCGGGCGCCTGGCCAGCAACGCCGGTGACACCGGCGACGTCGCCCCCGGTCCCGGATCTCGTCGCGCCCGCAGTGCCGGCCGATGACGTCGACTCGCGCCTGGACCCGCAGCCCGCGGCGGATGACGGGCCCGACGGGGGTGTGGTTCCACCTCTGGGGAGGTCGGACGCCGACGCTGAGGCGCCGCAGCAGGAGCCGGCAGTCGAACCACCCGTGGCTCTCTCGCCGCCCGTGGCTCTCTCGCCGCCCGTGGCTCCCTCGCCGCCCGTGGATCCCTCGCCGCCCGTGGCTCCCTCGCCGCCCGTGGCTCCCTCGCCGATCGAGGCGACCGAGCCGGCCACCCCGCCGGTCGTTGGGGAGCCGATCGAGGGGTCCTCGAGGATCGAACCGGCGCCGACGCCCGATCCGGTCGACCTCGTCGCCGTACAGCACCGCCTGAAGGAGCTCGGCTATCTGCTCGGTCCCGCGGATGGTCTGCAGGGTCAGCAGACGCGCGAGTCGGTGATGGCGTTCCAGCAGGGCAACGGTCTGAGCGTTGACGGCATCGTCGGACCCGTGACGTTGGCTGCCCTCGACTCGCCGGTGGCACCGGCGCTCCGCGGTGGGCCGGCCACCCGGATCGAGGTCGACCTCACCCGTCAGCTCGCGCACGTGGTGCGCGAGGGCACGAGGGTCGTGACCCTGCACGTCAGCTCCGGTAATGGCGAGGCGTACCGCCAAGGGACGGCGTACGCCCGTACCCCCGTCGGTGACTTCCGCATCGAACGTCGCATCCACGGTGAGCGGCACGCGGAGCTCGGGGTCCTCTACGACCCGCTGTACTTCTACCGAGGCTTCGCGATCCACGGCGCGAACTCGGTGCCGAACCACCCTGCGAGCCACGGTTGCGTACGGGTCACGCGGGCCGACGCGAGATGGCTGATCAACGAGGTCGCCGACGGCACTCCGGTCCAGATCTACGGCGGGGTCCACGTGTTCAGCCCGAGCCGTTGAGTCAGGGGGCGGTCCTGCGGCCCTCCACCGCGCGGAGGCGGGTCCTTCGGATCGACCGCACGGCCGTCCCCCGAAGTACCAGCTTCCAGCGGCTCCAAGACCGGCAGGTCCCGATCCCGGGTGCTACTGGCATGAGGCCACGATCACTCGCTGCCATCGGATGGTCGATGGCCAGGGAGATCTCGTGATGATGTGCAGCCGAGTGCGACGAGCATCGGGGTGTGCCTTCGAGGAGAGCTGCACCTTCCACTCTGAGATGACCTCGATGCATCGCTCGGGGTCGTGGGACAGGTGAGCGGGTAGCCCGGTCCGAGGGTCGGGCGCCTTGCTCTTGGGAGCCGCGCAGGCTGCATCGGGCTCAGGGGCGATCGACCGGCCCCCTGCTTTGCGAGGTCGGCGGAGCTGGGATCCCGGTCTTGGTGCTCAGGGGGATCGGTTCCTCACCTCTCTCTCGGTGCTGTCCGTCCGCTGGTAGCTGACCCGATCGCCTCGCACCTCGATCCGCCAGGGGCCGCTGTCGAACCGCCGGTGGTGGCGCCGACACAACAGCGCCGCGTTGTCCGGTGCCAAGCGGCCGTTCCGGGCGAAGGAGGTGTGCCCGTGAGCGACATCACACCATGCCGCCGGGGCGTCACACCCGGGCCACGTGCAGCCGCCATCGCGGACCAGTAGCGCGCGCCACAGTCCGGTGGGCACGGTCCGAACGGCCTCGGAGACCTCGATGGGGGTGCGCTCCGCATCCAGGACGACACGAACCAGGTGGCAGTCGTCCAGCAACGGCCCGAGCTCGGTGGTCGTTACCGGTTGCCCGGAACGAACGAAGTGTGCCGCCCCGGTGCCGGCATCCTGTTCGTGGTGCGCCAACTGCTCCGCGTCCATCACCACGAGTACCTGCGGCCGAGCGCCGTGCTGGGACGGTGCGGCGTCGGTGCGCAGCGCGGCGGCACACAGCTGCTCGAACCCGTCCGCGGCCCGTTGGTCCGGCGTGCGGTGCTCGCCCGCGACATCGGGCCGGGTGAAGGCGTCGAGCGCGATCCTGGCCGTCTCCGCCGCCGTGCCGTAGAGCAGGCCGCTGAACGCGAAGCCACCATCTGCCGTGTCGGTCGCACGGACCCGGCGACGTGCGAGCTTGCGCTTCCCGGCATCGGCTGCGTCCTCCGGCGAGAACGAGACCAGGAGCGCCCGGGCGTCCCGACCGAACTGCACGGCGTTGCGTCCACGGGCCAGGTCGAGCAGTTGCTGCTCGAGGAGGTCGCGATGTTCGGCGTCGACGGCCCCGAGCACCTCGTCGATCACCCGCACGTGCTCGGGTGAGAGGTCACCAGCCAGGAACGCCTGACCCGTCTCGGGGTGCTGGCGGGCCGCCTTGCCGGCCTCGACCGCACGTTTCGCTTCGGAAGGGGTGAGCTGGTGCTCGTCAGCGAAGGCCAGGCGTCCATCGCGCTGCGCGGAACCACGCTGCTGCGGAGGCGCTCCCGCGATGGCCCGGGACTCGAGTGACGCCGACCAGCTGGCGCGCAGCGCGGTCAGTCGGGCGAGCGGCTGGCGCAGATCGGCGAGGTGCTGACGCAGCTCAGCGTCGGACAGCGCGTCGACGTCGATGGCGGCCAGGTCGTCGATCGCCACCGCGAGGCGCGATCGGGGACCGCTCCACTCGCTGGGTGAGGGTTCGGCTGCGAGGCGAGGAGCCTGCCTGCCGGGAGGTGTCCGCGATCCGCGGCGCGGCGTCGCCGCCTCGCGCCCGCTGCGGGCGGGCGCGAGGTCGACGTACGTCGCGGCGTCGTAGGTCGCGGACTCCGACATCCCATCTCTCCGTGTTCCGGTGAGATGATGCTATGCGAACGCACGTTCGAGGCAGGGATGGATCGGTGTCCGGCTGTGGACAACCGGCGAGGTCGCTCGACGAGGCTGAGTCGTGGTGGCCGCAAGCTACGCGCGGTCGGGACCCCTGAGCGCCGCCAGCAGGGCGCGCCCGTAGGCCTCGTCCGCCTGTTGAGCCTCGACCTCCACGAGTTCGTCACCGATGCGCACGGTGCAGCGCCAGCCGTCGTCGAGCCGGGCGAGCGACAGCAGGGTGGTGTCGAGCAGTTCCCGTAACTGCGCTTCGCGCGGCAACCAGACGGTCTCCGCCTGCTCGATGGCGTCCAGCGCCCATTCGGTGGTGCCGTTGAAGGCGATGAGGTCCCCGACGGGCGAGCGTCGTACCTCGACCACCATCTCAGAGATCGTGAACACCATCCCATCCAGATCGCGGTCCGGCAGGACGAAGCGGTCCCCTTCCGAGGGCACCCAGCGGAGACCGGCCTCGTGCAGTTGCTGTGCGAGATCGAAGCTGATCATCGTGTCCCTGTCTGATCTCGACCGATGGTTGGAGCGGGCTGGCGACCGGTCGGCCCCGCCGCGTGGACCGATGTCGGCCGCCGCGTGGACCGATGTCGGCCGCCGCGTGGACCGATGTCGGCCGCCGCACGCGGCCGGTGGTGGACGTCGAAGGTACGACGCGTCGAGCGACGTGGCCAGACCATCGCCGACCGGACAGCCCACCCGTGGTGACCGGGTCTCGACACCGCGGAACGTCGCCGGTCGGGGCAGCCGGGAGCACCGACCATAGGAGCTCACGACCTTCCCAGCGTCTCACTAGCCTGCCCGCCATGCCCGTACTGGTCACCGCCGCACACCAGCCCTTCGCTCGACGGCTCGCTACCCGGCTCCTCGAGGAGGGCGGTGAGGTGCGCGTCACCGCTGCCGGCGACGTCGCGAGCCTGCGCGCGGCCGGCGCCTTCGTGGCCACCGCCACCTCCGACGACGAGGGCCGCCTCGAGGCTGCTCTGGCCGACGTCCACACCCTCGTGCACGTCGGTGGGGGGCTCGGCACCCGGGGCCCAGGTCGCATCGTCGCCGACGCCGAGGTGGCCGCCCGGGCCGCGCGGGGGGCAGGGGTTCGGCGTGTCATCGCGTTGTCCGTGGCCGGCGCCACCCCAGACGCCACCGATCCGCTCCGCCGAGCGAAGGCCGCGATGGAGGAGGCGTTCGCGGACCTGCCCTGCCCCACCATCGCGCTGCGGCTCGGTCTGGTGGACACGCCGGCGCTGCGGGATGTGCTGATGACCGCCGGTCTCGACCCCGTCCACCTCGACGTCGTGGTCCGACCCGTCCGCATCGCCGACGCGCTGGAGCTGGTCGTGGCCTTCGATCGTGCGAGGGCCCGCAGCACACAGGGGCACCTGGTGGTCGCCGCCGACGGACCTCAGGCGATGTCGGTCGCCGGCTACCTGGACCGGGTCACGGGCAGCCAGTCGGGTCGAGGGCCGCTCCTGGGCCGACGGCTGCCCGACGCGGGCACGATCGAGCGGTTGGTGACCACCCTGGTCGGCCCCTGGGAGCAGACCGAGCCACAACTGCTCGACGGATGGGGGTTCGCCCAGATCGAGCCGGGTGTCCCGGGTCCCTCCAGCGGGTAGCCACTGAGGGCGACAGGTAGGTCAGTACTCCTCGCTCGGCGTGTCGATGAACGGGATCATCGCCCGCAACTCCCGGCCCACGGTCTCGACGGCGTGCGACTTGCCCTCGGCGCGCTTGGCCTCGAAGAACTCGCCACCGGACTCGATCTCGGCGACGAAGTTGCGCGCGAAGGTGCCGTCCTGGATCTCCGTGAGGATCTGCTGCATCGCGGCCCGTGACTCCTCACCGATGACCCGGGGTCCGGAGACGTAGTCGCCGTACTCGGCGGTGGTGGAGATGGAGTGCCGCATCCACGAGATCCCGCCCTCGTACATCATGTCGACGATCAGCTTCAGCTCGTGGAGGCACTCGAAGTAGGCAGCCTCCGGCTGGTAGCCGGCGTCGACCAGGGTCTCGAAGCCGGCTTGGACGAGGTGGCTGACGCCGCCGCACAGTACGGCCTGCTCACCGAACAGGTCGGTCTCGGTCTCCTCGGCGAAGGTGGTCTCGAGCACGCCGGCGCGGGTCAGCCCGATCCCCTTGGCGTAGGAGCGCCCGAGATCGTGGGCGCCGCCGGTCGCGTCCTGGTGGACGGCCAGCAGGCCGGGGACGCCCTGCCCCTGCTCGTAGGTCCGGCGGGCGATGTGGCCCGGCGACTTCGGGGCGGCCAGGAAGACATCGACGCCCGCGGGTGGCTCGATCAGGCCGTAGTGGATGTTGAAGCCGTGACCGAACACCAGCGCGTCACCCGGCTGGACCGCGTCCCGCACCCCCTGCTCCCACATGCCCTTCTGGGCCGTGTCGGGAGCGAGGATCACGATCACGTCGGCTTCAGCGGCAGCAGCGTTGGTCTCGAGCACCTTCAGCCCCTGCTCCTCGGCCCGGGCCCAGGAGGAGGATCCCTCACGCAGTCCGACCCGCACGTCGACGCCCGAGTCGCGGAGGTTGAGGCTGTGGGCGTGTCCCTGGCTGCCGTAGCCGAGCACGGCGACCTTGCGCCCCTGGATGACGGAGAGGTCAGCGTCGTCGTCGTAGAAGATGGTGGCCATACGTGTCGGACTCCTGGGAGGTGGCAGGGAGGCCGGGCGGTCGGCGCCCGGTCGTGGACACCGAGGTGGTCGGCGCCCGCAGGCTGCGCAGCCTATGACACCGGCCTGCCGACGCTGTCAGCGTCCGGCGCCCGTCTGTCGCGCGCGGCTCAGGCAGCCGGTTCGGGCAGTCCCAGCAGCAGGTCGCCCGCCACCAGCTCCTTGACCGCCTGGTTGTCGTAGCGCAGCAGGGTGTCACGTCGGACCACCGCCAGGTTGACGCCGCGCGCCTCGCTCAGCGGACGCCCCACCTCGTCGGGTGCCACCTCACGTTCCTCTATGACCAGGCCTTGGGAGGTCTGGAGCAGATCGGTGACCACGGCGGCGATCCTCGGGTTCCGGCTGGTCACACCCAGCAGTCGGCCGGAGGTCTCCGCGGACGTGATGACCGCGTCCGCACCGGACTGCCGCAGCAGATGGGCGTTCTCCTGCTCCCGCACGGCGGCCACGATCGTGGCGTCGGGCGCCAGCTCCCGTGCGGTCAGGGTGATCAGCACCGCCGCGTCGTCGCGCTCCGGTGCGACGATCACGGCCTTCGCCCGTTCGATCTGCGCCTCGACCAGGGTGCGGGTCCGCGAGGCGTCGCCGACGACGACGGTGTAGCCGTCGCGGGTTGCTTCCTCGGCGGTCTCGGGGTCGAGCTCGACGACGACGAGCTCCAGCCCGTTCATCCCGCCCTCGGCGAGCGTTCGCGCGGCGGACCGTCCCTTGACGCCGTAGCCACAGATCACGTGATGGTCGCGCACGCGTCTCCTCCATCGGTCGTGGCGCAGGGTCTCGCGCCAGCGGTCGGTCAACAGCTCCACCGTCGTGCCCACCACGACCAGCAGGAAGGCGACCCGTGCCGGGGTGATGACCAGTAACGCCGTCAGCCGGGCCCCGGTGGTCACCGGCGTGATGTCGCCGTATCCCGTCGTGGTCACGGTCACCGAGGCGTAGTACAGCGCGTCGAGGAGGCCGACCGGTCGACCTGTCTCGTCGACGTAGCCGCCGCGGGTCGCCAGCACCGCGATGGCAACGACGAACAGCAGGGCGACCGCGATGGTGATCCGTCGGCCCAGCGCAGCCAGCGGTGCCCGTTCGGGCACCGGGATGACCGTGCGGACCGCCTTGATGGCTGTGACCTTTCGACCCTGTCCGGGCGGAACGCTAGTCCCTCGGCGGGAGGGTCGGCCGACTGCTTGACTCGAGGTCCTCCTCCAGCATCGGGTACATCGTGGCCAACCGTCTCTACCTCGCGTCTCTGGAACCCCGGGCGGGCCGCTCCCTGGTGACGCTCGGGATCATGGAGCTGCTGACGCGCCGGCTCGGTTCGGTCGGCTACGTCCGTCCGGTCGTGCCCTCGAGCCGGGAGCCGGACCAGCGGATCGAGCTGATGCGCCGCCGCTACGACCTGGAGCTCGGCCCCAAGGACATGGCGGTGTTCGGCTCTGACCAGGTCGCCGAGCTGTTCGGCGAAGGTCGGGGTGAGGAGGTGTTCAAGGGCATCCTCGATGTGGCCCAGGCCATGGAGGGGCGCTTCCCCTTCGTCCTCTACGACGGCTCGGACTACACCGGTGCCGCCGCCGCCCTGGAGTTCGACGTCAACGCGCAGATCGCCAACCACCTCGGTGCGCCGGTGCTGGCGGTGGTCAACGGCGCCGATCGGCTGCCCAGCGAGGTGCTCGACGCCCTCCACATCGCGCGGGAGTCCCTGCTCGGGGAGGGCTGCACCGTGGCGGCCATCGTGGTCAACCGGGTCGATCCGGCCGTGATCGACGAGGTCCGCGAGACGGTGGAGTCCGAAGGGACCGAGGAGCCGGTCTGGGTCCTGCCCGAGGTCCCCATGCTGGCCAAGCCCACGGTGCGCGAGATCGTCGACGAGCTCGCTGCCGATCAGCTGGCCGGCGCGGTCGCCGACCTCGACCGTGAGGTCACGACGATCAAGATCGCCGCGATGAGTCTGCCCAACGTCCTCGACCACATCGAGGAGGGGGCCCTGATCATCACCCCCGGGGACCGGCCCGACGTGATCGCCGGGACGCTGCTCGCCCGGACGGCCAGCACCTTCCCCAACGTCGCGGCGCTCATGCTCACCGGCGGCTTCCCGCTGCACCGCAACCTGGAGAAGCTGCTCGACGGGCTCGGGGAGATCTCCCTGCCGCTGCTCTCGGTCGGGACCGACACCTGGACCACGGCCCGGCGGGTCGCCGACGTGCCCGCCGTCATGCGCCCCGGCAACGAGCGCAAGATCGAGACCGCGCTCGGGGTGTTCGAGGAACACGTGGACACCGAGCTGCTGGAGAAGCGCATCGAGGTCACCCGCACGGAACGGGTCACCCCGCTGATGTTCGAGTACGAGCTCCTGCAGCGTGCCCGGGCCGATCGCAAGCGGGTCGTGCTGCCCGAGGGGGAGGACGAGCGCATCCTGCGTGCGACCGAGGTGCTGCGGCGCCGCAACGTCGTCGACCTGGTCCTGCTCGGCGACCTGGAGCAGGTCCGCGCACGCGCCGACAGCGTCGGCATCGACCTCGAGGACATCGAGTTGATCGACCCCGGGGAGTCCGACCTGGTCGAGGACTTCGCGGCCGAGTACACCGAGCTCCGCGCCCACAAGGGAGTGACGATGGAGTTCTCCCTGGAGACGATGCTCGACGTCGGTTACTTCGGCACGATGATGGTCCATCGGGGGATGGCCGACGGCATGGTCTCAGGTGCGGTCCACACCACCCAGCACACGATCCGTCCCGCCTTCGAGATCATCCGCACCAAGGAGGGCGTCTCGATCGTGTCCTCGGTGTTCTTCATGGCGCTCGCCGATCGGGTACTGGTCTACGGTGACTGCGCGGTCAACCCGGAGCCCGACGCCGAGGGCCTGGCCGACATCGCCATCAGCTCCGCCACCACCGCCGCGGCCTTCGGCATCGAGCCGAAGGTCGCGATGCTGTCCTACTCCACGGGCGAGTCGGGCAAGGGCCGCGCGGTGGAGCGGGTCCGCGAAGCCACGGCTCTGGTGCGCGAGCGCCGTCCCGACCTCGAGGTCGAGGGGCCGATCCAGTACGACGCGGCGATCGACGCGGGTGTCGGGGCCGCCAAGCTGCCCGGTTCCAGCGTCGCCGGGCACGCCACGGTGTTCATCTTCCCCGACCTCAACACCGGCAACAACACCTACAAGGCGGTTCAGCGTTCCTCGGGTGCGGTCGCGATCGGCCCGGTCCTGCAGGGGCTCAACAAGCCGGTCAACGACCTCTCCCGCGGCTGCCTGGTCGACGACATCGTCAACACCGTCACGATCACCGCCGTCCAAGCCCAGCAGGAGTAGTCCGCTCGACTGACCACAGCACCGCCACGCTGGTGCCGGCGCCCGTCCCTGACGACGGGTCCCCGTCAGCTGCCGCGCGCCGCGTGTCGTGCATCCCCGTCCTTTCCCGCCCCTCGTCTCGCCCCCGCCTCTCGCCCCGCCCCTCGCCCCCCGTGCCCAGGAGGTCACCGTGCAGGTCCTCGTCCTCAACTCCGGCAGCTCCTCGATCAAGTACCGGCTCTTCGACGATCACGCGGACGGTCTGCTGCTACGGGCCAGGGGGCTGGTGGAGCGCATCGGGGAGTCGACCGGTCGGGCCGAGCAGGTCGTCGTCGCCCAGGACGGGACCACCAGCAAGGAGGCCGACGACGCGCCGATCACCGACCACGCGGCCGGCTTCCGTTGGATCGTGTCCCGGCTGGAGTCGGCCGGTCTGGCCGACGACCTCGGTGCGATCGGTCACCGGGTCGTGCACGGCGGGTCGGAGTTCACCGCGCCGACGGTGATCGACGAGGCGGTCATCGCCCGGATCGAGGCCCAGGTGCCGCTGGCGCCCCTGCACAACCCCGCAAACCTCACGGGCATCGAGGTGGCACGTCAGCTGCGGCCCGACCTGACCAACGTGGCGGTGTTCGACACCGCCTTCCATGCGACCCTGCCCCCAGCCGCCTACCGCTACGCCGTCCCCGAGCGGCTGCTGACCGAGCAGGGCGTGCGCCGCTACGGCTTCCACGGCACGTCCCACGCCTACGTCGCCCGTCGCGCGACCGCGGCGCTGGGCAGGTCCGAGGAGGAGTGCAAGCTCGTCACCCTCCACCTCGGCAACGGGGCCTCCGCGGCGGCGGTCGACGGTGGGCGCAGCGTGGAGACCTCCATGGGGCTCTCGCCGCTGGAGGGTCTGGTGATGGGTACGCGGTCCGGTGACCTGGACCCGGCGGTGATCTTCCACCTGATCCGCGAGGCGGGGATGTCCCCCGAAGAGGTGGAACGGGTGCTGAACCGGGAGAGCGGGCTGCTCGGGCTCTGCGGCGACAACGACCTGCGCACCATCGAGGACCGCGCCGCCGAAGGCGATGAGACGGCGCAGCTGGCCCTCGACGTCTACGTGCACCGGATCCGCAAGTACCTCGGCGCCTACGCCGCGGTGCTCGGACGGCTGGACGCGGTGGTGTTCACCGCCGGGGTCGGGGAGAACTCCGACACCCTGCGGGCGGCGATCTGTGCCGACCTCGACGTGCTCGGGATCCGGGTGGCTGCGGAGCGCAACGACGGGCAGCGGGCCGCCAAGGCCCCCGATGGTGTCGTCGCGATCCACGCCGAAGACAGCGAGGTGGCCGTGCTGGTGGTCGCCACCGACGAGGAGCGGGAGATCGCCGAGCAGACCCTGCTGGCGATCCGTACCTGAGCCGGGATGCGATGGCACCTCCGGGGTGTGGCAGTGGGCGCACCTGGGGGGCGGGCGCGCGTGGCCCCTACCGCTCCCGCCGCAGCGGCTGCCAGCCCCGGTAGGTCCAGGAGCGCCAGACCCACTCCACGGGACCGAACCGGAACCACCGCAGCCACAGCGGGCACCCCACCAGCAGCAGGAGCCAGGTCCCACCGACGACCGCCAGCGCGCTCGTCGCCGTCCAGGCCCCGTAGGTCCCGTAGCCCACGAACACCACCGTGGTGACCAGGCTCTGGGTCAGGTACGCGGTCAACGCCATCTGACCCACCGCGGCCAGCGGCCGCCAGCTCCCGACGCGCAGTGCGAGCAGGCTGAGGACGGCGAGGTAGCCGACGGCCAGGAGCGGCGCGGCCACGAGCTGCGCGGGCACGGCGGCGACCTCGACCCAGGGCGACGCGATCTCGCCCGTGGTCCCCGTGGCCGTGCCTACGGGGCCGATCACCCCGAGGACGAGGTTGGTCGGCAGCCCGATGCCGAGCCCGAGCACGGCGAGCCGGCGCAGCAGCGGTCGGTGGGCGGCAGGGTCGGTGGCGACGCCGGCGCGGGCCGCCGCGAAGCCCAGCAGGAACAGCGCGAGCAGCCAGGGGACCGCCGTCAGTTGGCCGGCCTGGAGCACCAGCGCCTCGAAGGACCGGGCCAGGAGCACCTCGCCGAACCCGCCCTCGGTGTAGGCGGCGATCGTGGCCTGCCGCCGCTCGTCGAAGAAGCTCTCCATGGCGCCGGTGACGGGGTCCTGCGCGCCCCGATCGGCGCCGATCGCCGCCGATGCCGGCGCCAGCGCGACGATCATCGTCGTGCCCACCGTCAGGACGGTGAGGAGGCCGCCCGACCACCACAGGGCGGTGCGCGGCTGCACGGACAGGAAGGCCAGCAGCAGGAACCCGGTCACGGCGTAGACGAACAGCACGTCGCCGGGGAACAGCAGCACCATGTGGGCCAGCCCGAGCGCCGCCAACAGCGTGAAGCGTCGTGCCAGCAGCCGGTGGGCCGACCACCGTCGCTGCCAGGCCTTGGCCGCCAACAGCGCGGCACCCACACCGAACAACCCCGCGAAGCTGGAGATGAACTTGCCGGCGGCGAGCCAGCCCACCAGGAAGCTCGTCACCCGGTCGGCGTCGCTGGTGGGCTGCGGCAGCGTCCCCGCCAGGGCGTCGAACAGCGCCGGGCCGCGCATCAGCTCGATGTTCACCAGCAGGATGCCGAGGACGGCGACGCCGCGCAGCAGATCGAGGATCGGTTCGCGCTCCCGGAGGCGCACGGGTTCGAGCCGGTCGCCACTGCCTGCGCCCGCGGGGGTGGCGTCCCCCGGTGCAGGTGGCGTCCGTGGGGGAGGGGGGCGGTTGGGCGGCGGTGGAGGAGGAGCGCTCACCCCACCTGGTCGCTGTGCCCGAGCTCGCGCAGGGCGGCGCGGATCCGCTCGGCGTCGTCGTCGAGCGCCGCCGGATCCGGGTCGGGATCCACCCGGGCGAAGTCCAGGTCCGCCAGCTCCCTGAGGGGGACGACGTGCACGTGGCAGTGGGGCACCTCGAACCCGGCGATCGCGGTCCCGACCCGCGGTGGGTCGAAGGCCCGCTGCAGGGCCTGCCCGATCGTGCGGGTCACCTCGCTGACACGCTGCCAGGTCGCGGGGTCGAGGTCGATCCAGTGGTCGACCTCGTCGCGGGGCACCACCAGGGTGTGCCCCGGGGCGAGGGGACCGATCGACAGGAACGCGACGACGTCGTCGTCGCGCCACACGAACCGGCCGGGAAGCTCGCCGTCGATGATCCTCGTGAACACGCTCGCCATGACCGGCTCCTGATCGTGGGGACGGGTCGGGGCCGTGGAGCGGGTGACCGGGATCGAACCGGCACCTCCTGCTTGGAAGGCAGGGGCTCTACCATTGAGCTACACCCGCGAGCACCCGGCATCGTAGCGAGGACGACGGCACGGCAGAGCTCACGGTCCGGCTGCTCTGGCGCCGCCAGCGGGCGCTAGCGTGCCCGGTCGCCCCCCGGTGTGCCCCGGGGCGGAAGACTCTCAGGAGCCACCTATGACGACCATGAAGGACCGGCTACGCATCGTGCCGGAGTTCCGGCCCGACGAGTACGACCGGTACCGGGAGCTGGTGTTCGGCAACCTCGATCGGCGCCTCAAGCGGTGGCAGCCCGAGCAGGTGGAGCTCGAGCTGTCGGTGAACGAGCGCGACACGAACTCCCAGCGCACGGTCCTGGCCTGCTGGATCGCTGGGTTGCCCAAGATCGTCGGCACGTCGAGCCACGCTGACCTGGAGAAGGCGGTGGTCGAGGTGCGCAACGACGTGCGTCGCCAGATCAACCGCTGGGTCACCCGCAAGGAGGCGGAGCGGCGCCAGTGAGGTGCGCGGCTGCGGCCGCGCTCAGCCGGGAAGCTGCTGCGGCTGTCATGACCTGACCTGACACGGTCTCTGGCCGAACACCTCCCTCCGGTCATCGCCCTCGGCGCTCGTGGTCGCACGACCTCCCTGCGGTCATCGCCCTCGGCGCTCGTGGTCGCACACCCTCCGGGAGCGGCTCGATCGCCGAGGGTGGCTGCGGCACGCTGGTGTTCGAGGCGATGTACGGACGGCTCGACGGGCGTGGCTTCCCCGGTCAGCTCGGCCTCCATCACGACGGGGTGATCGATGGCCTGCGCGAGCTCGTGGACGCGGCCCACGCCAACGGAGCCCTGATCGGCCCGCAGCTCTACCACGCCGGACGTCAGACCAGCTCCGCCTCCACCGGTACCACGCCGGTCGCACCGTCACCGATACCGGACCCGCTGATGGGCGAGGTCCCCGTCGAGCTGACGATCGACGACATCGCGGACCTGGTGCGCTGCTTCGGCGACGCGGCCCGACGGTCGGAGGCGGCTGGCTGCGACTTCGTGCAGATCCACGGCGCCCATGGCTACCTGGTCACCCAGTTCCTCTCGCCCTTCACCAACCGTCGCACCGACGAGACGGAGGGGACGCCGCCGGGCGGCGACGGTTCCTGCTCGAGATCATCGAGGCGGTCCGCTCCGAGACCAGCGACGGCTTCCCGATCATCGTCCGCCTGTCGGGTGACGAGCTCGTTCCCGGCGGGCTGACCATCGAGGACACCGTCGAGCTGGCGACCGAGCTCGAGCAGCGCGGCGTCGACGTGCTCGACATCTCGGCCGGCAACTACGCGTCCTTCACCCGGGGTTCCATGATCGCCCCGATGGCCCGTGACGACGGCCTGCTGGAGGATCTGGCCGCCAAGGTGCGTGACGCGGTGTCGGTGCCGGTCGTCGCTGCCGGCAAGATCCGCACCCCCCACCTCGCAGAACGGATGCTGGTGGAGGGCAGCGCGGACCTGATCGCGCTCGGACGCCAGCTCCTGGCCGACCCGGCCTGGCCGGCCAAGGCCGAAGCCGGCGAGGTGGGGACCATCAACCACTGCCTCGCCTGCAGCCAGGCCTGCATCGGCCGGCTGTTCCAGGGTCAGCACATGCGTTGCACGGTCAACCCGGTCTGCGGGTTCGAGGAGGACCTCGCTCAGGCGCCCGAGGGTTCGGCCCGCCGGCTCGCGGTCATCGGCGGTGGGCCGGGTGGCATGCAGGCCGCCGTCACCGCCGCCCAGCGGGGCCACCAGGTCACGCTCCTCGAGCGAGACGACCACCTCGGTGGCCAGCTGATCGCCGCCGCGGCGACCCCCTACCGGCCAGGCTGGGAGGAGTTCCGTCGCTACCTGGAGGGCGAGCTCGAACGGCTCGACGTCGAGGTGCGGCTGGGGGTCGAAGCGGATCTCGAGACGATCCAGGCACTCGAGCCCGACGCCGTGGTGCTGGCCGCGGGCTCCCGCCAGACACGACCGGACCTTCCGGGCATCGATGACGACCGGGTCTACACCTCGCGCCAGCTCCTGGAAGCCGAGGCCGCCGCGGTCGGTGACGTCGTGGTCGCCGGTGGCGGCTGCGCCGGCGCGCAGACCGCGGAGCTGCTGGCCGTGCAGGGCCATGACGTGACCCTGGTCGAGCAGCTCGGCGACGTGGCGACCGACGCGCCGCTGGACGACCGGGCGTTGCTGCTGGGCCGTCTTCGCGAGCTCGAGGTCGACATCCGCACCGAGACCACGCTGATGCGTATCGATCCCGACACCGTGACGCTCGAGGACGTCTCAGGTGCTCGTGAGCAGCCGTGCGACACNATCGTGCTGTGCCTGGGNGCGCGNCCCGAGGACGAACTCCAACAGCAGCTCGAGGATGCCGGCATCACGACCGTGGCGGTCGGCGACGCTGCCGAGCCACGCAAGGTCACCGAGGCCGTCCACGAGGCTGCACAGGCCGTGCTGGTTCTCTGGGCCGGTTGAGGAGGGCCTGCATCACCGCCGCACGGATGGGTGCCGTGGCACGGTCGGCGGGACAGGTGGCCGATGGCGGGGATCCAGCCACGGCGGCGAGGCAGATCGAGCTCCACCATGACCCTTGTTCAACGATCGAGGAACGGGAGGAACCATGCAGACCATCGAGCGATCCATCGACGTCGAGGTGCCGGTTCGCGCCGCCTACAACCAGTGGACCCAGTTCGAGGAGTTCCCGTCGTTCATGCAGGACGTGGAGCGAGTCGAGCAGCACGACGACACCACGCTGGAGTGGCACGTGAGCATCGCGGGTGCCGACCGGAGCTTCGAGACGACCATCACGGAGCAGACGCCCGACCACCGCATCGCCTGGAAGACCGAGCCCGACAGCGAGACCCAGCATGCCGGTGTGGTCACCTTCCACCGCTTGGATGATCAGCTGACCCGCGTGACCCTGCAGATGGACGTCGAGCCCGACGACATCGTCGAGCGGGTCGGAACCGCGCTCGGTATCACCGGCGCGGCCATCCAGCGTGATCTCGAGAGCTTCAAGGAGTTCATCGAGGACCGCGGCGGCAAGGAGACCGGTGCCTGGCGCGGCGAGGTCGACCAGAACCCCGAGGCCTGAGCCGCCTAGCGGGCCACCTCGGTGATCCCGACCGGGCCCGCCGGCTCACTCCGCTCAGCCCGACAAAGCCCGCAGGATCGCAACGACATGACCATCTCGTGGTCGATCGGTTGCGATCCTGGGGCTCATGCCTGGTGTCACGACGAGCGTGGCGTTCGTGGCGGCATGGTGGACCGTCGAGGGGCACCATCGTCGGAGCGACGCGGCGGATGTCCCGGCGGCGTCACGGTGGTCGGGGTGGCCGGATTCGAACCGGCGGCCCCCTGCTCCCAAAGCAGGTGCGCTAACCAAGCTGCGCCACACCCCGTGGGCGGCCGTAGCGTAGCGTCGCCCTGGGTCGTCCCGGCGCGCCCGGCGGTGGCCCCGCGGCCGCCTACAGCCCGCCGACGGCCCGTCAGCGGCACCGGCGTGGCCGAGAAGACGTCGCCCCTCGCCTCCGTCGAGCGCTGGCCGCCCACCGGCCAGGGGCGTCAGATGGACACCGAGCGCCACAACTGGAACCATCCGCGCCGTAGGTCCCGAGGCGGCGAGGTGCCGACGAGCGCCACGGAGCTGGCGGCGCACCGACCAGCCGACGGGTGTGGGGCCCGGCCCGATCGACGGAGGCGGACCGACCGCGCCCGCGCCACTGTCTGCACCCGGCCCCACAGCCCGCGCCTCCGGCACCCACGAAGGCGACCCCCCATCCCATGACGAGGAACCACCCATCGTGAAGACGTCCATCGAGACCATCGACCCGGTCCAGGTCAAGCTGACCGTCGAGGTCGAACCCAAGCGGGTCAAGCAGGCCTTCGACCGCGCGGCCCGTGAGCTCGCCAAGCAGGTCGACATCCCGGGCTTCCGCAAGGGCAAGGTCCCGCGCCGCCTGCTCGAGCAGCGGTTCGGTGCGGGCGTCATCGCCCAGACGGCCATGGAGGACGCCCTCAGCAGCTACTACGCCGAGGCCGTCGAGGCCGAGGACCTCCAGCCGATCGCCCAACCCGAGGTCGACGTCGAGACCTTCGACGAGACCGAGGGCTGCGTGTTCACCGCGACGGTGGAGGTCCGTCCCGAGCTCGATCCGCCGGACCACACCGGTATCGGCGTCAGCTTCCCGGAGTGGGACGTCGACGACGACGAGGTGGACCAGCAGTTGGCGTCCATGCGGGAGCGGTTCGCCGAGGTGGACGAGGTGGAGCGGCCCGCCGAGGTGGGTGACCTGGTCACCCTCGACCTCGAGGTCGAGGTCGACGGCGCCAAGCTCGAGGACGCCACCGTCGAGGACGCGCTGTACGAGGTCGGTTCCGAAGGCGTCACGCCCCTGCTGGACGAGGAGGTCGTCGGCAAGGAGGCCGGCGACACGTTCACCTACGAGGACGTCCTTCCGGAGGAGTACCCGGAGCACGGCGGTCAGCAGGCGACCTTCCACGTCAGCGTCAAGGACGTCCGGGAGAAGACCCTTCCTGCGCTCGACGATGACTTCGCCACCTCGGCGTCGGAGTTCGACACCATCGCGGAACTGCGGGCGGACCTGAAGCGCTCGCTCACCCGTCGCAAGGTCGAGCAGGCCCAGCACGAGCTGCGGGGGCGAATCCTGGAGGCCTACCTGGCCCGGGTCGACGTGCCGCTTCCACCAGCGATGGTGGAGACCGAGGCCGCCAACCGGCTCCACGAGGTCGAGCACCAGGCCGAGCGGTTCGGCATGAGCGCCGAGGAGCTGCTCGCTGCCCAGGGCCTCAGCGCCGAGGAGCACGCGGAGCAGTCCAGGACCCAGGCCGCGGGCGCGGTCAAGGCCCAGTTGGTGCTCGACGCCCTCGCGACGAAGATCGAGCCGGACCTCGCCCCCGCCGACATCGACCGGGAGATCGTGCGGCACGCCCAGGCGAACGGCGTCGCGCCGGATGAGATCGCCCGGATCATCCAGGAGCAGGGGACGTTGCCGGCCCTGATCGGCGACATCGTGCGTCGCAAGACCATCGACACGATCGTCGCTGCGGCGGACATCGAAGGCGGACCGAGCGACGAGGAGCTGATCGAGCTCGGGCTGCTCGAGGACCCGGCCAGCGTCGAGGAGGCCACCGCGAGCGACCCCGAGGGCGCCCCTGCCGGCGACATCGACGGTGCGGCCGATGATGCGCCTGGGCTCATCGTCCCGGGCCAGGACGACGACGCCGATGGTGACGACGCACCCGAGCTGATCGTTCCCGGGCGGGACTGAGGACGCCGACCAAGCGATCACCGCGGCCCCGGACCAGCTGGTCCGGGGCCGCGGTGATCGGCTCTCGACGCGGTCAGCCCACCGGCGGCGCCGCCGGCGGGTCGCTGTCGGGGTCGAAGGCCGCGGTGGTCAGCAGGAGCTCCGCGGTCGCGTCGTCGAAATCGTCGGCAGCGGCGGCGTAGGTGAACACCGCCAGGACCCCGTCAGGCCGCTCCGCCACGATCAGCAACACCGAGGTGGTATCGGGTTGGTCCTCGGGGGCGTCGGGTGCGGTCGGCAGGTCGAGGTAGCGCAGCTGGACCGCGCGCGCCGCCCCGGGGATCTCGATCTGCTCATCGACCGCGGGCTCGGCCTCGACGGTGTCGCGGTTGGCGTCGAGCACGCTGTCGAAGTCCAGCTCCTGGTCGAAGGTGGCGGGGTCGACCGCCTCGGCGCCCAGCTGTTCCTCGCTGTCGGGCGCCAGGGCGAGGGCGTACCCGTTGGCGAACGCGAACTCGTCGAAGCGCCAGCCCTCGGGTGCGGGCAGGATGATGCCGTTGGCGGAGAGCACCCCGTCGACGACGAGGTCGTTGGGGTCCTCGAGGTCGGCGAAGGGATCGACGACCGGGTCGTCAAGGTCATCGAGATCCTCGAGGTCCTCGAGTTCGGCGACGGCCTCCTCGTCGACCGTGTCGTCGGCCGGACCGGGATCGTCGTCGCAGGCGGTCAGGACCAGCGCCAGGGCGCCGGCGGTGGCCAGGGCCCGCAGCGCGGTGCGCGGTGTCGGGGTGGGGCGGGCGCGGTGTCGCACCGGTCCTCCTCGGTGGGGGGGCAGGGGCACGGGCTCGGTACCGGGGCCGGTACCGGGGGGACGGTACGGGGTGGCCGCTGGCGGTGGTGCCGCCAGCCCGCTCGCCCGGCCCCGGCCGCAGTGGGAGGCTGAGCGGACCCCACGAAGGCTCGCGGTGGGTGGCGGGTACGTCGGTACGCTCCCGGGCACAGGACCGAACCGGTTCGACACCGACGCGAGGAGCCCCTGGTGGACCGCAGCGATCTGATCCCCGGCGGGTTCGGCCTGCCTTCGCCCGACAACTACGTCATCCCGACGGTCATCGAGCAGACGAACCGGGGTGAGCGCGCCTTCGACATCTACTCGCGCCTGCTCCAGCAGCGGATCATCTTCCTCGGCACGCCGGTCAACGACGAGATCGCCAACGTCGTCATGGCCCAGCTGCTGCACCTCGAGTCCGAGGATCCCGACAAGGACATCGCGCTCTACATCAACTCTCCGGGGGGGTCCATCACGGCGTTGTTCGCGATCTACGACACGATGGAGTTCATCGGCAACGACGTCACCACCATCTGCATGGGTCAGGCCGCCTCCGCTGCGGCCGTCCTCCTGGCGGCGGGCACCCCGGGCAAGCGCTTCGCCCTGCCGCACTCGCGGATCCTGCTGCACCAGCCCTCGGGAGGCGCTGAGGGCCAGTCGGTGGACATCGAGATCCAGGCCAAGGAGATCCTGAGGATGCGGGACCTGCTCAACGAGATCCTCGCGGAGAAGACGGGCAAGACCCCGGAGCAGGTCGACGCCGACACCGACCGCGACTTCATCCTCGACGCCCAGGCCGCCAAGGAGTACGGCCTGGTCGACGAGATCATCTCCAGCCGCAAGGCCAAGCAGGGGCTCTCGAGCTGAGCTCTCCTGGGCCGACGTGACCGCACGGACCGGACCGTTGCCGTACCATCCGGTGACGCGGTGGGGGTGCACCGCGCTCCGGCAGGCACGGTGCGCACGGCAGCTGGCACCCGCATCGTGGGTAGGTACGGGTCCGATCGCGACGAGCGAAGGGTCGTCGGATGGCGAAGTTCGGTGAAGGCGACGCGCTCTTGAAGTGTTCCTTCTGCGGCAAGTCGCAGAAGCAGGTCAAGAAGCTGATCGCCGGACCCGGCGTGTACATCTGCGACGAGTGCATCGACCTGTGCAACGAGATCATCGAGGAGGAGCTCTCCGAACCGGCGGACCTGCAGCTCGACGAGCTGCCCAAGCCCAAGGAGATCTACGGCTACCTCGACGAGTACGTGGTCGGTCAGGACAGCGCGAAGAAGACGCTGGCCGTCGCGGTCTACAACCACTACAAGCGCATCCAGGTCGGTGCCACCGGACCCGGGAACGCCGACGACGTCGAGCTGCAGAAGTCGAACATCCTGCTGCTCGGGCCCACCGGCTCCGGCAAGACCCTGCTCGCCCAGACCCTCGCCAAGCTGCTGAACGTGCCCTTCGCCATCGCCGACGCCACCGCGCTGACCGAGGCGGGTTACGTCGGTGAGGACGTCGAGAACATCCTGCTGAAGCTGATCCAGGCCGCGGACTTCGACGTCAAGAAGGCCGAGACGGGCATCATCTACATCGACGAGGTCGACAAGATCGCTCGCAAGTCCGACAACCCCTCGATCACCCGGGACGTCTCCGGAGAGGGCGTGCAGCAGGCGCTGCTGAAGATCCTGGAGGGCACGGTCGCCTCGGTGCCGCCCCAGGGTGGGCGCAAGCATCCCCACCAGGAGTTCATCCAGATCGACACCAACAACATCCTGTTCGTGTGCGGTGGGGCCTTCGCCGGACTCGAGCAGGTCGTCGAGCAACGCCACGGCCAGCGCGGCGTCGGCTTCGGCTCCGAGGTGACGGCCCGCCGCGACAAGGACATCGCCGGTCTGCTGCGCGACGTGCTGCCCGAGGACCTGGTGCGCTACGGGTTGATCCCCGAGTTCATCGGCCGACTGCCGATCGTGTCCTCGGTGGAGCCGCTCGACCGCGACGCCCTGGTGGACATCCTCACGCGGCCACGCAACGCACTGACCAAGCAGTACCGGCGCTTCTTCGAGTTCGACGGGGTCGAGCTGGAGTTCACCGAGGACGCCCTGGAGGAGGTCGCCGACCTCGCGATCCTGCGCGAGACCGGTGCCCGGGGCCTGCGTGCCATCCTGGAGGAAGTGCTGCTGTCCACGATGTACGAGCTGCCCTCCCGTGACGACGTCGGTCGCTGCGTGATCGACGCCGACACCGTGCGCAAGCGCACCAACCCGACCCTGGTGCCACACACCAAGCTGCGCGGCCTCGACGAGCCTCAGGAGCGCTCGGCCTGAGCGTCGAAGCCGATCGGACGGTGCCGGCGGTCACCCGCGCGGACGTCGATCGCCTCGCCCCCAGGGTCGCAGAGCACGTCCGCCGTACTCCGGTCCTCGACCTCGCTGGTGGGGAGCTGGGGCCGACCGGCACCACGGCGGCGTGCCGCATCCTGGCCAAGCTCGACCTGCTGCAACCCACCGGCTCCTTCAAGGTCCGTGGGGCCACCGCCCTGCTCACCGATCCGCAGCTGCAGGGTGCCCTGCGCGACGCCGGTGTCATCGCCGCCTCTGGTGGCAACTTCGGCCTCGCCGTGGCCTGGGCCGCGCGACGGCTCGGCCTGCGGGCCACCATCGTCGTGCCGTCCAGTTCGCCGAGGGCCAAGCTGGACCCGATCGTCGAGCTCGGGGCGGAGCTCGTGGTGGTCGACGGGGTGTACGCCGATGCCGCGGCCCACGCGGAGCAGCTGCAGACCACCGCTGGTGCGGTGCCCGCGCACCCCTACGACCAGGCGCAGGTGGTCGCCGGACAGGGGACCTGCGTCCGGGACCTCGCGGCACAAGTGGGTCGGCTGGACACGGTGCTGGTGGCCTGTGGCGGTGGCGGCCTGCTGGCAGGCACCATCGCCGCCGTCGACGACGACGTGGCGGTCGTCGCTGTCGAGACCGAGGGCACGCCGACGCTGCGCGCAGCGCTGGCTGCCGGTGCACCGGTGGACGTCGACGTCGCCGGGATCGCGGCCTCCTCGCTCGGTGCCCGCCGGATCGGTGCGCACGCCTGGGCCGCCCGGTCACGGGTGGCGGCGTCGCTGACCGTCACCGACGCCGAGGTGGCCGACGCCCAGGTTCGGCTGTGGCAGGTGGCCCGCCTGATCGCCGAGCCGGGCGGTGCCGCCGCGCTGGCGGCGCTGCTCAGTGGACGCTACGTCCCAGCTGCCGGTGAGCGTGTCGGTGTGATCCTGTGCGGCGCGAACACCGACCCCGGCTCCGTCCTCTCGGCGGCGNCGCCGGCCCCGCCGCCCGCGCGGTGACCGTGGTCGGACCCCCGTCCGCAGGTAGGGGCTTCCCCCCGTAGCGCCCGGACCTTCGGTCCGTCACCGTGGAGGTGACGACGGAAGGCGGACCCGTGGACACGCTCACCGAGCGGCTCGAGACCTGGGTCGAGGCGGGGCTCGTCAGCCCTGAGCAGGCCGAGTCGATCGCCTCCTTCGAGGCCCGTCGATCGGACCACACCGGGTTCAGCCCCGCGACACCCCGCGCCCTCGAGCTCGAAGGCCAGCCGGACGCGCGGTCTCGGACCACCACCGCCTCGCCGCCGCGAGCGGCGCGACCGGCGCGAGCCGGGCGTGACCGCACCAGCCTCGCCGAGGCCATCGGCTACGTGGGTGCGGCCCTAGCGTTGGGCGCCATCGCGCTGCTGCTCGGTGAGCTGTGGTCGGATCTGCTGGTGGGGGGCCGGCTGGCGCTGGTCGGGGTCCTGACCGTGGCGGTGTTCGGCGCCGGGCTCGCCCTGCGCGGTGCCGAGCGTGGGGCGATGCGCCGCCTGACCAGCGTGCTGTTCGCGGCCACGGTCGCCGGTGTCGGCTGGTTCGCCGGGGTGGTCGCCAACGATCTCCTGGACCTCGGCTGGGCGGAGATCGGTGTCAGCGTCGGTGGCTCGATGCTGGTCGTCGCCGCCGTGCTGTACCTGTGGCGCGGTGGGGCGCTGCTCCAGCTCGCGACGCTCGGGTCCGCGCTGGTGACCGCCGGGTTCGCCCTGTCGCTGTCCGACCTGCAGCCGGACCCGGTCTGGTACGGGATCGTGTTCGCCACGATCGGCCTCGCCTGGTTCGTCCTGGCCTCCGGGGGCTGGCTGTCCCCGCGCGGGCTCGGTGAGGTGACCGGGGCGCTCGCCGCGCTCCTCGGGGTCCAGGTGGCCGCCTTCGATGCCGCGGCCGTGCCGGCGCTGGCCATCGGCGTGCTCGGCGCGGGCGGCCTGGTGTGGCTGTCCGTCCACCACGACCGGCTCCACTACCTCGTCGTCGGGGCGATCGCGCTGTTCGTGCTCACCCCACGCCTCGTGTTCGAACTGTTCGGCGATGCCATCGGGGCGCCGGCCACGCTCCTGCTCGTCGGCCTGCTCCTCGTCCTGCTCGCGGTGGGGCTCGGACGGGCCCGCCGTGAGGTCGTGCACGACCAGACCGAACCGCAAGGAGGTGCGTCATGAGCATCACCTCGACGTCGTCGACCTCCTCGACACCTCCGCCTCCACCCGCAGGCGGCGGCGGTGGGCCGACGGGTGGCACGCCTGGACCCGCAGCGGATCCGGGTGAGACGCCCTCCTCTTCGCAGCGCAGCCTGGTCGCGTTGCTGGCGGCTGCCGGCCTGGTCGTGGCCGTCGTCGCCCTCGTGCTGGTGTTCGGGGTCGCCCGGCCACCGGCGCTGGCGACGCTGGCCGATGAACCCGAGCCCGAGCTCACGGCCTCCCTCGCCTGGAGCCACTGGGAGCAGGATGGCGCGTGCGTGAACGTCGTGGCGCCGTCGGGTGAGCATCGCGAGGTCGGCTGCGGTTTCGACGGGGAGGAGCTCGTGGCCTGGACCGACGACGGGATCGCCATGCTGGTGTGGGGCCCGAGGGACGGGGTGGAGCTGATCGACCCCGACACCGGCGAGGTGGTCGACACCGTCGCTGTCACCGGGGTCGCTGAGGAGTGGTTCGGTCGCGAGGGCGACGCGGTCCGCAGCAGGACGGTCGACGGGACCCTGACCGTCACCCTGCGCGAGGGTGACGTGGAGCTGTGGCGGGTGGACGTGCCGGACACGTACGGCGTCAACGACGGCTTCCTGGCGCCCGACGGCGAGTGGGTCGTGCTGGTGGACCGGGCCGGCCGGCTCCTCCTGGTGCCGGCCGACGGTTCGAGCGAACCCCGGGTCTGGCACGAGGTGGAGGAGTCCTGGGTGCGGCCGGTGTGGGAGGGCACCCCGCTGCCGGGCCCGATCGTCGAGCGCTGAGCGGCGCGAGGACATCGGCGGCTGACCATCACCGGCCGCCGACGCTGCACCCCGCCTCGTCGCCGCGTCGCCGCGTCGCCTGAGCACGGCCTGCACGGCGCTCCGGCTCGCCGAAACCTCGATGCTCGTTGTCCTCGAGGGCGGGTGTGGGGTCGGGATCCGGTCGCAGATGTCCGGTTTCCCGCCCCGCGGACGCCGTGAGGGCGGGTGTGGGGTCGGGATCCGGTCGCAGATGTCCGGTTTCCCGCCCCGCCGCGTCGCCTGCGCCCGCCTCGGCCCAGCCGGCGTCGGGCGGCGTCGTCCGGCGTCGGGCGTCGCGGGCCGCTGGCTACGCTCGTCCGTGGTCCCGAGCGGTGGACCCCGCCCCGAACCCACCGGACGCCTCCGATGCCCCAGCTGCCCAAGGCCTACGACCCCGCGGCGGTCGAGTCCGCGCTCTACGAGGACTGGCGCGCCGCCGGGCTGTTCCATGCCGAGCCCGACGACGACGGCGAGCCCTTCTCGATCGTCATCCCACCGCCGAACGTCACCGGCTCGCTGCACGTCGGTCACGCGCTGGACAACACGATCCAGGATGTCATCATCCGCCGTGCCCGGATGCAGGGCCGCAACGCGGTGTGGATCCCGGGGACCGACCACGCCGGTATCGCGACCCAGAACGTGGTGGAGAAGCAGCTCGCCGCCGAGGGCACCGACCGGCACGAGCTCGGCCGTGAAGCCTTCCTGGAGCGCGTCTGGGAGTGGAAGGAGCGCTCCGGCGGGCAGATCCTGAACCAGCTGGAGAAGCTCGGTGCCTCCGCCGACTGGGACCGCGAGGTCTTCACCTTCGACGGTCCCCGTTCCGAGGCGGTGCGCGAGGTGTTCGTCGCCCTGTACGAGCAGGGCCTGATCTACCGCGGCGAGCGGCTGATCAACTGGTGCGTGCGCTGTCACACCGCCCTGTCGGACATCGAGGTGGAACACGAGGACGAGACCGGGGAGCTGGCCCGCTTCGTCTACCCCCTGGCCGACCCCGACGCGGTGCCGGCCGAGGTGCTGGCCACGGTCGACGACGACGCGGCGGGACTGACCCGGGCTCCCAGCGGCGCGGTCGGCATCGAGGTGGCGACGACCCGGGCGGAGACGATGCTCGGGGACACTGCCATCGCCGTGCACCCCGACGACCAGCGCTACGCCGCCGTGATCGGGCTCGAGGTCCGCCACCCCTTCCAGGACCGCACCTTCGCCGTCGTGGCCGACGCTTACGTCGACCCCGACTTCGGCTCCGGGGCGGTGAAGATCACCCCCGCCCACGACCCGAACGACCTCGCCATCGCCGAGCGCCACGACCTCGACGTCATCGACATCATGGACGACACCGGCGTGCTCACCGAGGTGGTGGGGGAGCGGTTCGCCGGCCAGGATCGGCTCGCGGCCCGGGCCAGCGTGAAGGCGGCCCTCGACGCAGCCGGGCTGCTGCTGCGGGTGGATGACCACGAGCACTCGGTCGGGCACTGCTCGCGGTGCAACACCGTGATCGAGCCACGGCTGAGCCTGCAGTGGTTCGTGGCGATGCGCCAGCTCGCCGAGAAGGCGGCTGCGGCGGTCCGCGACGGGCGCACGGTGTTCGTGCCCGAGTCGCGCACCAAGCCCTTCCTGGAGTGGCTGGACAACCTCCACGACTGGTGCATCTCCCGCCAGATCTGGTGGGGGCACCGGATCCCCGCCTGGTACGGGCCGGAGGGTGAGATCCGGGTGTCCCGGGACGACCTCGACGAGGAGGGCTGGGTCCAGGACGAGGACGTGCTCGATACCTGGTTCTCCTCCCAGCTGTGGCCGTTCAGCGTGTTCGGCTGGCCCGAGCAGACGCCGGAGCTCGAGGCCTGGTTCCCCACCTCGGTGCTGGTCACCGGCTACGACATCAACACCTTCTGGGTGTCGCGGATGCTGATGATCAGCCTGTGGTTCACCGACCAGGTGCCCTTCCGCGTGGTCCACAACCACGGGCTGGTGCGCGACGAGCACGGCAAGAAGATGTCGAAGTCCTTCGGCAACGTGATCGACCCGCTCGATCTGGTCGAGCGCTACGGCGCCGATGCCACCCGCTTCGCGCTGCTGCGCTCCGCCGCGCCGGGCTCGGATGTGCCGCTCGCCGAGGAGTGGGTGGAGGGCACCAAGCGGTTCGCGAACAAGCTGTGGAACGTCGGTGGCTTCGTCCTGTCCCGCCTGGAGGCGTCCACCGGGCTCCCCGGCACCGGGGGGGATGGGTTACCCCCGCTCGCGGAGCTGCCGCTGGAGGACCGGTGGATGCTGTCGAGGCTGCGTGCCGCGCACACCGAGGCGGACGCGGCCTACGACGCCTACGACTGGGCGACGGTGTGCCGGACGTTGTTCCACTTCCTGTGGGACGAGGTGGCGGACTGGTACGTCGAGGCGGTGAAGCTCCGCCTCTACGGCGACGATCCCGGCGCGGCCGCGATCGCACGCCGGGTGGGTCGCTTCGTGCTCGACCACGTGCTCCGGCTGCTGCACCCGGTGATGCCCTTCGTCACCGAGACGCTGTGGCGCGAACTCACCGGTGCCGCGGGCGGGCCGGACTCGTTGATGGTGGCCGACTGGCCCGTGGCCGACGCCGCGTGGCACGCCCCCGAGGCCGAGGCCGACTTCGCCGTGCTCCAGGACCTGGTCACCGAGGTCAACCGCTTCCGGTCCCAGAACGGCATCGCTCCCTCGAAGCGTTTCCCGTTGGTGGTCGCCGCGAGCGACCGGGCCCTGCTGGAGCGCCAGGGGCCGCTGATCGCCTCCCTGGCCGGGCTCTCGGAGGTCCAGNTGACCGCGTCGCTGGAGGATCGTCCCGGGTGCACCACGATCCAGTTCGGCACCGGCCAGGCACAGGTGGAGCTGGCGGGGTTGCTCGACGTCGAGGCGGAGCTGGTGCGCCTGGGCAAGGAGCTGGCCCGGGCGCAGGGCGACCTCCAGCGCGTCGACGGCAAGCTCGCGAACGAGGGGTTCACCTCCCGGGCTCCCGCGGAGGTGGTCGCCAAGGAACGGGACAAGCGGGCGCAGGCGGAGACCACCATCTCGGAGCTGGAGGAGCGCATCGCGGCCTTGGCGGCCCTGGCCGGCTGATCCGCTAGCTGCCCGCTGACGTCCGCGGCCGCGACCGCGGAGGCCACGCGGAGGCGCCGAGCTCCCGGGAGATGCTCACCGCCGTGCGGCGCACCTCGTCGTTGATCAGGCGGTCGCCGGTCGCCGCGGACGACGAGAGCACGATGCCCACGGCACCCACCACCGCGTCGTGGGCGTCGAAGATGGGGGCGGCCACCTCGGACTCGCCGAGGATCGCCTCGTCCAGGGCCGTGGCGATGCCGTCGTCGCGCACCCGGGCGAGCTGCTCCGCCAGTTCCTCGCCGTCGACGCAGGTCCGTCCGGTGAGCTTGGGCAGGGGCGCCGCGGCCAGCAGCTCCTCGGCGCGGCGGGCATCGAAGGCCAGCACCGCCTTGCCCAGGGCGGTGCCGTGGGCGGGGATGTCGATGCCGATCTCGCGCATCTGGTGACTGCCGTCGGGTCGGAGCACGTGGTGGATCACCACGATGTCGCGCTCGAGGGGGACACCGACCCGGACCGCGCAGCCGCTGCGCTCGGCCAGGGCTTCGGTCCAGCTCAGCGCCCGCAGCCGCAGCTCGTTGGAGTCGAGGTAGACGTTGCTGAGGCGGAGCACCCCCGGCCCGAGCGCGTACCGGCCGCTGGCGTCCTGCTCGACCATGCCCCGGGTGACGAGCGTCGCCACGATGCCGTGCACCGTCGAGTTGGGCAGCGACAGGCGGTTGGCGAGCTCGGTCAGCCGCAGACGCCGGGCTCCCTGGAGCTCGAGGAGCACGGCCACAGCCCGATCGACGGACTGGATCACGCGTGCCACCTCCTCCTGGTCGTCGCGCCGGGCTGGTCGGTCAGGATCCGGCTCATGCGTCGGCTGCGTCGCGCAGGGCGTCCAGCACGATGGCAGCGGAGGTCGCCCCCGGATCCTGGTGGCCCTCGCTGCGGGCACCGAGGTAGCTGGCCCGCCCCCGCCGGGCACGCAGGGGGATCGTGGCGACCGCGCCGTCCTCGGCGGCGCCGGCGGCGATGCGGAGCATGCCCGCGAGGTCGGCGCCCGAGCCGGCGACCTCGCGGGCCTGGCGGGCGGCGGGTGCGAGGGCGTCGACCATCGTCTTGTCGCCGAGCTCGGCGGCGCCCAGCTGCTGGACGGCGTCGAGGGCGGCGCCGAGCGCGGTCGCGAGCTCCATGGCCGTCGCGGGGAGCTCGGGGGGCAGCGAGCGGCCCAGGGCGTTGAACCAGGTGCCGTACAGCGGGCCGCTCGCACCGCCGACCGAGCGCGACAGCGAGTGGCCGACAGCCGCGACCAGCCGGGCGGCAGCGGTGTCCTCGTCGTGCTCGGCCAGCGCCGCCATCGCGGCGCGGGCCCCCCGGGTCATGTTGGTGCCGTGATCGGCGTCGCCGATGGCCGCATCGAGCTCGGTCAGGCGCGCCTCGGCGGCCCGCAGCCGCTGATCCAGCTCGGCGATCCAGCGTCGCACCAAGCCGCCGTCGAGGTGGGTCGCCGGTGCCGTCGCTGGTGGCGAGCCCGCTCCCGCGGTGGGGTCCGGGACGCCGTCCATGCTGGTCACGTCGCTCCCTCCGACGGGTCTTGACAGCTTAGCCGTCCGTGACTTGACTCGGAGGTGTTCGATGATGTCGAAAGGTGTTCGGACGCGACGCGGCCCGGTCTGGGTGCTCCGGTCGCGGGGCCACACCTTGGTCCAGTCAGGGACCGGGAGCGACCCCGCGGTCCGTGGTGCGCCCGACCCACAGGAAGGCTCGGTGCCCGGGTCGGACGTCCGACCCGGACACGGCAACGGTTGGAGCGCACGGTCTTCGTGCGCGCGGACGGAGCGGGCGTCGCCCCGTCGATGGGATGGCAGCGAGCGGGACCGCTCGCGGGAGAGAGCAGCAGATGAAGAAGCTGATCAACGCGACCGATGACGTCGTCGTCGAGGCCCTCGAGGGCATGGAGCGCGCGCACACCAGTCTCAAGGTGGTCTACGACCCGAAGTACGTGGTCCGTGCCGATGCTCCGGTCGCCGGCAAGGTCGGCATCGTCTCCGGTGGTGGGTCGGGTCACGAGCCGATGCACGGTGGGTTCGTCGGCATGGGGATGCTCGACGCCGCCTGTCCGGGCGAGGTGTTCACGTCCCCGACGCCCGACCAGATGCTGGAGGCCACCAAGGCGGTCGACGGCGGTGCGGGTGTCCTGCACATCGTGAAGAACTACACCGGCGACGTGCTGAACTTCGAGATGGCGGCCGAGCTCGCAGCGGCCGACGGCATCGACGTCGAGGCGGTCGTGATCGATGACGACGTGGCCGTCCAGGACTCGAGCTTCACCGCCGGTCGCCGCGGTGTCGGCGCAACGGTGCTGGCCGAGAAGATCTGCGGCGCAGCCGCCGAGGCCGGCCGGGACCTGGCCGCGGTCAAGGAGCTGTGCGAGCGCGTCAACGCCAACGGTCGATCGATGGGCATGGCGCTGACCTCCTGCACCGTCCCGGCCGCCGGCAAGCCCACCTTCGAGCTCGGTGACGACGAGATGGAGATCGGCATCGGCATCCACGGTGAGCCGGGGCGCGAGCGTCGTCCCGTGGCATCGGCGGCCGAGGTCGCCAAGATGCTGGTCGAACCGATCCTCGCCGACCTGCCCTACAGCGAGGGCGAGAAGGCGCTGGTGTTCGTCAACTCGATGGGTGGGACCCCGCTGATCGAGCTCTACATCATCTACAACGAGGTCGCGAAGATCCTGGCCGAGCACGGCGTCGAGATCGCGCGCAACCTGATCGGCCCCTACATCACCTCGCTCGAGATGCAGGGCTGCTCGATCACGATGCTGAAGCTCGATGACGAGATGACCGAGCTCTGGGACGCCACCGTGAGCACGCCAGCGCTGCGCTGGGGAGCCTGAGCATGGCGGACGGGACGACCGTCACGGTCGATGACCTGGTGGCCTGGGTCCACCGGTTCTCGGAGGTGATCGGCGAGCACGCCGACGAGCTGACCCAGCTCGACTCGGCGATCGGTGACGCCGACCACGGCACGAACATGCGTCGTGGGTGCCGGGCGGCCGTCGACGCGCTGGCAGCGGCCGAACCCGTGGACGTCACGGGTTTCGGCCGGGCCATCGCGATGAAGGTGATCTCCACGGTCGGTGGGGCATCGGGACCGTTGTACGGCAGCTTCTTCCTCGCGCTCGGCACCACCGGTGGCAGCGCGCCATCGATGGACGCCGCCGAGACGATTGCCGCGCTGAAGGCGGGCGTCGAGGCCATCCGGAGCCGCGGGAAGGCGGAGCCGGGCGACAAGACCATGCTCGACGCCCTGCTGCCGGCGATCGCGGCCATGGAAGGCTCCCTGGAGGATGGGGGGTCCCTGGCCGATGTCCTGCAGGCGGGCACCGATGCCGCCGAGGAGGGCATGCGGGCCACCATCCCGATGCTGGCCCGCAAGGGTCGCGCCAGCTACCTCGGCGAGCGCAGCATCGGTCACCAGGATCCGGGCGCCACGTCCTCGTGGCTGCTCCTCAGGTCCGCCGCGGAGACGTTGGCGCCCTGAGGGTCCCTTGCTCGGACCGGGACGCCGTCTCCCGCGGTGCTCCGGTCCGAGCGAGGTCCGGGCACACCCAGTGCCCGTCGTTGCATCCCCGGTGACCTTCGCATCCGGGGGACAGGAGGGGTGCAGTGACCGTCGGCATCGTGGTCGTGTCCCACAGCGCGGCGCTGGCGTCGGCGGCCGGTGAACTGGCCGCGGAGATGGCCGGTGACCAGCTCAGGATGGCCCTGGCCGGCGGGGTCGACGACCCCGACGCGCCGCTCGGTACCGACGCCGTCAAGGTCATGGCGGCGATCGAGGAGGTGGACAGCGAGGCCGGCGTCGTCGTGCTCATGGACCTCGGCTCTGCCGTGTTGTCGGCCGAGATGGCCAGGGACCTGCTCCCGCCCGACATCGCCGGGCGGGTCGTGCTGTGCGAGGCCCCGATCGTCGAGGGGTTGGTCGCTGCGGCGGTCCAGGCCGCCGCCGGTGCCCCGATCGACGAGGTCGTCGCCGAGGCCCGGAACGGGTTGTCGGGCAAGGTGAGCCACCTCGGGGTCGAACTCGCGTCGCCACCGGCCGGCCCGACCCAGGCCCCCGACGGCGCGGCGGACGAGGGGACGGTGACCGCCACGCTCGTGGTCCCCAACGCCCTGGGCTTCCACGCCCGACCGGCGGCGCGGATCGTCGAGACGCTCGCCGGGCTGCAGGCCCAGGTCCGGATCACCGACCGCACGAGCGGGCGGGGACCGGTGGCCGCCCGGAGCCTCAACGCGCTGATCACCCTGGGGGCACGGCAGGGCCACGAGCTCGAGCTGGTGGCGACCGGGCTCGAGGCCGGCGAGGCGGTGGCTGCGCTGCTCGCCCTGGCCGAGCAGAACCTCGGGGACCCCCTCGAAGCGGAGGAGCAGGCCGGGGCCGTCGCGGGCGAGGAGGCAGTGGCGATCCACGCCGGCCCGGTGCCCGCGCCCCCGACCGGGCTCGAGGCCGGTGCGTTGCTGACCGGCCTGCCGGGGGCGCCGGGCCTGGCCGTCGGCCGGGTCCAGCACCTCGGGGTGGTCACGCTGCCGGCGCTCGACGAACTGCTGGCCTCGGCGTCACCGGATGTCGGCGACCCCGCGAGCGAGCACGCCGCGCTGGACGCCGCGATCGCGGTGGCCCGTGCCCACCTCGAGGTGGCGCGCGACGACCTGGCCGCCCGAGCCGGAGCGCGGGCGGCGGACCTGGTCGGTGCGCAGCTGCTGCTCCTCGAGGACCCGATGCTGCTGGATCCCACCCGATCGGCGATCGACGATCGCGCCGCGGCGTCGAGCGCCTGGGCAGCGGCCGTGACGCAGGTCCTGGCGACCTACCGCGTGGTGGATGACCCCTACCTCGCCGAACGGGCGGGTGACCTCGACGCCGTCGGACGTGAGGTGCTGGCCAGCCTGGTCGGCTTCGAACGCATCGAGGTGGAGCCCCGCGGCGTGATCGTGGCCGGTGACCTCTCCCCGGCGCAGACCGCACG
>SL_8KL_010_SEDDRAFT_10000525_pt1 | contig 33433 bp, 32 predicted proteins | sample SodLakKL_010_SED_4_FD_11160 | JGI IMG/M metagenome (IMG submission 11160)
TGTAATCCACTAAGGGGAGCTTTTTCTTGGAAGCTGAGAGGGCAGGCCTTTAACCTGCCGACCCTGGAACCTGAAATGGGTAATACCAGCGTAGGAATAGTGTTAAGGGATTTAACGCCTGATTATTCTTAGTTGGTGGCGTTTTTTTTAATTTTTATCACAAAATAAAGGGGGATATTTAAAATGTTGGAAGACACAAAAATTACAGAATTAATAATTAAGAATTACATGAAAGACCTTTGTGATTATTTACACTCTGATGTGGCTATAGCGGGAGCAGGTCCTGCCGGTTTAACAGCTGCTTACTATCTTGCTAAAGAAGGTTTTAAGGTTGTTATCTTCGAACGCCGGTTGAGTATAGGAGGAGGAATGTGGGGAGGAGGTATGATGTTTAACCAGCTGGTTTTCCAGGAGGAGGCCAGGGAAATATTTGACGAATTTGATGTAGATTATAAAAAGCATGATCAGGATTATTATACCGCAGATTCTGTCTTAAGTGTTACGTCCATGGGAGCAAAAACAGTTAAAGCTGGAGCTAAAATTTTTAACTTAATTTCAGCTGAAGATGTACATGTTAAAGGGGGCGACAGGGTAACGGGCCTGGTAATTAACTGGAGTTCCGTGGATATGGCGGGCCTTCATGTGGATCCCATGACCGTAGAAGCCAAATATGTGATCGATGCTACCGGCCATGATTGTAATATAGTTGAGGTGGTACAGAATAAGTTAAAGGGAAAACTGTCTTCTGATACGGGCAATATAAAGGGGGAGAAGTCCATGTGGGCAGATTCAGGGGAAAAGGCCCTCATACCCCATACTGGAGAAGTATATCCCGGATTGTACGTAACAGGTATGGCTGCCAGCGCCGTTCATGGATCTCACCGTATGGGGCCCATATTTGGCGGAATGCTTCTATCGGGAAGGAAAGCTGCTTACGAAATCATAGAAAAATTGAAGTAATGATTCAGATTCAGAAATAATAGCTCAAAGGTGTTGTAATTTACAACAATTACCCCTAAAAGAAGTGTTGGCACTGCCAACACTTCTTTTCTTTTTAAGGACAGCTTTTATTTCTATATAATAAAAAGGTTATTCCTTAAGCATTAGCTATATATTTTGCTACCAGGTCACCAACTTCTGAGGTGGATAAACCCATTTCTCCCGCGGAGAGGCTTTTTATATCGTTAACACAAACCTGAATCACGGCTTGTTCCACCATCTGGGAAGCCCTGGTTTCTCCTAACTCTTCCAGCATCATAGACATAGCACAAATGGCTGCCAGGGGATTGATAATATCTTTCCCTGCATATTTGGGAGAAGAACCTCCGATGGGCTCAAACATGGAAACTCCTTCCGGGTTAATGTTACCACCGGCGGCTATACCCATACCTCCTTGAATTATAGCCCCCAAATCTGTAATAATATCCCCAAACATATTATCGGTGACAATTACATCGAACCATTCCGGGTTTTTGACCATCCACATACAAACAGCATCAACATGGCCATATTCCTTTTTAATATTGGGGTATTCACGGCCTAATTCATTAAAAGTTCTTTCCCATAAATCAAAGGCATATGTTAAAACATTAGTTTTACCGCAAAGGGTAATGGTGTTTTTATGTTTTCTTTTTTTGCAGTAGTCAAAGGCATATCTAAGGCACCTTTCAACACCTTTGCGGGTATTAATAGAATCCTGGATAGCTACTTCATCGGGGGTCCCTTTTCTAAGGATACCTCCTGAGCCGGCGTATAAACCTTCCGTGTTTTCCCGCACTACAACAAAATTTATTTCCTCGGGACCTTTATTTTTTAAAGGAGTTTCTACCCCCGGGTATAACTTTACAGGCCTTAAATTTATGTACTGATCGAGTTCAAAACGGAGCCTTAAAAGAATGCCTTTTTCTAAGATTCCCGGCTTAACATCAGGATGGCCAATAGCCCCTAAATAAATGGCATCATATTCCCTTAATTCTTCAATTGCTTTATCTGGAAGTATTTCTCCCGTACGAATATATCTTTCTCCACCGAAATCATAAGTAGTGCTGTCGATTTTAAAATTGAGTTTTTCACTAACTGCATCCAGCACCTTTAGCCCCTCTCTAACCTGTTCAAATCCAGTGCCATCTCCAGGTATTACTGCAATATTATACATTTAACACTCCTCCAATTCATTAAAATCTACATTAACAATTATATACTACTTTAAGGTAATATTAAATTATATTTTTTATCCATAAGAAATGGGCATGTGGAATCATTTTTAATTATGAAAACTATGGTAAAATTAAAAGAATAGAAATGTTATGACCTGGAGGCGGTGTAACCATGAGTCTTCGTAAAAAAATCTTTATTCTGGTAAGTTTGGCCCTGGCTGGCATATCAGTAATAATTTTTTCTGCCACTTTTATTTTAATAATTCCAGACGAATACTTACAGCAGGTTAATATTTTTAACCAGGAAGAACTAAGAAGTGCTTTGATAATTACTTTTATTTCTATCCTGGGAATTGGCTCTTTGGCGGCAATTTTTTTGGAAAAGGTTTTTATGTCTCCCCTGGATAGCCTTTGTAACAATATTAGCAGAATTGGAGTTAATGGTGATTTTACCTCCCGGATCGAAGTAGAAGGGAAGGAGGAATTATCCTCTCTGGCGGCAGAGATAAATGGGATGCTTCTGGCCCTGGAGTGGTCCCATTATGAAATGTTAGAAAGCGAAGCCCGGCTGCGGCGCATCACTGATAATATGATCGATATGATTGTGCAGACAGATGTAAAGGGAATTATGGAATATGTCAGTCCTTCCCATGAAAGTATTTTGGGATATAAGCCTGGTGAAATGATTGGCAAAAACCTACTGGATTTTATGCACCATAAAGATCAAAAAAAATTGGAAGAAGCTCTTCTAAAGGCCCAGGAAACCTTTACCCTGGATAAGATTGAGTTTCGATGTAAGAATAAAAAAGGTTATTACATATGGCTGGAGTCTGTTGGGAACTTATTATACGACAATAAAGGTAGTATTTCAGGAGCTATATTTGGGAGCAGGGATATAACGGAACGGAAGATGTCAGAAAAGGCTTTGAGGGAATCGGAAGAAAAACACAGGCAGATCATGGAATCAGTGGAGGAAGGTTATTATGAAGTAAATCTAAAGGGAAATTTTATTTTTTTTAATAATTCCCTATGTAGAATTACTGGTTATAGCCGAAAAGAATTACAGGAGTTAAATTTTAAAAAGTTATCTCCCAATTACAATGAAATTTCTAAAGTTTTTAATAAAGTTTCCATGACTGGGAGGCCGGAAAAGAGTTTAACTTTACCCTTGATAAAAAAAGATGGAAGGGAAAACTTCATGGAAATATCTATAACCCTTATTACAGACAACCATGGTAAACATATAGGATTTAGAGGTCTGCTAAGGGATGTCACCGAGAGGAAGCTGGCAGAGAATGAAATCAAAAAAATGAACGAAGAACTGGAAAGAAGGGTAAAAGAAAGGACGGCCCAGTTAGAGGCAGCAAATAAAGAGTTGGAAGCCTTTAGCTACTCTGTGTCCCATGACTTAAGGGCCCCCTTGAGAAGTATCGATGGTTTCAGTTCAGCCCTTGTGGAGGACTACGGAGACTGCCTGGACAACCAGGGCAAGGATTACCTGCAAAGAGTCCGGACTGCCTCCCAGCGAATGGCCCAGTTAATTGATGATTTACTTAATCTATCCCGGGTCAGCCGCAGTGAGATATGTAAGGAAAAAGTGAGCCTCAGCAATATGGCCCAGGAAATTATGGCAGAATTTCAACAGGATGAACCTGACAAAAATGTAAAGTTTAACTACACGTCTGATTTGGTTGTGGAAGGGGATATGCGTCTTTTAAGAATTATGATGGAAAACATCCTTGGTAATGCATGGAAATTTACCAGTAAAAATCTTTCTGCAACCATAGAATTTGGCCTGCATACAAAAGAAAAAAATGGAAAATCTGTTTTTTACATACGTGATGATGGAGCTGGTTTTGATATGGCCTACGCTAACAAGTTATTTGGTCCTTTTCAAAGGCTCCACTCCCCTGAAGAGTTTTCCGGTACTGGTATAGGGCTGGCCACAGTGGCCCGTATCATTAACAGGCATGGGGGAAAGGTTTGGGCGGAAGGAGAATTAGAAAAGGGTTCTACCTTTTATTTTTCCTTATAGTTGATGGGAGGAGTTATTATGGAGAAAAAAAAAGTGATCCTTTTGGTAGAGGATAATACTGATGACGTAGATTTAACTATTTATGCTTTAAGGAAAAATGAAATATTGAATGAACTGGTCGTGGCCCGGGATGGAGTTGAAGCTTTAGAATATCTTTTTGGCGAAGACAATGGAAACAGTGGCAATAACGAGTTGCCCCAGTTAATCCTTCTTGATTTAAAGCTTCCCAAGATAGATGGATTAGAGGTTCTACGAAAATTAAGAAACAATGAACAAACCAGGCTATTACCTGTTATTGTACTTACTTCCTCCCGGGAGGAAAAGGATGTTTTAAATAGCTATGCCCTGGGAGCCAACAGTTATATTCGCAAACCGGTAGATTTTAACAAGTTTTTTGGTGTTATTAAAGAGATTTTAAATTACTGGTTAGCCTTAAATGTCTCTCCTGAAGTTGGAAAGGGGGAGTAAATATGAATGAAAGGTTAAAAGTATTAATAGTTGAAGATTCGGAAGACCATGCCCTTTTGCTTCTTCGACATTTAAAAAAGGGGGGCTATGATCCCTTTTTTAAAAGGGTAGATAATTCAAAAGATATGCAAGAAGCTCTCCATAATGAAAAGTGGGATATAATTGTAGCAGACCATCAAATGCCCCAATTCAGTGCTCCGGCCGCTTTGAAAATACTGAAGGAAAGCCAAATGGATTATCCTTTTATTATCGTTTCAGGCACCATTGGCGAAGAAATTGCGGTAGATGCCATGAAGGCTGGAGCCAGTGATTATATTACCAAGGGAAATCTTTCTCGTTTGGTACCAGCCATAGAAAGGGAGTTGAAGGAGGTAGAAGTAAGAAGGGAAAGGAAAATAGCCAAAGAAGCCCTTCGTATGAGTGAAGAAAAATTTCATGCCCTGTTTCACAATTCTAATGACTTAATATGTGTTTTTAAAATAGCTGAGGGTAATAGGCCGGGTAATTTTATAGAGGTTAATGATGTGGCATGTCGCAAACTGGGCTTTACCCGGGAGGAATTTTTTAATCTCAACCCTTTAGATATTGAACCCAGGGATATGGATAATGGAATTAGGAGGGAATATGAAAACCTGTTGCTGGAGGGATGTTGCAGCTATGAAACTGAAATTTTGACAAAACAAAAGGACAGGATTCCCCTAGAGGTTAGCACCCACATATTTAATTTAAAGGGGATTAAGGTAGCCCTTTCTATGGGTAGAGATGTTACAGAAAGAAAGAAGGCGGAAAATGAGCTTAAAGAAAGCCTGGAAAAGACTACCCAGGCTATGGAAGGAATAATTCTGGTTACGGCAAAAACTTTAGAATTAAGGGATCCTTATACGGCTGGCCATCAACGTTCTGTAAGTAAGATTGCCTGTGCTATAGCAAGGGAAATGGGCCTGTCAAATATAGAAATAGAAGGGATTCATCTTGCCTGTCAAATTCATGATTTGGGGAAAATTTATGTGCCCGCTGAAATACTCAGCAAACCAGGTAAAATTTCAGACCTGGAGTTTGAAATGATCAGGACCCACCCCCAAAGAGCATACGATATCCTTAAAATGATTGATTTTCCATGGCCTATTGCCCAAATTGTTTCTCAACATCATGAAAGAATAGATGGTTCAGGTTATCCCCTGGGCCTTTCGGGTGATGATATATCCCCGGGGGCCAGGATTCTGGGGGTAGCAGATGTACTGGAAGCTATGGCTTCCCATCGTCCTTACCGTCCGGCCCTGGGTTTAAATAAGGCTATGGAGGAAATAATGGGAAATAAAGGTGAGCTTTATGATCATAATGTTGTAGAAGCCTGTTTAAAGGTTTTGTCGAGGAAAGATTTTGATATCTTCGAATAATATCTTAGAATCTATAAGTTTAAAATGTTGTTTAAATAAAAAATAAGTGCCTTTAAGGCACTTATTTTTTCTATTCTCCACACATACGCGGGGGTCTTACTGGAAGTTTGCCTTTTTCTTTCATATCCATGAAGGCATTTAAATCTTCCTCACTTACCCTGTAACAGCAACCTTTTCTTTCAGCTGGTAAAACACCTTCCAGAATNTAATCCATAACCGTAGAAACGTTCATTTCGGTTTTGTGGGCAATTTCAGCAGGGGTATATTCGCTCATAATAATNGAACCTCCTTTTTATAAAATTCTTTATAATATTCTACCTTTATTTACTGATATGGTAACATATGATCTTGTTACTGTTAATAGCAAAAAAGGAATATTAAAAGAACTTATAATTTTAACTATTTTATAATAAATAATGTCGAATAAACTATCATGCATTTTATAGCAGGATGCCCCACAAGGTAACAAAACAAGTGTTTTTTCACTAAAGGAAAAAGAAGGGCAATAGGAGAAACACAATATTAGTAACTAAAAATTATCAGGGAAGGAGGAAAATGTAATATGCGAAAGAAAAAATATGCCAGGAGGTCAACAAAAGATTGTTTATATTGTGGAGAAAAGATTCTAGAAAAAGCAATTAAATGCCGNTACTGCGGCACCATGCTCCTTAGCAACAATGCTTCCAGGGGGGAAAGTAGGGAGGTTAATTCAGATTCTGCTGAAAATCAAATAAATAATGACAAAAAGGTCAGCAGTGAAGGAAATGCTAATGTTTCCGGCCTGGATCANGGGAAAAAGGTTTATCATCTTCAATCAGTACAAAAAAAAGACGATTCCTTTTGCATGGAATTGTATCCCAAAGCACCAATAAAAAAGAGGGCCGGGGCTTTATTTATTGATTCGTTAATATTGTCTTTAGCTTTTTTACCTTTAATTATTTGGTTGGTTATGGGAAACCCATTATTGCCGGTGGAAGGAATTAATTCTGTCTCTTTTGAGATTACCAGTTACCTGGGAACATTGCTTTTAATTTCGGGAATCATTTGGGCATTAATTTTTGGTCTTACTAAAGACGGCTGGGGAAAAGGACAGAGCCCCGGCAAAAAGCTAATGGGACTTATGGTTATTAATCTCAAAGGGAATTTGCCCTGTACAAAAGGTAGGTCTTTATTACGGCAGGCTTTTATTTTCCTGGGCTTTCTGGTAGAGCCTTTTATAATAATTTTTAATTCTAAAGGAAAGCGATTAGGGGACATAGCTGCTGGAACCCAGGTAATTGAAAAAGTATTTTATCGTCATTCATCCCCCTCACTACATAAAAAAATATCTAAAGAAAAGGTATTAATTAATTAAATGTCTGACTATAAAGCTAAATCAGAAAGACGCTAGTCACGGGGAAAACCATCCTTGAGAAAAATTAATAGTCAGGATTAAAGAAATAAATAAAGAAAGCCCTTAAGGGCTTTCTTTATTTATTAAAGGGCATTATTGCATTCTAGAATATAATTTTGTTATGTAAAAACATGCAGCTAATGGTAAAAAGTTTTAAGTATCCCTTGACAATCCAGGAGAATTGTCTTACAGTTTAAGTAAGACAATTTTAAGGGTGGTTAATTTGGATAAGGCAAAATTGTCATCTAAAGGTCAACTAATTATACCTAAAAAATATAGGCAACAGTTAAATTTAAAGCCTGGGGATGAATTTAACGTTCTCATTAAGGATGGGTATTTGGTTTTATCCCCGGCAGAAAAGTCCCTGGTAGGATGGCAAAAGTGGCGCGGCACCCTGGCGGGGTGTAGGGTTTTACAGGAGCACCTGGATGAACATTTTAGAGAGGTAGATAAATATGGCTAAAGTTGTTGATTCTTATACTATTCTTTGTTGGATGCAGGATGAACCAGGATCAGATTTAATTCACAGTCTACTTGAAAAGGCCACTAGCGGTGAAGAAACCCTTTTTATATCTGTAATCAGTATGGCAGAAGTTTACTACAGACTTTTTAAAACTACCGACGAAGAACAAGCAAATAGCTTTTTTGACGATTTGAAGAAAAGAGTAATACCAATAGAAATAATGCCCATCACTAACAAAAGGGCATGGAAAGCAGCCCAGTTAAAAAACTATTTTGGCATTCCTTTCTCAGACGCCTTTACTGCTGTTTTAGCTGCAGAATTAAAAGCTACCCTGGTAACTGGAGATGCACAATTCTATGAATTAGAGCAAAAAGGAATTATACAAGTTGAGTGGTTGCCCGAAACCCATAATATCTATATTTAATTGATTTTTCTACATAATAAATGTCGAGCAATTAATTTCTTACTTTGATCATTCTTACTTTTTAAGCATGCAAGAGTAATGAGAAGAATGAAGGAGTTTTATTATATAACTTTCATCCATTTACTCTATGTATAAAGTTATAATTACTGAGGGGTATATAACATTCTATAATAAGCTGTCTTGTAAAGGATAAAAATGTTAAAATATTAATAGAAAATTAAGAGTATTCAGAAAGCTGCTAAGCTGATTTTAAAGAGCTTAACCAGCTTCATGGTATTAAGTAACATTATTTCAGTAATTTAACATTTGCTTTTATTATAACTGCAAAAACTTGGAGGAATTAATTAACTAATGGGACAAAAAAATGATCTGGCAATAAAGGGACAACAAAAAATTGAATGGGTCAGGATAAAAATGCCCGTAGTTCAATCTATTTCTGAAAAATGGATTAAGGAGAAGCCTTTTTCAGGGTACCTTGTGGCTGCATGCCTGCATGTAACTGCCAAAACAGCTAACCTGATGCGAACAATTAAAGATGGTGGTGGTGAAGTAGCATTATGTGCCTCAAACCCCCTCAGCACCCAGGATGACGTTGTAGCTGCTTTAAACGATATTTATGGCATAAATACCTATGCCCAAAGAGGCGAAAGCAAAGAAAGCTATTACAATAATATTCATAAAGTATTAGATATTAAGCCCCATGTAACTATCGATGATGGAGCAGACCTGGTAAACACCCTACATACCGAAAGACCTGAGTTAATTGAGAATGTTTTAGGGGGTACAGAAGAAACTACTACCGGTGTAATTCGTTTAAAGGCCATGGCAAAGGATAGGGTATTAAAGTATCCTATGATTGCTGTAAATGATGCCCTTACCAAGCATATGTTTGATAACAGGTACGGAACCGGTCAATCAACCATAGATGGTATTCTAAGAGCTACCAATTACCTGTTAGCAGGAAGTAACTTTGTAGTAGTAGGTTATGGATGGTGCGGCAGGGGCATCGCCAGCAAAGCCAGGGGTATGGGAGCCAAAGTCACAATTGTAGAAGTAGATCCTACTAAGGCATTGGAGGCTACAATGGACGGCTTCCAGGTTAGCAACATGGCAAATGTAGCCCCAACTGCTGATTTTGTAGTTACTGCCACAGGAAATATCAATGTAGTAGATTCAAAACACTTGAGACTGATGAAAGATGGAGTAATTGTCTGTAATGCAGGTCACTTCAATGTAGAAATTAATATAAAATCACTGGCTGAAGAAAGCAAACAAATTAAGAAAGTAAGAGAAAATATAGAAGAATACCTTCTAAAAGATAACAAAAGAATTTATATAATAGGAGAAGGGAGACTTGTTAACCTGGCTGCCGGAGAAGGGCATCCGGCAGATGTAATGGATATGAGTTTTGCTAACCAGGCTTTATCTGCAGAATATATCATCAGGGAAGGCAAAAATCTTGAAAATGCAGTATATCCAGTACCTCAGGATATTGACAAGGAAATAGCCCGTTTAAAATTAATAAGCATGAATATTGAAATTGAAGAAATGACTGAAGAGCAAGTCACCTATCTGAGTTCCTGGGATGGAGGCACCTAGTTTTTTAAATTAAGATATTATTACAATATCATATAGGTATACTATATGTATAATGATCATCTTTAATTGTTAAATTGTTAAACAGTTAATTCTATGTAGATGCACCTTAGGTGACTTTAAGATCAATCAAGGTGCATTCTACTATAAAAATTCTGGAGGTTGTTAGATAATGGATTTCAGAGAAGGAGTAGTAGTCAATCCCTATTTAAGGTTAAACGATGAAGAGATTAATAGAATCCATAAAGCCAGTATGGAAATACTAGAGGATCCGGGAGTCCTGGTATTTCACGAAGAAGCTGCAAAATATTTTGAAGAAGCAGGAGCAGAAGTTACTAAAGTTCCCGAAGAGGGAGACAAGGCCTGGTCCGTCAAGATTCCTGAAACTTTACTGGAAAAGGCTCTAAAAACGGCGCCTAAAAAAGTTGTTTTAGGAGCCAGAGATCCAAAAAATAAGCTGGTATTAGATGGAAATAAGCCAAGGGCTTACTTTGGTAGTGGTTCAGAAACAAACTATATCTTAGAAATAAGTATGGATACCTACGTTAAAAAAGATGATCCGGAAACTACTGCAGTGTTCCCTACGTACAAGAGAAAAAGAGGAACCCTTAAAGATCTCTGTGAATCTGCCAGGCTTGGCGAAAATTTCGAAAACTTAGATTTTTTTATCAGAAATGTTAATATTCAGGATCCGGAAATCACTAACGAAAACAAAGATGTCAACAAGTTTTTTGCCTGTCTTGATAATATGACCAAACATGTTCTGGCTGGAATAACAGATGTACGCCAGCTGGATAATGTCATTAAAATGGCTGAAATAATAGCAGGAGGTAAAGAAGCTGTTAAAGAAAACCCGGTGGTGTCCTTTATAAGCTGTGTAACTAAAAGTCCCTTACAGCTGACTGAAGAGTCTACAACTAATTTGCTGGAAGTCAATAAAAGAGGATTTCCCATTGTTATATCCAGCAGTCCTCAAGGAGGTTCAACGGCACCAATAGATGAAATAGGAATTGTAAGTCAGATTAATGCAGAAATATTAAGTGCAGTGGTCTTGAGCCAGATAGCAAATCCTGGTTCCCCCGTTATTTACGGAAGTGTTCCAGTAAGAGCTCGCATGGATAACCTCCATGACATGTACGGTGCCCCTGAGTTTAGCCAGTATAATATGAGTTGTATACAGATGGCCAGGTTTTATGGACTACCCTGTTATTCCTCTGCAGGGGTTTCAGATGCAAAAACCCCGGGGATTCAGGCCTCCGTTGAAAAAATGCTTTCACACCTGTGTGTATCTCAAGGGGGACCCCATCTATTGCACTATTCCTTTGGGCTTTTAGAAGAAACGCAAACTTTTTGCCCTGAACAAGCAGTTCTGGATAATGCCCATATAGGCATGATCAAAAGGGTTTACCGGGAGCCCAATGTAACAGATGAAAGCATTGAGGATAATTTAAAGATAATACGAAAAGTTATGAAAAGTCCTTACCGCATTTATGCCAAGTATGCCAGAAAACAGTTACACAAAGGGGATCTCTACCTGGAATACTCCTTTGAGAGTGATAGAGAAGATATGGACGAAACAATGGCAAAAGCTAAAGAAGAAAAAGAAAGAATTTTAAGCCTTCCAGTGAAAAGGTTGCCAGAAGATGTAAGAAACAAAATACTGGAAGAGATTCCAGGCATTCTCGAAAAACTTCATTAAGCAAAGTTAAGGGCAGGAAGGAAAAAATTTTGAACAATAAAACAGGTATATAAAGTACCTTGATTATTGGATTATTATAAAGGAGGCTTACAATGAGCGAACAAGAACTGTTAAACGAATTGGAACATGTCATATTAATGGGGCACATTAATGAAGAGGACGAAGGCTTGGATGGAACAATGCAGGGAACTCCTGGAACGGAGGAACTGGTGAAAAAAGCTCTGGAAGAGGGCATAGACCCTGAGAAACTTCTCAAAACCTTTGGAAAGGCCATGGAAAAAGTAGGAGAAAAGTTTGAATCTGGAGAATTTTTCCTCCCCGATATGATGGCCAGCGGTGAATGTGTGGGGAACGCCATGGAGATTGTTGAGCCAAAGCTTGCGGCCGGCACCAGCTACGAAAAAGGGAAATTTCTCATTGCCACGGTTCAGGGAGATTTACATGACATAGGTAAAAACATTGTGGCTACCATGATTAAAGGAGCAGGATACCATGTGAAGGACCTGGGCATTGATGTTCCAGCCGATAATATTTTGGAAGCTATCAAGGAATATGAGCCCAATTTTGTTGGACTTTCTGCACTGTTAACTACTACAATGACCGAAATGGAGCAGGTAGTTAAGCGCATCCGGGAAGAAGGTTATTCCGATATAAAGATATTCATTGGAGGAGTGCCCACCTCACAAGAGTTTGCTGATAAAATTGGTGCAGATCATCACTGCAAGGATGCCATGGAAGCCTTAAATAAGCTGGAAAAGGTGAGGGATGCCTCATGATAATTTCTGATGCACAGCAGATAAAAATGCTTTCGTCTTCTGAAATGGACTTAATACATGAGGGTACCTGCAGAGTTTTATCACAAATAGGAGTTAAGGTAACTCATGAAGATATCGCTGAACTACTGGTATCCAAGGGCGCGCAGCGTAAGGGAGATAGGGTCTTAATCCCCAAAAATATGGTGGAGAAGGCCCTGGCGGATACGGCTAAGACTATTCAGTTTGATGCACCTAACCCTGACTATGGGTTTACTGTTAACGCCTCAGAAAACCAGGCGAAATTCGGCACCGGTGGGCAGGCACTTTATATGGTGGAACGTACTTCTGAAGGCTGGAAAGAAAAGTTAGCTGGAGCTCATGACTTAAAACAAATTCTTGCTCTTTGTGATCAGCTAGAAAATGTTGATTTCATCACCCGACCGGTGGAATGTGATGTCCCAGAAGATCAGATGGATGTGGAAAAAGCCAAAATATTTCGAGATTACTCCTCAAAACCCATGAATCTTGCCAATCTGTTCAAAAGGGATCGTTTAGATGAAGTCCTTGATATTATTGGTGACCCGGCATACGTTTCCTTTATTGTTTGTCTGGTTTCAAGTCCTCTGGTTATGGATACCCCTTCAGGGGATAAACTAAAAGCAATCGTAGAAAAAGATCTTCCTGTGGCTATTTCCAGCTGTACCCAGGGGGGAAGCACTGCACCCTTTTCTGAAGTAGGGGAGTTGATGCAGCTTAATGCAGAGGTGCTCTTTGGATATGTGCTGGCCAATGCTATCCGTCCGGGAGCTAAAGTACTGTACCGGGGGATACCCATTACTTCCAACCTTTATTCTGACGGATCCCCCAGATGGTGCCAGCCGGAGAGTATTCGGCGGGTTGCCCTTGCCACCCAGCTTTGTCGCTATTACAATATCCCCTGTTGTGCAACTGCCGGTGTGTCTGATGAAGCAGAACCCTCTGCCCAGGCCATAAGTGAAAAGGTGCTTTGCTGGACTTATATTATAGCATCGGGAGGGCATTATATTAACAGTGCTCTGGGAATGCTTAATCAGGTCATGTCAGTTTCCCTTGATCAATACGTAATCGATGATATTCTTCTGAAGATTGTAAAAGAAAAGTTCAAGAAGAATGAATCTAAAGAAGTCTCCCACCTGGCAATGGATGCCATGGTAGAAGGGCTGAAGCTTTTTGGTATAACGGTAGATGAAAAGATTGAAGAAGAGTTGAGGGCTCGTATTGAGCATGTTGAAAAATCTTTAGAACCCTATAACGAGGATAACGTTAGTCAACAGGTAGATATTATAGAAAAAGCTGTAACCCAATCTGGAGGCAGCACAGTCTTTATGAAAGCATCTCGCGTAGGTCTTCGAAAAGGGTATCTTTACACAGGAAACAGAATTGATTCTCCCTTAGATCTAACCCGTGTAGATGAAAGATTGGAGGCGGTTTCTATTCCAGAATAGAAAATAGCATTACTTTTAAAAAGCCAAATGTAAATTGTGAATAAAAACTATTTAAACGGAGGTCGAAAACAAATGGCTGGTATAGTAGGTATAACAGGATGTAGTGAAACAAAAATAGATTCAAGCAGAGTAGAGAATATGTTGGAAGCGGTAAAGCATAGAGGGACACACGAACCCATTGTAAAAACTACTTCTTCGACTTGCTTTGGTTGTATTGGATTTAGCCCTGAGGTTATTAGTCAGGATTCCCTTCCATATGTTATTATGGATGGAATGCTCTATCGGGATGATAGCCGGCAGGAAATGTCAGATACTGATTTTTTAAGGAAGCAATATATGAGCCATGGCAAGGAAGCTTTATCCAAAGTTAGAGGAAGTTTTGCATGCGCCATTATAGATGAAGATGAATGTATTATTGCCAGGGACCATGTGGGATCCCGGCCGTTAATATATCAAGAAACACCCCAGGGGGGCCTGATGTTTGCCTCTGAAGCTAAGGCATTGAAAGACTATACAGATTGTGTAGAAGAGCTGCCTCCTGGACATTATTATTCAAGTAAAGAGAAACTAAAGCAGTTTAATGAGCCAGACCCTGGCTTTAAATTACCCCATGAATGGGACACTTCTGAGGCATCCCTTAAAAAGGTTAGGGATGTAGTCATTCAGGCAGTAGAGGACATTGTTACCAATATCGAGGGAATTGGTGGAGTTTCTTTAAGCGGAGGCCTGGATAGCTCAATTATACTGGCGGTTGCCAGCCAGTATAACAAAAATATTCAAGCCTTTACCTCTACCCTGAAAGTCAACCATGGAGAAGACTTGAAATACGCAAAGCTGATGGCAGATTACCTTGGTGTGAAACTTCACATTTATGAAATAACCCTGGAAGATATTCAAAACATTGTTTCCAAGGCAGTGTACTATCTTGAATCCTATGACCAGGACTGTATTACAGGCTTTATTGCAAACTACTACAATTCCCGTCTGGCAAAAGAGCATGTGGACAGTATACTGGTAGGAGAAGGAGCAGATGAACTCTTTGGTGGTTATTTCAGGGAACTGGACGATATTTCAGACCCTGAAGAACAAGAAAGAGTAGCCAAAAGACTGGTTGATGTGGCTTATAATACAGCCCTTCGCAGGCTTGACCGGGGCTGGATGTCAAATAGTGTTGATTACTATGCACCGTTTTTGAACCCGTCGGTAGTGACTATGGCCCAAGATATACCCCTGGATCTTAAGGTTTATCAGCCAAATGGTAAACCAATTGAAAAATGGATTCTCCGTGAAGCCTTTAAAGATATGCTTCCCGACGAGATTACCTGGCGTCCAAAACTAAGGTTTGCCCGGGGTGTAGGAGTAGATGATCAGTTAGAAAAATGTATTCCGGACAACCTTGATGAAGAAGCCCTTAAGAAAACCCCCAAAAGTAAAAAAGGCATAACTTTTCAGTCTCCTACGGAGCTATATCTTTACAATATATTCAAGAAACATTTTCCCGAGGATTACGAAGGGCTTACATGCCGCTGGGATCCCTTTAGTTAATAAAGGTCATTATTTGAATCCAGAGTGAATGTTACGGATAAGGGAATTAATGTCCTACTACCGCCATATTCCCTGTCCTTTGGAACAAATAGAAAAATCAGGTGGAACAGTTGCGGTGGCGGGACAACCGTTCCACCTTTAATTTTTTAGAGCTGATGGTGATAATATATGAAGGTAGGATTTCCCAATAATCCCCGAAAAGAAATAACGGATGAAATAAAGTGGATCGCAGATAACGGCTTCAATTTCATCGATTTGTTTTTAGAGCCGGATAAAGGCGAATTGGGAAAGTTTAATGTTAAAGAAATAAAAAAACATATTGATTACTATGGTCTGGATTGGGTTGGCCATACCCCCTGGTATCTGCCCATTGGTTCTGCGGTAAAAAAGTTGAGGGTTTGTGCAGTAGAGATCATTAAAGAATATCTGGAAGCTTTTATGGAAATGGGAGGTAACCATGTAGCCATACATTCAAACTGGCCTACTTCTCTTTTTTCAGAAGATGAAGGTTTGAAATTTCAAACGGAGTCCATACAGAGTATTTTGGATTTTGCCTCAGAAACAGGAGTTAAAATAATGCTGGAACCCATCGGCACAGTTCACGACCATGCCGACAATCTTGACAAGCTTCTAGAATTAAATGAGGGACTTTATTTTCTAGCAGATATAGGACACTTAAATATTTATGGCCGTGAACCGGTAGAGTATTTACGCCGGTATAAAAATAAACTGTTACATGTTCATCTTCATGATAATAACGGAGTAGATGATCTGCATCTGCCTATAGGGTCCGGAAACATTGATTGGGACTATCTGATAAGTGTTTTGAAGTCTTTCTACGACGGCACAATTACCCTGGAGGTTTTTACTAATGACAAAGAGTACGTTTTGTATTCTAAAGAACAGCTTTTAGAAAAATGGTATGGTAACAATTTTAAAAAATAAAGAGCAACAATTTTTTGCTAATGTACGTCATTTAACTTATAGGAAAGGAGTGTTTAATATTTTACGAGGACTAGAAGGAGGACAATACCGCCCTCTGTCAGACGAAGATATTAAAAAGATTCATGAATCATCAGTAAATATACTGGAAGACCCGGGAATGAAAGTAACATCTTCTGAAGCCCTGAAAGTATTTGCAGATAATGGTGCAGATGTAGACTTTGATACGGGCATGGTTAAAATATCCAGATCTATGTTAGAGGATGCCCTAAAAAAAGCACCTTCCAAGGTAGTACTTTATGGAAGAGAAGAAAAAAATGACCTTACTTTAGAAGGTACAAGGACCCATATGGGAACAGGTGGAACAGTTCTGGACGTCCTGGACATGGATTCCGGGAAAAAGAGAAAAGCTACATTAAAAGATTTGAGAAATATTGCCCGCCTGGTGGATGCCCTGGATAATATCCATTTCTTTATGCTTCCCATATATCCCGAGGAAGTAGAAGGTCATAATGTGGATGTCAATCGTTTTTGGTGGGGACTGCAAAACACTACCAAACATATAATGGGTGGAGTCTATTCCGCCCAGGGTATAAGAAACGTTATCAGTATTGCTGAAGAAATAGCAGGCAGCCCTGAAGCTCTCCGGGAAAAACCCTTTATTTCTATGGTTACCTGTATTATGAGTCCCCTGGTAATGGATAAGACTTATACGGAGCTTTTAATGGAAGTAGCCCGACAGGGTATACCCCTGGTATGTCCTGCAGAACCCCTGGCAGGAGCAACAGGTCCCTGCACCCTGGCAGGAAATATAGCAGTATCCAATGCGGAAACCTTATCGGGGATTGTCCTTGCTCAGCTTGTTAACCCTGGTACTCCTACCATATATGGAACTGTTTCCACAGCTATGGACATGAAAACAGGCTCTTACCTTTCCGGGAACATTGAAATGGGTCTCATCAATGCCGCCAGCGCTCAAATGGCTCAATTTTATGAAATACCCATATATGCCACAGCAGGAATGTCAGATAGTAAAATGCCTGATGTCCAGGCTGGATATGAAAAAATGGCTACCAGCATGATAACGGCTTTAGCGGGTGCAAATTATATTCACGATTCTGCTGGCTTTTTAGAGTTTTGCACCATGTTTTCCTATGAGCAGCTTATCATTGATAACGAAATAAACGGTATGTGTATGAGGGCGGTTAAAGGCGTTGATGTCAATGAAGATACCCTTGCCGAAGAAGTAACCCGTAAGGTAGGGGCTGGAGGAAACTTTTTAACCCAACCCCATACTTTACAGCACTGTAGAAACGAATTTTATTTACCCACCCTTTCCGACCGTAANTTTAGAAAAGAATGGGAAAAGNAGGGTGGAAAAGATGCTACGGAAAGGGCCCGGGATATGGNNAAATCTCTCCTGGAGACNCATGAACCAAAAGGACTTGATGATAAGGTCTATGAAGTCATCAAGCCCAAATATGATGAAATGGGAATTATCGAACCTTAAATAAGATGGGAGGTTGAATAAAAATTTTAATTATAGGTGAATTAATTAATGCTTCAAACAAGTCGGTTCAAAAAGCTATTATTAATCATGATGAAGAGTTTGTAACTAATCTTGCCGAAAAACAAGCTGATAGTGGAGCCCACTATATTGATGTTAATGTGGCTACCGGTAAAGGGGAGCAAAAACAGGAAATTGAAGACATGGAATGGGCAGTTAAGATCATACAAGAAAAAGTTGATAAGCCTCTTTCTATCGATACTACAGATTATAAGGTTTTGGAATCTGGTCTTAAAGCCCATAAGGGGCAGGCGATGATTAACTCCATCAGTTATGAAGGAGGAAGATTGAAGGAGTTTATAGAACTGGCTTCTGAATATGGCGCCAAGTCCATTGCTTTGCCCATAACAGAAAAAGGAATTCCTCCTACTTTTGAAGAAAGATTAGAAGCTTGTGAAAAAATAGTTGAAGAAGCAGAAAAAAATAATTATAACAAAGAAAACCTGTATTTTGATCCCCTGGTTTTACCCATTAGCGTAGATACTAATAATGGTCTTATTACCCTGAAAACCCTTGAAGGAATCAAGTCTAAGTTGGAGGCTAATACCACTATAGGGCTCAGTAATCTATCTTTTGGTATGCCCAAGAGGGAGCTTTTAAACAAAGCATTTTTACTTATTGTTATGCAGTATCTGGATTCGGTTATTATGAATCCCCTGGATCAGGAAATGAAAAAACTTATAATTGCAGGTAATGCTGTACTCGGCAGGGATAAGATGTGTATGAATTACCTGCGAGCTTATAGAAATAAGGATTTGTAAAAGGAGGATAAAATGAGTATATTAGAATCATTAAGTGAAGCCGTACAACAGGGAGATATAGACAAGGCAAAAGAACTCACCCAAAAAGGTGTTGACGATGGCTTAGAGCCCAATAAACTGCTTGATGACGGCCTCATGCAAGGAATGGAAGTAGTAGGGAAAAAATTTATAGATGGTGAAATGTTCATACCAGAAGTATTAATGTCTGGAGAAGCTTTAAAAGCAAGCGTTGAATTACTGCAACCTTATCTTTCTGCGGATGAAAGCAGCTTTAAGGGCAGGATAGTTCTAGCTACAGTAGCCGGAGATATTCATGACCTGGGCAAAAACCTGGTTGGCATGAATCTGACCGCTAATGGTTTTGAAGTTATAGACCTGGGAGTAGATATTTCTGCCCCGGATATTATAAAAGCTGTAAAAGAGCATAAACCAGACTATCTGGGTTTATCTGCCCTCTTAACCACTACCATGCCGGAAATGAAAAAAGTAATTGATCTTTTAGAAGAAGAAAATATTCGAGATACCTGTAAAGTAATAATTGGAGGAGCGCCCGTTTCTGAGGAGTTTGCTAAGGAAATAAATGCAGAACTTTATGCTGAAAATGCTATCGAAGCTGTCGACGTTATAAAAGAAGATATGGGTTAAAGAGCTCTGTAAATCATTAAAGGGATGGTTAAACTTGTTAAGATTCGAGCCAAGGGAAATTTTTATAGACAAAAAAAAGATAATAAGATTCTTAGGTTACAATCAGGACAGTAAACCTTATAACAAAATATTAAAGATCATTGACATGGAAATAGAAAATGCCAGGTCACTCTTTGATCCCAAAGGAATATACAAAATATTTGATGCTGACAGATTTGAAGAAAAACTATTTAAAGATGGAGAAAAGGTAGCTTTGGCAGTAGTTACTATTGGAGAAGATCTGGAAAAGGAAGTCCAAAGGCTATTTGAAGAGGCTGAAGGGACCAGGGGCTTAATTTTGGACGCTGTTGGTTCTGCAGCCACGGAGGAAACAGCGAATCTTTTAAACAGGGAAATAATTAAAGAAGCAGAAAAAGAAGGTCTTAAAACTACCAGGAGATTCAGCCCCGGCTACGGCAGATGGAGCCAGGAGGGCCAGGACCTTATATTTAAGAATATTGAAGAAGTTGAAAGGGAGCTGGGTGTGGTATTAAATCCTTCCATGGTTATGATGCCTGTTAAATCTACTTCCTTTGCAGTAAAAATGGGTAAAAGTCATATGGAGGAAATAAACCAGGGTCAGTGCAGGGACTGCCACTTAAAAGAAGACTGCCTGAGGAATAGAACTACCCCCCTGTGTAGTGTTTTACCCATTAAAAANACTTAATTAAGNTTTTACCCTATAAGAAATCCTGTTACTTTTAGTAACAGGATTTCTTTGTCTTTAACATCAAACTCAAAATTAAAAATTATAAAGGAATATGAAACATTTTGTAGAAACTATAAAACATAGAAACATTTAAAAAGCTTAATATATTTTAAAATAACTTTAAATATTTAAAGATTGATTTAAGTATAAAAAATTATTATTAATCATGATTAGACAGCACAAAAGACCAATGGGGGAATATACATAATTATAATCACCTTTAAAAGGTGTTTAAAAAAAACAGCTGGTTTTGAGTATTAGATAACAGGCTGCAGTCATTTCCTCTATTGGCAACAACTTATACAGCATTATGTAAACAATTTATGTTATACTAATCCTTGAACCCTATATACAGAAACCTATTTTCAAAATAGTTAGAGATGAGAGGAGGGGGAAATATGTTAAATAATTCAATTCTTCCAAGGGTGGCCTATTTTTGCATGGAATATGGCCTCCATGAAGAGCTGCCTATATACTCTGGAGGTTTGGGTATTTTGGCTGGAGATCATATTAAGTGTGCCGGAGAAAAGAAACTTCCCTTTGCAGCTGTAGGTATACTGTGGAAACAAGGCTATACTACTCAATTAATAGATGAACACGGCAGGCCTTATGACGTCTTTACAGATATAAATGTTGATTTTTTGAAAGATACGGGAATTAAGGTAAAAGTTGAAATAGAAAATCACGACGTATGGTGTAAGGTATGGTTGTTAGATAAATACGGCAATGCACCTTTATATTTATTAGATACAGATTTACCTGAAAACAATGAAAAAAGGTATATTACTAGAAGATTATACTGNGGCAGTATTCANGAAAGAATAGCCCAGGAGATCGTTTTAGGTGTNGGAGGAGTAAGGGCCCTTAGAGCCCTGGGCAAAGAAGTTGATGTNTATCATTTCAATGAAGGTCATGCTATATTGGGTGCAATTGAAATGATTAGAGAAAAAATGAATAATGGCTTATCNTTTGAAGAAGCCTGGGAAAAAACCAGGAAAGAGGTGGTTTTTACTACTCATACTCCCGTTTCAGCAGGCAATGGTTCCTACTGCCACAAGGATATGAGTCAGGCAGGTGCTTATAATGGATTTTCCTATGAACAGATGTCCAGGCTGGGAGGGGACCCTTTCAGTCTAACGGTGGCGGGCCTGCGCCTTTCCAGAAAAGCCAATGGTGTATCCAAAACCCACAGTCAAACAGCTCAAAAGATGTGGGAGCACGTAGAAAATTCATCTACCATTCTTGATATTACAAATGGTGTTCATCGCAATACATGGCAGGACCATAGAATAAGGGAAGCCTTTGAAAAGGGGGAAGACCTTTGGTCTCCCCACCAGGAAGCTAAAAAGGAATTAATAGATGAAATCTATAAGAGAATTCAAGTTAAATTGGATCCCAATGCTTTGACCATAGGTTTTGCCCGCAGGGTAACTTCCTATAAAAGATGTGATCTTATATTCAGGAATGCCCATGAATTAGATCCATTGCTAAAAAGCGGGACTGTACAATTAATATTTTCCGGGAAGGTTCACCCCCAGGATGAAGAAGGAAAAAGCCTGGTTCCTCTTATTATAGATATGTGCCGAAAATACCCCCATAGTATTGTGTTTTTAGAAAATTATGATATGAAACTGGGCAAAATTTTAACCCGTGGTTGTGATGTATGGTTAAATACTCCCAGGAGGCCCCTGGAAGCCAGTGGAACTTCAGGAATGAAAGCGGCTATGAATGGAGTTTTAAATAAAAGTATACTGGATGGTTGGTGGCCGGAAGCATGCCAGCACGGCGTTAATGGGTGGCAGATAGGCGATGGCTATGAAGGATGTAACCAGGATGAACATGATTTAAACAGTCTCCTTCATGTTTTAAAAAGTGAAGTTATCCCCACCTACTATAATAAGCGTTCCTGCTGGCTGGAAATGATGAAAAGCAGTATAGCAAGTTCTGTAGAACAGTTTTCTGCAGAAAGGATGTTAAGGGAATATTATACCCGGATGTATTACCTGGATGAATCTTTAGAAAAAACGGCTGCTGTCCAATCCAAGGGTTAGAAAAATAATTTGACAGGTTAATTAAAGAATGTTAATATATCATGTAGAAAAGCCTGAAAGGCAAATTTAGGAGGTATTTATTTTTAAATGAAACAAGGTACGGTTAAGTGGTTTAACAATCAAAAGGGTTATGGTTTTATCGAAGTTGACGGAGAAAAAGATGTTTTTGTCCACTACACAGCTATAAACAAAGAAGGTTTTAAGTCATTAGAAGAAGGACAAAGGGTAGAATTTGAAGTAATAGAAGGTGACCGTGGCCCTCAGGCGGCTAACGTAGTAGAAGCTTAATAACAGCATCTTCATTACTATATATAACCCTAAACGTAAAACGCCTTTCCCACGGAAAGGCGTTTTTATTTTTGTATAGTAGTAGAATTGAAAAAACGGAGGAAGATCAGTGGAATACATCAGTACAAGAAATAATTTTCAAAAAGTATCGGCTTCCAAAGCTATTAAACTTGGTATGGTTCCAGCGGGAGGGCTCTTTGTTCCTGAAAGAATTCCCCAATTAACCCTGGAGGAAATTGAAAAAATGGGTTCTTTGCCTTACCATCGTCTGGCTCAAGAAGTATTGAGCCTTTACCTGGGGGATTATACTTACGAAGAATTAGGGTCCTGTGCCTCTAAGGCTTACAATGAGTCAGTTTTTAATACCCCTGAAATAGTTCCCTTGCGTAAATTAAATGAATATGTCTTTCCTTTGGAACTTTGGCATGGGCCTACTGCGGCTTTTAAAGATATGGCCCTGCAGATAATGCCTCACCTGCTGTCCCTGGCCATGGAAAAGAACCAATCTGGGAAAGAAACTGTTATTCTTGTTGCTACTTCGGGTGATACGGGAAAAGCGGCCCTGGAAGGTTTTAGGGATGTAGAAGGACTAAAAATCATTGTTTTTTACCCCAGGGGTGGAGTTAGCAAAATTCAGGAACTACAGATGACTTCAACTGGCGGACAAAACACTTTTGTTGTTTCCGTGGAAGGTAATTTTGATGATTGCCAAAACGCTGTAAAAAAGATCTTTTCTGATAAAGAATTTAATTTAAAATTGGAGAAAAAAGGCTATGAGCTTTCTTCTGCAAATTCTATTAACTGGGGAAGGTTAGTTCCTCAGATTGTTTATTATTTCTGGTCTTATTTACAGATGTTAAATAGAAAGGAAATTGATAGGGGAGATAAGATTAACATCTGTGTTCCCACAGGAAACTTTGGCAATATACTGGCTGCTTTTTATGCAGGCTTAATGGGTCTTCCCTTGAACAGGCTCATTTGCGCTTCCAATGAAAATAGGGTTCTTGCAGATTTTCTTAATACCGGTCTATATGATAGAAAAAGAGAGCTTAAAAAAACAATGAGTCCTTCCATGGATATTCTTGTTTCCAGCAACCTGGAAAGGTTTCTCTTTGAATTAGCGGACCGTAAGGGAGACAGAATAAATTCCTGGTTTGAACAACTGCAAAAGGAAGGTAAATTTGAGGTTGACCTGGAAACGTTGAAAAAAGCACAAAACATAATGACAGGAGATTTTGCAACAGAGGAAGAAACCCTGGGCACTATAAAAGATGTTTACCATAATTATAACTACCTGGTAGATACCCACACGGCAGTGGCACTAAATGTTTTTAACAAATACCATAATAAAACCTCTGAAAAAATGCCTACTATAATTGCATCTACAGCCAATCCCTATAAATTTAATACCAGCGTCCTGGAAGCTTTAAAGGGAAAAGAGGCATTAATTAACAAGAACGAATTTGAAATATTGGATGAAATTAAAGAACTGACTGGAATTGATATTCATCCCGGGTTAAAAAACTTGAATAGAAAAAAAGTAAGACATAAATGGACCTGTTCTACAGAAAAGGTGAAGGAAAAAGTAAAAGAAATACTTTCCCTTTAAGTGAAGTATTATGAGGCAAGGAGGTATTATTTATGCCCGCAAACCTTACGCCCCAATATTATGAGGCTGAAGAAGCTTATAAAAAGGCCAAAACCACAGAAGAGAAAATTGAAGCCTTGCAGCAAATGCTTTCAAACATTCCCAAGCACAAGGGAACGGAAAAAATGCAGGCTGATATAAAAAAGCGCTTAGCTGCTGTTCGCAGGGAAGGGAAAAAGAAAAAAAGTAAAAGCACTTATAATCCCTTTCATATAGAAAAACAGGGTGCCGGCCAGGTAGTCCTGTTGGGGTATCCCAATACAGGAAAATCTACCCTGGTTGGAACTTTAACCCGGGCAAAAGTCAAGATTGCTGATTATCCTTTTACTACTACCGTACCCCTGGCAGGAATGATGCCTTTTATGGATGTTAAAGTACAGCTGGTAGACACTCCGCCGATTGCTCCAGAGATGACCCCTTCTGGTTTAACGGGAACCATAAAAGAAGCAGACGCCATTCTTATTCTGATAGATATCAGCTCAGGAGAATGCCTTGACCAGCTTGAGGAAACGTTATCCTTTCTAAAGGAAAAAAATATTCTATCACCTGACCTTAAGGAAAGCTTTTCCCCATACCTTATCCTGGCCAACAAAGGAGATATGGAATCCAGTCAAGAGAACCTGGAAATTATTAAGGAAATGTACCCTGGCCTGGAAATACACAGTATTTCAAATAAAGAAAATGACCTGGAGCACTTGAAAAAATTAATTTATGATATGCTGGATGTTATTCGTATTTACAGTAAGGCACCAGGAAAAGAAGCTGACCTGGAAAAACCTTTTACTTTAAAAAGAGGGAGTTCTGTTCTTGAGTTTGCTGAAGGCATACACAAAGATTTTAGAGAAAATCTTAAAAATGCTTATGTATGGGGATCATCAAAATTTGATGGCCAGGCCGTCCCCCGGGATTATATCCTTGAAGACGGCGATATAGTAGAGCTTGCTGTAGATTAAAAAATACCCTGAAGGGTATTTTTTTATTTGTTAAAGGTGTTTTCAACTATAAGGTATACAATAATTAAAGATACAGAAAATATATAATATATATCTTAGCAAACTGTAGAGGTAAAAGATGAAGATAAAAACCAAGTTAAGTATAACTGCCCTGGGAGCCTCTAATTTTATAACGGTACTGGCCAATACCATCCTTTTTCCTATTTTTCCTGCCATGAAAAAAGCATTAAACTTAAATCTTACCGAAATATCTTTGCTGGTTCTCTTTGTATCCTTTCCTGCGGCCCTTTTAAATCCTATAGGAGGTGTCCTGGCAGACAGTTGGGGTAGAAAAAAGATAATTGTTCCTTCCCTGTTTACCTATGGCCTGGGAGGATTAGTTTGTGGTATGGCTATAGTGTTTTTGGAAGAACCCTATCCTGTTCTCCTGGGGGGAAGGGTTCTTCAGGGTATAGGTTCTGCCATGCCCATGTACTTGACTACTGCCCTGGCGGGAGATATTTTTCAAAGCAAAGAAAGAAATAAAGCCATGGGTCTTTTGGAAACCTCCAACGGTTTAGGTAAACTTTTTAGCCCTTTAATTGGAGCTGCCGCTGGACTTATTATTTGGTATGCTCCTTTTTTCATTTACCCCCTGGTAACCTTTCCAGTAGCAATCATAATATGGATTTTAATTAAAGAACCTGATAATAAAAAACCATTAAATATAAAAGAAAACATAGATACTTTTAAACTGTTTAACAACAGTTCCCGTATGCTTGCCCTTTTTATTGCTTTTATAAGTCTTTTTATTTTGATTGGAACTTTATTTTGGATGAGTGACTTCCTGGAAGGCCGCATTGATGGGGGGAAAATGATAAGAGGACTGATATTATCCCTGCCCCTGGCTTCTTTAATAATAGTCACCCTTTTTTCAGGTTGGCTTAATGAAAGATTAAGTCCCAGGATTAACATGATCGTTGGAACGGTTTTACTATCCCTTTCCTTTCTATTTATCCCATTTGTTGCTCAAGGTCCTCTTCTGTGGCCCCTGGTTCTTATCCTGGGAGGTGGAGCCGGAATGATCTTGCCTGCTCTAGACACGGTAAGCAGTGCTGTAACTGATAAAAATCATCGAGCTCTTTTTACCACTATTTTTGGTAGTTTCAGGTGCCTGGGTGCGGCTGCTGCTCCCCCCCTTTTGGCCCTTGTCCTTAAAAAAAGTTTTTATCTATCTTTTATGGTGCCTGCTTTCCTTTCCCTTGGGGTTGCCTTGATATCCATTAAACTGATGAAGGAGCAAGAGCTTTTACCGGAGGACCTTCAAACAGAAAGTGAACCTGGCTAAACGGCAGCCAGGTTCTAATAACCATAGTATATAATTATTCCAAATATAAAAACAAACTATCGGATTATCATAACAGGCACTTTAGAATGATGAACAACTTTATCGGCAACGCTTCCCATTAACAATTTTTTAAAACCACTTAGGCCGCGAGCTCCCATGACTATGAGATCGAATTTTTCTTTTTCGGCATATTTACATATATCATCGGGGGGGTATCCCTCCAACATCTTATATGAAATTTTTAATTCACTGGAAGGTAATTCTTTTTTTACAAGATCAAATACTTCTTCGGCCTTTTTCCTGCGAAAAGCTGAATCTGTGCTGACAGATTCTGAATGGATATCCTGAACATTTAATACAACCAGTTCAGCAGAATAGTTTTCAGCAAGTTCTACAGCTTTTTTAACTGCTTTGATTGATTCTAGAGAACCGTCACTAGGAGCCAATATTTTATTCACTTTAAAACCTCCTCGTAAAAATAATAAAAAAATAATAATATTAAAAATATCTTAACTTTTATTATACCGTTAAATTAATTTATAGCCAACCCTTATTTTAATATTGTATTATTTTGTATTATTTAACTATAAGTACAGGCACCATAGAATGATATGAAACCTTGGTAGCTACGCTACCCAGCATAAACCTTTTAATACCTGATAAACCGTGGGCACCAATAATTATTAAATCAAACTTTTCATAATCGGCATATCTACATATTTCATCGGCCGGATCCCCTTGAAGCATTTTGTAAGTAATATTTATATTTTTCCCTTCCAGGGCTTCCCTGGCCATGCTGAATACTTTTTCAGCCCTTTCTTTAAGTACAGGAGCCTCCCAACTGATAGGTTCTACTATGGTTACATCTTTTAACCTCTGTACATTTAAAACCTCCAGGTCGGCAGAAAGGCTTTCTGCCATATCTGCCGCATATCTTAATGCCCTCATGGATTTTAATGAACCGTCAACTGGAGCCAATATCTTTTTTGACATAATAATACCTCCCTATTACAATTATTTAATCCTTAAATCTATTATATAAGGCTAGTGATAATTCTTCAATGAAATTTAGAATATTTTAAATAATTATGTAATTTATTAAGATATAACAATATTTAATAAAGAAGAACTCTTGATAATAGAGGCTTAAAACTATAAAATGTAATAAATGCTCCATATTTAAATTTTTGCCTGGTTCTAAGTTATAATCCTTTTGCTACATAATTATATTGATACCTGGAGGTATGTGTAGATGGTTAATAATAAAAAGGATAATAATGGCCAGGTAACAGAATTCTCAAAGGAACCTGGATACTACCTGCAAAAGGGAGTTCACTGTTTAAATAAAAGCCAGATAAAGAAAGCTTTAAAGTACTTTAGAAAAACAATTGAAGCTGACCCCCATAATAGTACAACCCATTACAATATTGCCTATATATTAAGTCGAATTCATTATTTAAAAAATATCAATGAAACCTTTGAAGAAATCTTGGGCACCACTTATTACCTACCCGAGTCTTCTTTTCTGGCGGCAATTTACTATAGCCTGACGGGAGAAATGAAATTAGCAGAAAAGGAATTAGAAAAGTATCTAGAAACTGCTCCCCGGGGAGAAATAATGGAAGAAGCCCGGAGGATGCTGAAGCTCCTTTCCGGGGAAGAGGATATTTATGAAAACTTAAGTTATGTAAAATTGACAGAGAAATATGAAGGAGTCATGCAAAGAGTAAAGGAAAAGGTAAAGAAAAACCTGGAATGTCCTTTTTTCAGGGTAAAAATGTTAGAAAATCTTTACCAGCTGGATGATGAACTTACCAGCAATATTATTTTTTTGTATGGCCTGGCGGAAAACAGTCCAATTGCAGAAAGGGTTCTAAGGCACTTTCTAAAAAGCCCATGGGCTAAAGAAATTCATAAGGAACTGGCCATGCTGGCTTTAAGGGATATAGGAGCAGAGGAACCTTATGAAGTAATGATGGATAATAAGATTGTCCAGGTTACTCTAAAAGAATACTTTGAAAGGCTCCCCCAGTGGGAACCCCAATGGTACCAGGTTATGGAAAAGGCCCTTGAAAACTTTAAATTTAACAAATATCACAGCAAAACCATGGAAGTTGAATTAAAGGAAGTGTGGAATCAATATATTAAAACTGCTTACCCGGAAATTCCTCCTGTAAGAGATATAAACCTGTGGGCTTCTGCCCTGGAATACATGACATTTAAAAAAAGGGGAATTAACCTTAATTATAAAGAAATTTCCCTTAAATATAATGTTTCCCCGGAAGAAATGCTGGAAAAATATAGAGAAATGGAACGGGTTTTATCAAGATAAATTATAAGGAGCAAAGGAAGGAAGAGGCTTATGAAAATTGATGTTCATGTACACATTTTATCGCCAGATTTTATTAAAGATGTGGAAAAGCACAAGGAAAATGAACCCCACTTTAAACTTATCCATAGTGGGCCCAATGTTAAATATGCTACCGCAGAAGATGTAATAGGAGACATGGAGAAAACAGGTGTTGAAAAGACGGTGGTCTTTGGTTTTCCCTTTAAAGACCCCGGTTTATGCAAGGAAGCCAATGACTATGTCATTGAATCTATAAATAATTATAGGGACAAATTAATTGGCTTTGCCGTATACCCCCCTTTAGACCCGGGTTTTGAATTAGAAATTAACCGCTGTTATGAAAAGGGCTTAAGGGGTGTGGGGGAATTAATTCCTGATGCTCAGCAGTTTGATATTTCCAACCAGGAACACATGAGATCCCTGGTTAATGTATGTAAAGAAAGAGATTTGCCCCTTTTAATGCATGCAAATGAACAGGTTGGACATTATTATACAGGAAAAGGAGAAACAGGGCCCGCAAGAGCTTTTAATTTTGCCAAAGACAACCCTGATCTGACAATAATATTTGCCCATTGGGGGGGAGGATTATTTTTCTACGAATTAATGCCCGAGGTAAGAAAGGCCCTGACAAATGTTTTTTANGATAACGCCGCATCACCCTTTTTATACTACCCTCAGGTTTATGATGCTGCCAGGGCAGCAGGGGTTCTGCCAAAAGTTATGTTAGGTAGTGATTTTCCCCTTTTATCTCCTAAAAGGTATTTTAAAGAAATGGAAAAAGCTGAACTTTCCCAGGAAGAAAAAGATATGATATCAGGAAAGACGGCGGCTTCCCTTCTATTAAAATAAGGAAAGAGCTATTTTAAGAAAGGCTATTTTAAAAAATAACAAGGAGGTAGGAAAATGAGTACTAAGGATAATTTATTGGCTGCTTTTGCCGGTGAGTCCCAGGCAAATCGTAAGTACCTGGCTTTTTCAAAAAAGGCGGAAAAAGAAGGATTTAAAAACATAGCAAGAATATTTAAGGCAGTGGCAGAAGCTGAAACTTCCCATGCTTTAAAGCACCTGGAGGCAGCAGGAAAGGTAGAAAGCACTCAGGACAACCTGAAAAGAGCGGTAGAGGGTGAGCACTACGAGTATACAGAAATGTACCCCGAGTTTATTGAAACTGCTGAACAGGAAGGGGAAAAGGAGGCTTTAAGGTCATTTAAATATGCCATTGAAGCCGAAAAAGTCCACGGCAAATTATTTGAAAAACTTAAGGCCCTGGTGGATGAAGGAAAAGACCTGGAAGATATAGAAATACTCATGTGTCCAGTTTGTGGGTGGGTTGGCGAAGGTCCTGCCCCGGAGCGTTGCCCTATTTGCAATGCATCAAATAAGGTTTTCCAAAAGTACTAAAGCTTTACATAGCTGCTGAAAGGGGACGGATTTTTCCGTCCCTTTTAGTTTATATCCCGTTGATTTGTCCTTCATCCTGCCATTTGATATAATTAAACTTAATTTATTATAGAAAAGATATAAAAGAATTAATGGAGGTTGATTATGGGTTTAAGGTTCAGGCGAAGTGTAAACCTGGGTGGAGGCCTTCGTCTAAATTTGAGTAAAAGCGGAGTAGGTATAAGTGGTGGTGCCAGGGGTGCCAGGGTAGGTACAGGCCCCCGGGGTAAGCGTATGGCCGTAGGCATACCTGGAACGGGTCTTTTTTATGAAAAAAGAAGTTCCCACGGTAAAACAAAGGAAAATGATAAAAGATCCCCCAGGGAAAAGAAGGCTCCTTCACCTCAAGATACAATAAATTTAGGTTTTATCCAATCCCTGTTAACACCCAGGGCAGAAAAACTATTTGTAGAAGGAATAAACCATGTGATAAGCAATGACAGGGAAGAAGGCGCCCTTAAGTTAAGGGAAAGCATCAGAGAAAACAAAAGCCTGGCTGATTCATATTTTGCCCTGGCCTTAGTTACCAGTGATGAAAAAGAGCGCCTGGAATGTATAAAAAAATTAATCCAATACCGAAAGGAATTTAACAAGCTTTTTAGCAAACATAAGGCTGTTTTTGGTGCCCTTTTATCGTTAACGGATCATATTTCCCTGTATATTTACAACGATGATCTGGGAATAGAACTTCTATCAGCGGAAGTTTTGGAAGAACATGGGTTAATAAAAGAAGCCATTGATCTTCTAAAAAACTCTTCCCATGAAAAGGAGCCGGCCCTCAGGCTTTCCCTGGGAGAGCTATATTTCAGAAGCGGCCAGTACCAGGAGTGCATTGAAAGCCTTCAAGGCATTGAAAATAATGATATGATCGGCACCAATGCCATTTATTATAAAGGCCTGGCTTTTAGAAAAATGGGAATGTATACAGCAGCCATTGAAACTCTGCGTAAAGCCAGGAGAAGAAGAAAAAACCGGGACCCGGAAATTATTAAAGAAATAAGGTATGCTCTGGCAGAAACCCTCCTGGACAGCGATAAAAAGAGAGAAGCACAAAAGGAATTTGAGAGAATTATGGCAGAAGATGCCAGTTACCGGGACGTGCCCCAGAGGATAAGGGAACTTAAAAATACCTGAAGGAGGCATAAGTAAGTATGAAAGGAAAACTATACGCCCTGGGAATTGGTCCCGGGGACCCTGACCTGATAACTTTAAAGGCCTTAAATATATTAAAGAAAGCCAACATGCTCATAGCTATCCGAACAGACCAGGAATTGGAGAGTAAGGTGCGACCAGTTATTTCTCCCCACCTGGATTCCCTGGAAGATAAATATTATGAGCAATTAATTCCCACCAAGGGAAGATGTCAGAACTTTTTTGACTGCTGGATGGAGCTGGCTAAAAAAATTAACAGAAGCCTGGATAGGGGAGAAGATGTGGCTTTCCTTATTCCAGAAGACCCGGCAACCTTTAGTATTTTTAGCTACCTGGCCGATATTATGGAGGAAGAGTATGGTGAATATAACCTGGAAATTGTGCCTGGCATTAACTCTCTATCCCATATAGCCTCTAATTTTAAAATGCCCTTGGTCATGGAAAATGAACGGCTGGCAATTTTACATAGACCTTCCGATTTAGAAAACTTGCCAAATCTTGTGGAGTCTTTTGACACCCTGGCCATTTTAAAAGGCCAGGGTCAATTAAAGGCTATTAAAGAAAAAATTAAAGAACTGGATCTTTCAAGTAAAACTTACTTTTTTGTTTCAACTGAAGAGGAAGGACATTACAACCTTTTTAAAATAGAGGAACTGGAAGATAAAGGGGGAGAAGGGGACCTTTTTATTATAATTAAAAACTAAGGGAAAAATGGTAAGGAAGGGGTGGGGCAACCATTTTCACGTTAAAGAATGTAAAATTCAAAGGGATACTGGATATTGATTACCTGGAAATAGCTGAAGGTAAAATTACTTGTATCGTCGGAGAAAGTGGCAGCGGTAAAACTACCCTGGTAAAATTATTAAATAACCTTATCAGTTGTGAGCAGGGGGAAGTCCTTTATAATGGAACCAACATTGAAAACCTTGATCCTACTCAACTACGCCGGGAAGTTATCATGCTTCCACAAACACCTGTTATTTTTTCCGGAAGCATTAAGGAAAACCTTCTCATTGGCTTGGAATTCTCTGAAAAGGAACCTGTCAACGAAGAAAGACTGCAGGAAGTTTTACAGATAGTCAAAGTAAACAAGAGCCTGGAGGCAGACGCCAGTTATCTTTCCGGGGGAGAAAAACAACGACTTGCCCTGGCCCGTATACTATTAATGGATCCAGAAGTTTTGCTCCTGGACGAACCTTCTTCTGCCCTGGATGAGGATACGGAAATCCACATAATTGAAAAAGTAATTAATTATATAAAAGAGCGCAATAAAAGCCTTGTCATGATTACCCACTCGAAAACCCTGGCCAGAACTTATGGAGAAATAATAATTGTTTTAGAGGAGGGCAAAATTAAGGAAGTAGAGGAGGTAGTATTTTATGAACGGCATAATTGAAATAGGGATTCTGCAGCTTTTAGGGGCCTATGTGTTTCTCCTTATCCTCTTATATATTGTTAAAAGACAGGGAATAGGTAGGGAAAAAGAGATAGTTATTGCTTCTCTACGAATGACACTTCAGCTGATACTTATGGGTTACGTCCTTGTTTATCTCTTTGCCGTTAACCATTACCTGCTTTCCATAGGAGTACTCCTATTAATGGAGATATTTGCTATAAGAAATATCTACAGCAGGGTAAAGGTTAAAATCAGTCCAAATCTTCGCAGAGTAATTAGCCTGTCCATGTTTTTAGGCACTACCATTACTATTGTCTATTTTCTCCTGGTAGTAATTAACCTTCAACCCTGGTATGAGGCAAGATACTTTATTACCATATCAGGCATGGTTATAGGCAACTCCATGACAGGAATCTCCCTGGGAACAGAGAGACTAATAGATGGAATAAAGACAAGAAAGGACCAGGTTGAAGGAGCCCTCATGTTGGGAGCTACCCCTAACCAGGCAACTAAAATAATTGTTAACGATGCCTTTACAGCGGCTATACTTCCTACCATCAATTCCATGGTTGGAATGGGCATAGTTTTTTTGCCGGGTATGATGACAGGACAAATTCTGTCAGGAGTTTCTCCTTTAACTGCCATAGAATACCAGATAGCTATAATGTTAGGCATTGTGGGAAGCGTTTCCCTTACTGTATTTATTATGGTCCAGATGGGTTACAAAACTTTTTTCAATGAAAGGAATCA
>SL_8KL_010_SEDDRAFT_10000530_pt1 | contig 33374 bp, 40 predicted proteins | sample SodLakKL_010_SED_4_FD_11160 | JGI IMG/M metagenome (IMG submission 11160)
GTCCTTGTTTGCTTCTTCGATCTCAAGTAGAAGTTCAAAATCGGGACTATCCATCTCGTCAATCGCTTCCTTCGCATCTGATATACTTCCTCCAAGTATCTTTTCTAGTTCATTTGTTTCCGATCCGTCTTCCTGTTGTACATCGTCTTCCTTTGGTTCCTTGAACGACTCGCCGAACTCCTTCGCCCAAAATTTACTTTTTTGCATTCCTCTTAGGGTAAATATCTTATCGATTTCTATATTTTCTTCATCGGAACCCAGATCCTCTGCAAGGAAACTTTTCAGTGATTCGGATGAAGGGGTTGGTTCGTCTGTGTGATCTATCGTCCCTGTTATGGTTCTTCTTCCCAGTAAAGGATTTTTCTTTCTTTCTTTTATCTTTACTTTCATGGTTTTTACCTCATTTTTATCGCGTACTTTCCTGGTGTTTCTATGCTCACTGCATCTGCTATTTCTGAATCAGGATCAATTATTATAGCCATTCCTTCCCAGTTTTTGGTCAGATCCGATGTTTTGCATGCGGGGCATTCGCTGCCCTGTACAAGTCTTCTGCATTCTTTACATGCCCTTTCTCGTTTTGCCATAATAACCACAAACGTTTATATCCAAACATTTAAATTTATTCGTTCTCTTCGTTGTCTTCATCGTTTTCTTCTATCCACTTCAGAGCACCCAACCTGGGCTGTTTCATCGTAAGGCCTACTTTGTTGTCTTTAGAGTAGGATACTGATATTATCCTCGCACGCACAAGATCGCCGTTTTTCAGTCGTTTTCCTGATTCTTTTCCATCTAGAGAGTCGTTCTTCTCGTCGTAGTTTACATAGTCGTCCATGACTTGGGATATGTGTATAAGCGCATCAATCGGGCCTATCCTTACAAATCCACCGAACTCTGTCACATCAACGACCTCTCCTACTACAACTTCGTGTTCCTGCGGCTCGAAAACAAGCATTTCGAACTCCACGGGGTAGTAAGCTGCCCCGTCTTCTGGAAGTACCTTTCCCTCGCCTATATCACCCACCTCCTCTATAGAAAGTATGAAACCCATCTTAGGCTTAAGAAGGCCTTCGTATTTTTCTTTAAGGGACTCGTATACGGAATCTTTTAGTCCCATGTTGAATTTTTCGGGGTCTACTCTTACTGTATCCTTTACATCAATTATTTTATACATAACAATCTCCTTGGAGTGGTTGACACATACTTACTCCTTTCTTCTTTTATATATCTTTTTGCAGTGGTTTATCAATCTAATTGCTTCATCACTTCCAAACGATCCCTTTATCTCGATTTCTTCGCCTTTGATCTGCCCTAGCCTCCTGATAAAGTCTTTGATTTCCTCGAAGGATTCCTTTTTATGGGATCGGTTATTAAAATTCGATTCTGCACAAGGAACCAAAAGAACCTTATCATTTTTTATTCCATTTTCTTTTGTTCTTATTGAAGCAGTTGGACGGGCCTCTACGATAGCTCCCGGTTCGATAGATTCATCGGTTAGTAAAAATCCATCAAGGGGTTTCCCGTTGTCGTGGGTGGTTTGCAGAATTATTCCGTAGTCTTCTGGATATACATCTTCTTTGGGTAACATACCTTCAAGTTCCAGTATTTTATTGTCGTAGGAATACTTGCACCTACTTCCCTGTCTTGCCTTTACCAAGAAGTTTATTCCTTCTTTCTTGTCTGTGCTCATCATCTTATATCACCTTCTACTTCAACATGGTCCTTTGTTCTTACGTAAACTGTAGGGACGGACCTTTTTCTGAACTGGTTCCTTAAATTTTTGTCGTTTGTTGCAATTACAGGTTTTTCGTATCTTCTTGCAAGTTCTATTATAGAAGAATCCCCATCTATGCGCTTTGTTTCTACTATCTCTACGTTTTTTCTGTCCAGCAACTCAAGAGCTATTTTAGCAGCCCTTGATTCCTTTCCTCTTCCCCTTGCAAGTTTTCGAATCTCTGTCTTCACCGGTTCAGGCATTACCATACTGTAGTTATCGACCAAAAGTTCATCTATCTCTTCAAAAACATCCAGACCTAACTCGCCCGGTGCCATGAGAAAGTTTGCATCAAGTATGACTGTTGCGATTGTTTCACCCTATAGCTCTTCAGGCAGGTCTTCGTTGGATATATCAAGCTTATCTCCATCTTTTTGTTTTTTGCGTGCTCTTTTCCTGTTTTTCTCTTTCTTATTTCTAACGTTTTCGATGAACTTTTCGACATCTACACCCATTTTTTGCAGAGAGTTCGAATGGATTTGTATAAGAGAATCAACTATGTTGCTGAGACGAGCAAGCTCGCCCCTCTCGTTTAAAAGCGCCTCCAGGGCACCTTTATGATAACCCATTTCTTCTTCTTTAGCCATAGTCCTAGTTTTGTTGCGAGACTTTTAAAAACTTGGATCTACTGTACCGTTACCGATTTCGCAAGGTTCCGTGGCTTGTCTATGGGAAGACCATTCCTTTTTGCTATCCAGTAAGTTAAAAGAAAACCAAGGATTGTTGAGGCAAACACAAAGCTTTCGTTTCTTTCGGGAAACCAGAAATCCTTGTTGTGTGGGGATAATTTTATGGTGTTTGCACCACGTGATTCCACCTCCTTTACGTTTGAGGCTATACTAGAATTGCCATCTGGTATAAGCGAAACTACGGGAGTGTTATCTTCAATAAGTGCAAGGGTTCCATGTTTGAGTTCACCCGCCATCATGCCCTCGGCGTGTATGTATGCTATTTCTTTGAGTTTAAGGGCAATCTCCCTTGCTATAGGATAGGCTTCGCCTTTACCTATTATATAGAGGTCTTCTTCATCGGACAGTTCTTCAGCAAGCTCCTTTATCTTATCCTCGTTTTTTTGTATAGTGTTCTTTAATGCATTTGCTAAATCCGCATTATAGTTTGCTCCGTCTATACTACTCGATAACCTCATTATTGTGTACAGTTGATTTATGAAGGTCTTCGTTGCGGCTACACATATTTCTTGGCCTGCGTTTATTCTCAAGTTCACATCGGACATCCTTTCTATCGTTGAATGGGGAACGTTTGTTATGGATGCTATATCTGCACCCTTTTTTCTTGAATGGTTGACAGCCTCTATAACGTCTTTTGTTTCTCCTGACTGAGAAACCGGCACCAGCAGGGTTTTATCGTCGGCCCTTTCATAGTTTTTAAATTCGGAGGCTATGAGAGCCTGTGCTTCTATCCCTGCCTTCTGTAGAAAATAGACCCCAAGAAGGGAAGCATGGTAGCTTGTCCCTGAAGCAGTGAAAATAATCTTTTCATGTTCCTTTAACATATCCCTAAATTTATTGAGATCATTCTTCTGTGATCTATCCAATGTTTTTTCTAGTTTTCTGAGGACACTTGGAATTTCGTTGATTTCTTTATACATGTAATGTTCGAAGTTTTTTTTGTTGGGGCTTTTCTTGCTCCATTTTATGGTCTTTGGTTGTTTATCGACAATCTTTCCCTTGTGATTTTTAACAACAAGCTCACTACCACGGACCGTGGCATATTCGTTGTCATCAAGGAATACAACATTTTCCGTGTGTTCTGAAAAAGCATGTATATCCGATGCAAAAAACAATCCATCTGAACCGATCCCAATGGCCATTGGTGAACCGTTCTTCATTACAAAAACCTCCTCTCTTTTTGAGTCGAGGACGGCTATTGAGTAGCTGCCCTTGGCCTCTTTCATGAACTCCCTTATCGCCGTTTCAACGCAACCATCCTGGGATCTTTGTTCTATGAAATGCACAACTACCTCCGAATCAGTCTCTGAGGTGAACCTGTGTTCACCGAGCTCCCTCTTCATCTCCTCCCAATTTTCAAGTATCCCGTTATGAACAAGGGCAAACCTGCCGCAGCATGATACATGTGGATGTGCGTTTTCCTCGGAAACCTCTCCGTGAGTTGCCCATCTGGTATGTCCTATCCCAGCCTTTGATTTTTTGTCTTTTAAATCAAGATCACTCTTTATATCATCCAGCTCACCCACAGCCTTTTTTATATGTATTTCGAAGTCCGACGACACAGCTATACCGGCAGAATCATAGCCCCTGTATTCAAGACGTTTCAATGAATTTAGAAGAACCTCGCATGTGTTTCCACTTCCATAGTATCCGGCTATACCACACACCTTATACCACCTCTGTTTTGTCCGCTGCTGCTAGATTGTTTGCTTTTCGAAGATCTTCGTGTTTTCCTACATCTATCCAGTAGTCTTCGAACCTGGTGTGCCTGACGTCTTTTCCATCCTCCAGCATCATCTTTAAGGATTCGGTTATTTCATATTCACCTCTCTCTGATACATCGGTTTTGTCTATATATCTGTATATACCCGGCGTAAACACATATGTTCCTGTGTTTATGAGATTTGAAGGAGGGTTTTTCGGTTTTTCTAAAACATCAGTTACCCTGTTTCCATCTACTTTAAGTACTCCGAACTCTTTGGGACTTTCCACTTCAAAACTTCCTATAACAGCTTCGGGATCTTCATTTTTGAAATATGAGATAGCTCTTTCTATGTTTTTTCTGTGCATGAACACATCACCATTAACTGTTATAAATGGTGATTCGAAGGAAGACTTTCCTATTGCGTGCGCGGTTCCCAGCTGTTTTTTTTGTTCAATAAATTCAAGATCATCGTAATCTTCTAGGGCATCCATCAATTTTTCGCCTAGATAACCCATTATTACAGTGATGTCTTCTACTCCAAGAGATCTGAGATCGTCTATTATGTGTTTTATCAGAGGCCTTCCCTTCACCTTAACGAGCACCTTCGGCTTGTCCTCGGTCAAAGGACGCAGCCTGGTACCCTTTCCGGCTGCAAGTATCAGAGCTTTCATATTATCTCCAAATACTTGTATGCTGCACCTATATAAAAATAATTAAAACAGAATCCTTTGTGTTATTAAAATATTTATACCTGTTTCTGTAATTTGGTTGTATGACAGAACGTCTCATCAAGGAAAAAAACGGGGATCTGTGGATGAAGGATGTTAAGATTCTCGAAGAGGAAAAAATAGATTCACTTAGTAGCAAAACACTTGTGGTGCTTGAATCAATAGTAGAGGAGGAGTCCTACCCAAAAAGAATTGCTGAGAAACTAGATATACATGAACAGAGAGTCTATTACCATATAAAAAAACTAAAGGATTCTGGCCTAATAGAAGTTTCAAGGGAGGAAAGGCGCGGTGGTGCACTTTGTAAGTTTTATCGCCCTGTCGCAGGAGCCTTTGCATTTAACATAGATAGGGAATGGAGCAGAAGTATGAGAAACGATCTGAGTGTGGAAAGCGAGGTTCTGGACTTTTTTTCTGAGTTTATAGGTTCCGGAACCTTCCGAGGTTCTATGGTTGTTGGCTCTCCAAAGGAACATGGTCCGTTTATGACTGCTGCCAGAGACGGTCATTATGCAGTTCAGCTTGGGCTGTATCTCGGCGGGTTTTGTGATTCCGAGAATAGATTCGTGGTCAAACTTGATACAGAGGTCAAGGCAGAAAAGGCTCTGGATAGGGATCTTATCCTTGTTGGGGGTCCAATAACCAACACTGTTTCAAGAGATCTCAATGAGAATTTGGAGGTCGGGTTCGATTGGGAGAAAACTTGGAAGATAACCTCGGATGTAACAGCGAACACATATTCCGATGAGAACATAGGACTTGTTGCAAAGGTACATGATGGGGACCATGTACGGATACTTCTTTCAGGTCTTGACTTTGAGGGCACAAAGACCTGTATACTTGGTGTGACACAACAACCCGATAAGGTTCTCGGTGGGTATAAAAAAGGCGAGGATTTCTATCGGGTTATACGGGGATTAGATAGAGATGGTGACGGAAAAACGGATGATATAGAAGTTCTTGAGTAAGGTTTATTTGTCTATTCCTATTCTTTCGGCATTCATATCGGCAATTTTCTGAATATTTTCGACAACTTCCCCGCCGCCATCCTTCTTAAATAGATGTTTAAATCTACCCTGTGCTTTCAGATACTCCTCTACCGGTTTTCTGTCTTTTATTTTTCTCACATTTGTTAGTTGGCCATCCTCAAGCTCAAATATAGGATACAAACCGGTTTCCACGGCGAGCCTGGCTATATCTATTGTATTCTTTGATTCGTGTTTCCATCCTCTGGGACATGGGGCAAAGACTTGTATATATTTTGGACCCTCTGTCTCTAGTGCCTTATTGATTTTTTTCTTGAAGTCTTCTGGATAAGCTACGCTAGCGGTGGCTACGTATCTAAGGCCATGTGCAGCGGCTATACTGGGCATATCCTTTTTATGAATATTTTCACCGAAGCTTTCTTTCCCTGCTGGACTTGTTGTAGTTGCTGCTCCAATAGGAGTACTGCTGCTTCTTTGTATTCCTGTGTTCATGTATGCCTCGTTGTCATAACATATGTAGAGAACGTCGTGACCCCTTTCCATCATGCCACTCAGACTTCTTATTCCTATATCAAATGTAGCTCCATCACCTGCAAGAACCACAAAGTTCACGTCTTCGTAGTCCATGTAGCCCTCCTTCCCGCGCTTGCTGAAAGACTTATATGCTGTTTCAATTCCACCGGCAACCGCCGCTGAGTTTTCGAATATATTATGTATCCAACTTATTCCCCAGGCACTTTCTGGGTATGGGGTAGTTGTTACCTCCATACAGCCCGTTGGCATGGAAAGAATGGTTTTTGGACCAGTTGCCTCTGTTACTAGCTTAGATGTTAGTGCTGCTCCACAACCGGGACATGCTCTATGCCCGGGACAGAACAGTTCTTCTCCATGCTTGAATTTATCCTTATTCATTTTTTATCATCCTCGAGGAGTTCGGTTCTCAAAGGTTCCCATCTTTCTTCTTTTCCGAATTCAATATCTTCAGGTAGTTTTCCACGAAGTTCCTTTGTCTGTTCTACTATATTTTTTATGTTGTCTTTTTTTACGTCTCTTCCGGCTAAACCTACTATAAAGTTCAATATTGGTATCCTGCTTCCATTGGAATAGAGTGCAGACTTTATGTCTATAGCCAGACCACCCTGGTATCCAAGAGAAATATCCTTCTCTACAACAGCTATAGCTTCTGCATCTTCCAACACTTCACATAGTTCTTCTGTTGGGAAGGGCCTGTAAACCCGCGGTCTCACAATACCTATTTTTTCTCCCCTTTGTCTGTATTCGTCTACAATATACTTCATAGTTCCACAGACGCTTCCAAGGGCTACTAGTAATACGTCTGCATCCTCAGCACGGTAGGTTTCTAAAAGGCCGTTGTAGCCAAGGCCATACTCTCGATCAAATATATTGGCAAATTCCTCGACAGCCTCTGCTATCTTATCCTTAGCCTTCAGTTGGGCTTGGTGTACTTCGTATCTTGTTTCAGTCCAATGTTCAGGTCTTGCGTATGCTCCCATTGTTTTGGGATCCGAAGGATCTAGAGTATGGACAGGACTTCTTTCAGGTAGGAACTCTCTTATTTCCTTCCTACTGAACGGTTCGACTTTTTCCTGGACATGTGTTAGTATGAAGCCGTCCAGACAGGACAGCGCAGGAAGCGAAATTTCTTCGTCTTCTGCAACCCTATAAGCCATTGCTATGTTGTCCATGGCTTCCTGGACATCCTCTGCATAGAACTGTATCATCCCACCATCCCTTTCTGCAAAGGTGTCTGTATGATCTCCCCATATACTTAGTGGAGCCGAAAGGCTTCTGTTTGCTATTGCAAGCACAAGAGGAAGTCTCATTCCTGATGCACTGAACAAGGGCTCACTCATCAACTTGAGACCCTGTGAACAGGTAGCAGTGAAGGTTCTGGCACCTGCTGCACTTGCTCCCAGAGCAGTTGAAGCAGCGTTGAACTCACTATCTACCCTCACATATTCGCTGGTGAGCTCTCCATCTGCTACCATTTCACTTATCCTTTCTACGATATCGGTTTGAGGTGTTATAGGATAAGCAGGTATTACATCTGGATCACACGCCTTGACAGCCTCTGCGACTGCATCATAACCCGTCATCATTTTTGCCATATTATTTTTCCTCCTCCTTCATTATTATAGCCTTTACAGGGCATTCTTCGGCACATATTCCACAGCCTTTGCAGTAGTCCAGATCAACCTCAAACTTTCCTTCTTCCGTTTCCTTTATTGCCATATCAGGACAGAACTTTTCACAGTTACCGCAAGCCACACATTTTTCGTGGTCTACCACCGGTCTTTCCGACCTCCAACTCCCGGTTTTATTTACAAGAGAAGTCCTTGGCTTTACAACTGCTCCTTTACTTATTTTAAGATTTTTATATGGGTCATCTGTCATCTAAAATCTCACCTTCTTCATCTACAAACTTTATATCGTCTTTTTTCTCGTTGTAGAGCATCTGTTGGCGGATATCTCCCCACTGTACCAAATCAGTGACAGGCTCATAACCTTCTTCCAGGAGCTTTTCTTTCATTCAACCACCCTATATGCTTCTTCCATAGCCTTTACGTTTTTTTCGCCTACATCGCCTCCAAACGTGTTTCTTATGACCTTGGCCATACTTTCCTTTTCTATCAAACCGGTTGCCTTTGCAAAGGCGCCCGAGAGGGCGGTGTTCATTATCGGTCTTCCAAGGTGTCTTCTGGCTATATCGGTTGCATCCACTGTCAACACCTTTGCTTCTGTGTCTATATCTATCTCTTTGGCGTCTTTCGAGCTGTTTATAATTATCATGCCATCTTCGGATAGGCCCTTTGCGACATCAACCAGTTCTATGAGAGTTGAATCTTGAACTATAACGTAGTCGGGGCTGTATACTTGGCTCCTGTCTGTTATCTCCTTATCATCGAATCTTACAAAGGCCTCTATTGGTGCTCCTAACCTTTCGACACCGAATGAAGGAAACCCTTGTGCATAGTTTCCGGACTCAAAACCTGCCTCGGCCATCATCGATGCCATTGTAACAGAACCCTGTCCACCCCGTCCATGTATTCTGATCTGTTTCATATAGTTATCAGGAATTTTATTTTCTTTAGTTTCTTTTGTCTTCATAACTTAAAAGTTTTATTTTTGTAGATTTTATTGGTCGTAGGTTACAGGTTCTGTCTTTGCACAATTCGCCATAGATCGTTATATGCCCCGACGTTGTTAGTTTCCTAGAAATTTTATCACTTTACTGGTAGATATCATTCGACGATTATATAAAGGTAACCTCGTTGTTTAACGAATACTTGTTTTTGAAACAGACCGAATATAAAATAGTAGTTGAGTACTTTGTGCTTTGGTGCCTGTTTAACCTATAATCGGGGCTTCATGATCTGGTGTATTTTTAAATATCTTCGATGGAATTCTAGTGTAGGAATGTATCCTGTAATCACTATATGTGCAGTGGGTGTTGAATATGTCCAAAAAAAGAAGGCAGCCAATAATTTCAGTGTTGGGTCACGTGGATCATGGAAAGACAACTATACTCGACAGGATACGCGAAACCAGTGTTGCCTCCGGTGAAGCAGGTGGAATAACACAGCATATAGGTGCCACAGAAATATCTCTTGATGTTGTTCAGAATCTATGTGGAAACCTTCTTTCTTCTGAGGACATAAAGGTCCCTGGATTACTTTTTATAGACACTCCTGGCCATGAAGCCTTTACAACGCTTAGAAAAAGAGGCGGCTCGGTTTCCGATCTGGCAGTTCTTGTTGTTGATGTAAACGAGGGTTTTAAACCACAGACAAAGGAATCGCTCGAGTTCCTCAAGGAGTTTAATACCCCATTTGTTGTGGCTGCCACGAAGATGGACAAGGTAAAAGGATGGAACTCCAAAGAGGGCATCTGTTTCTCCGAAGCTTACAAGAGGCAGAGAGAGAAGGTAAGAAACAGTTTGGATAAAAAAATATACGAGCTTATGGGAGATCTTTCGGAGATGGGCGTTATCTCCGATAGGTTTGATAGGGTCGATAATTTCAAAAAGAAGGTAGCGATAGTGCCTGTATCGGGTGTCACCGGCGAAGGTGTTCCTGACATGCTTGCAGTTCTTATAGGACTTTCGCAGAAGTTTCTATCCGGTGAATTAGAGCTCAGGTCAGACATAGGCAAGGGCACGGTTTTGGAGGTTAAAGAATCAAAGGGTCTTGGAACGACCCTGGACGTTATACTTTACGAGGGTATTATGCGCAGAGGGGATAAGATTGTTGTTGGGGGAAAAAACCCTGTTGTTTCTAAGGCAAAGGCACTATTGAAGCCTAGAAAACTTGGCGAACTCAGAACAGAGAAGAGCTTTGTAAATTTCGACGAGGTCAGCGCCGCTTCAGGCCTAAAGGTATCGGGACCCGATCTAGACGATGTAGTGGCAGGCTCTCCCCTTCAGAGTATCCGACCCGATGGGGATATCAAGAAGGCAATGGAGGATCTTAAAAAAGAGGTTGATGATATTCAAGCAGACTTCGAAAATGAAGGTATTATTTTGAAGGCAGACACCCTCGGAAGCCTTGAAGGGATGGTAAGCATGTTGTCAAAGAAGGAAATCCCCATTATGAAGGCATCTATAGGCGATGTGACAAGAAAAGATGTTGTAGAAGCAAGTTCAGTTGAAGATCCTCTTAAGAGAGCTATATTTGCATTCAATGTGGATATAACTGAAGCTGCTGATGAGTACAACGAAAACGTTGAAATATTTTCCAGTCCTGTTGTATATAGGCTTGTTGAGGATTACGAAGATTGGAAGACAGAGAAGCGGGAGGAGATTAAAAAACAAAAGCTCAGTGAGGTTACCAGACCAGGAAAGATAAGACTTCTCCCGGGGTATGTTTTTAGACAGAGAAAGCCCGCAGTCATTGGATGTGAAGTCATGGATGGTGTTGTGAAGCCAGGGTACGATTTGGTCAAGGAAGGCAACCGGGTAGGTAGTGTAAAAGAAATACAGAAAGAGGGTGTTCCGGTTGATATAGCAGAGAGAGGCGACAATGTTGCAGTCTCTATAACCAAGGTTACGGTTGGTAGACAGGTAGAAGAGGGCGACGTTCTCTACAACCTTCTGTCGGATAGAGATATAAGAAAGCTCGAGGAACTTGATGATATGCTTTCTAAAGGAGAAAAACAGGTGCTAGATGAAGTCAAGGAAAAGCTTTACGGATAGTAAACTATTTAAACAAAGAGTTATAATTATATGGTGGTAACATGAATGGAGATGAATCCGGTTACAGAATGGCCAAGAGTTGGGGTCTTCAGGAAGAAGGGGCTATGTGGTACGGTAAGGACCAAGCAGATAAAGACGAAGAGCACGTTGAAATAATAAAAAAATCTTATCAAAGCCAACTCGAAAGGTTCTAATCCATAATCTTTAAATAGCTTGCTATAGCTTTCATCTTAGCCCGGAGATATTGGAAACTATGTTTTCAAACTGACCTGGGCGAGGTGATACAATTTTCAAGATAAGCATTTCCGATCCTCAAGAAGGAAGATCTTGGCAGGTGGAAAAGGAAGTTACTCCACTCATAGGCACAAGCATCGGAGAAGAGTTCAACGGCTCTCTTGTGGGACTTGATGGTTATACCCTCAAGGTTACCGGGGGAAGCGACGAGGAAGGATTCCCTATGAGAAAAGGTATACAGGGCAGCGGCCGCAGGAAAGTTCTGATGAAGTACGGTCCTGGTTACAAAACCGAAGACGATGGTGTTAAAAGAAGAAAGTCAGCCAGGGGGGAAGTAGTTTCCGAAGATATAGTCCAAGTAAATGTAAAGGTGACTGACAGAGAAGACGATTCCGGAACCATACCTGAGCTACTTGGGCTCGAGGATGCCGAAGAAGAGGAAGACGGAGATTCCGAAGAAGAGGAAGAATAAGGTGTGATTACTGATGTCTGAAACCGACGAAAGACTCATACCAAAGGTCAATATAGGTGTTATGGGTCACGTAGATCACGGGAAAAGCACACTAGCTCAGGCTATATCGGGTAAATGGGCCGATACACATTCGGAAGAGATAAAGCGTGGTATAACTATAAGGCTTGGTTATGCCGATGCTACAATATACAAATGTAAGAACTGCGAAGCTCCAAACTGTTACTGCACTACGAACAAATGTCCTACATGCTTTGGTGATACAGAACCACATAGAACCATATCCCTTGTAGATGTACCAGGACATAAGACCCTTATGGGGACTGTACTTTCCGGTGCCGCGTTAATGGACGGTTGTCTATTTGTCATATCTGCCGATGAACCATGTCCTCAGCCCCAGACAGCAGAACATCTTAAAACCCTCGATATAGCAGGTATAGATAATATCGTAATAGTACAGAACAAGGTGGACAGAGTTTCGGATGAAAAGGTGAAGAAGAGTTACAATGAGATAAAGGATTTTGTAAAGGGCACAGTTGCAGAGAATTCCCCTATAATACCAGTATCTGCACTTCAAAGAGTTAATGTGGATGCAGTTCTTCAAGCTATAGAGGAGGAAATACCTACTCCTGATAGGGATCCTGGGTCTAGTCCTAGGATGATGGTGGCAAGATCCTTCGATGTAAACAGGCCGGGAACTCCTATAGATGGTATAAGTGGGGGTGTGGTAGGAGGCAGTTTAATCCGTGGTGAATTAAGTGTAGGTGATGAGATAGAGATCAGGCCTGGAATAGACAGAGACGGCGAAATCAAACCAATAAAGACGGAAATAGTCGGTATGGAGAAGGTAGGCCAAAACCTAAAAAGGGCAGGACCTGGTGGACTTCTTGGTGTTCAGACAAAGCTGGATCCATCGTTAACAAAGAGCGATAACTTCGCCGGATCGATCGTAGGATATCCAGGAGATCTACCCGATTTACTGAATGAACTTGTCCTGGAGATACATACATTCGATGAGGTTGCAGGTATAGAAGGACGGAGGGAAGTAGAGGAAGTAAAGACGAATGAACCCCTGATGCTTACAGCCGGGACATCCAAGACAGCCGGTGTAGTTACTTCCGCAAGGATTATAGACGGCGAAGCAGAAGCCGAAGTAAAACTCAAACTTCCAATATGTGCCGATGCCGGCGACAGGGTAGCCATTTCAAGACAGATAGAGAACAAGTGGCGTCTTATAGGTTATGGCGTTATAAAGAATTAATCGACAATTGTTTAATACAAGGTATATTTTTTGTCGAAAACTTTTTAAGTTTGGGATATATATTACCTCCTAATGAAAGAGAAAGTTGCTATTATAGGAGTAGGTCATACAGAGTTCGGTGAGTTATGGGACAGGTCCTGGGTAGATCTTGTAGAAGAGGCAGGACTTAAGGCTCTTGAGGATGCCAACATAAAGAAGAATGATATCAACAAGTTCTTTTTAGGTAATATGTCTTTGGGAATGTTTGGTGGCCAGGAACATACTGCTTCAAAGGTTTTTTCTGAAATTTTTAATAGCAGTCCAGGAAACCAGGTTCTTGGTAGAAGGATTGAGGGTGCTTGTTCGTCAGGAGGGCTTGCGCTTGAGGCTTCGTTTAACGATGTTTTAGCCGGTGCACACCAAGGAGAAGATAGAGTAATAATGGCCGGTGGTTTTGAAAAGATGACAGACAAACCTACGGACGAAGCCACTAAGATACTAAGTGCTGCTTCGGATATGGGGAAAGAACTTGGATTTACGTTTCCTGCGCTTTACGGCATGTTAAAGGATAGGTATCTGGAAGAGACGGATGCGGAGGAAGAGGATTTTGATTATATAGCTGTCAAGAGCCACAAGAATGCTTCTTTGAATAAAAGGGCGCAGTACTCCTTTGAGGTTTCACACGACAAGGTAAAAAAATCCTTTAAGGTTGCGAACCCCACAAAACTTCTCAACTCTTCGGGTATAGCCGACGGCGCAGCAGCTCTGATTATGACTACTGAGCGGAAGGCTAAGAAGCTGGATGCAGATTATATTTTACTGGAGGATGTTCGAGGTGTAAATGATTCCATAGCTCTTTTTGAAAGAGACGACATACTTACACTTGTTTCAACCAAAAAGGCCGCGGAGCTTGTCTACGAGTCAACGGGTTTCGGTCCGGGCGATATAGATATTGCTGAACTACATGACTGCTTTTCGATTGCAGAAGCCCTGGCTTTAGAGGACCTGGGATTTTATCCGAAAAGAGAAGCATGGAGGTGGATAAGAAAGAGTCTTTCGGACTGTGAGGATAAACAGGCTCCTGTGCCCTATAAACTTCCAAACGGTGATGAGCTCTTTGTTAATACTTCGGGCGGTCTAAAGGCAAAGGGGCATCCTGTTGGAGCTACGGGAATAGCACAGGCAGTTGAAGTAACCGAGCAGCTGAGGGGAAATGCCGGTGACAGGCAGGTCGAGGGTGCTAGAATAGGAATTACACACAACGTCGGTGGAAGCGGAGGAACTGCAGTTGTGAGTCTTCTAAGGAAACCTTGATGATAATATGAAAAAAACAGGACCAGAATACAGAAGGACACTGGGAATGAGATATCTCAAAGGAAGGAGATGTGAGGAATGTGGAAAAATATACCTTTCTTCAAGGAACTTCTGCAGTGATTGTGGTAGAGAAGGAAAACTAACAAAGATAGATCTCCCAAAGAAAGGCAATGTATATTCTTCTTCTGTTGTCAGGAAGTCCACGAGCGACTTGGGATTGGATTCAAAAATACCCTATTCAGTTGGTCTGATAGAGCTTGATGACCTTGATTTCAAAGCACCTGGTATAATAGACACAGAACAAAGAACAACAGGAGAGGACGTCGAGGCATCTATAGGTCTTCTGGGCATTTCGAATCAGGTTAGATTTTATACTTATATTTGGAGGAAGAAGCACAGTTATCATAAACCTTCGCCTAATTCCGGTGGTTGTGATTTTTCGGGGGGCATAGGAATAGTTGACTACGGCGTTTACGTTCCCAGAAAAAGGATAAGGTCAGAAGATATAGCAGAGGTTTGGGGGGAAAGTGTAGAGGGAATGGTTAAGAGCTTTCCAGGTAAGTGGGAGGATACAGGTTCCTATGCCATGAATTCGGCATTAAACTGTCTGGAGAACAATGAAGTCGATCCAAGTGATATAGGTAAGATAATGGTGGGTTCTGAGTCGCACCCCTATGCAGTAAAACCTACTGCTTCTGTCGTTGCAGAGCTCATAGGATCAGATAGACAATGTGTTGACTTTGAGTTTGCATGCAAGGCAGGTACCCAGGGAATCATAGATGGTTATGATTCCGTCAAGGCCGGTTCAATAGATTATGCGATGGCTATAGGCGCCGATTCTTCCCAGGCCCGTCCAGGAGATGCATTGAAGTACACGGCAGGGGACGGAGCCGCTGCGTTTCTCATAGGATCTGATGATCCGATTGCGGTTATAAACGCATATGAATCCTTTAGTTCTGATACACCTGATTTTCTCAGAGGCGAAGCGGAAGAGTTCCCCGTTCATTTCGGTAGATTTACAGGCGAGCCCGCCTATTTCAAGCATATAATGGAAGCTGCTGAGAGACTTTTACAAAGTCAAGGCACCTCCCCCGAAGACTATGATTATGCACTTTTCCATCAACCAAATACGAAGTTTCCAAGAAAGGTCGGTAAGAGGCTAGGATTCACGAAAGACCAAATAGAGCCAACCATAGTTGTTGATTGGATAGGAAATACATACTCTGCCTGTGTTCCTCTTGGTCTCTGTAGGGTTTTGGACCAGGCTTCACCCGGCGATAGAATCTTTGTGACTTCGTACGGCTCTGGAGCAGGATCTGATGCCTTTGATATAACAGTTACAGAGAAAATAAATGAAAAACAGGGGGAGAGAAAAAGGAGTGTGGATTCTTGGCTTGGTAAGGAGGACAAAAACCTTTTGGAGTTTGAACCCTATGGAAAGTATGCTAAGAACAAAGGACTGTTGAAGGATTAAGAAACCAGTTCTTCTTCCTCTAACTGACCTATTATACTGTTGACCATTTCATCTATCGGTGCATCGGCCTTCCTGCACCTATTAATGATTATAGGAATCTTCCCCTTGAAATAATCTATTACGGGCTCGGATCTTTGTTCGTATGTTTCTATCCTGTCCTTTATTACATCCGGCTTATCATCGTCTCTTTGGTATAGTTTTCCTTTGCACTTATCACATACCCCTTCTTTTTCTGGCGGATTGAAAAGTTTGTTGAACACCTCTCCGCATTCCTTGCATATCCTTCTTGAAGATAGCCTTTTGATTATTATATCATCGGTGACGTCAAGAAGTATTAAGGCATCTACATCAACGAATCCATCGAGGTATTCCGCCTGCTCTACAGTCCTTGGATAACCATCGAGTAGAAACTTATCCATACCAATAGACTCAAGCTTGTCTTTTACTACCTCGTTCACTAGTTCGTCTGGGACCAATTCACCTTTGTCTAGATATCCCTTAACACGGGTTCCAAGATCTGTATCCTTTTTCACGGCCTCCCGGAAAATATCCCCCGTTGCTATGTGCGCTACATCTATTTTTTTCTCTATTCTTGATGAATAGGTTCCTTTCCCTGAGCCAGGGGGGCCAAATATTAGAAACCTCATTTCTGTTTCACCCATTTTATATGTTTAGGATCTCTGCCCAACTTTTGATGGTTTTTTTCACATTTAGATGAGCAGTAGAAAAAACTCTTCCCTGATTTATCAACTATGGTTTTACCCTTACCCTTTCTTATTTTTTTATTACAGAAGCTACACTCCATTCTACCACCTACATTCTTCCTCCGGAGTCCATTTCCGTTTCTCTTATCATCAGCACATCACCTTTTTTTACGGGTCCCATCACATTTCTTGTTAATACTTTACCCTCGTCGCTTCCTTCTAAAACCTTACATCTAACAGTAGTGACGTCTCCGACGCCGCTTCTTCCAAGGATCTGAACCACCTTTCCTGGGACAGCTTCATCTGACATAGCAAATCATTTTACTCTGTAGCCTTTAAAGTTTTTACCTGATCGACAACCTTGTCTACAAGATCTTTTGCATCTCCTATTTCGGTTATAGCTACAGATGCAGTCTGTACAGTTAAACCACACGCTCTTCCTAGTTCTTCCTTTTCGCCGACAAAGGCATATGGAATTGATTTTTCTTCGCATATTGCTGGAAGGTGCATGACAACTTCAGGAGGTTCAACATCTTCGGCTATGACTACTAAGTCTGCGTTGCCTCTTTCTACAGCCTTTGTTACCTCGTTTGTTCCGATGTTAAGTTTTCCTGTAGCTCTTGCCGTTTCTATAGCTTCTAAGGTTGTGTCCTCTAATTCTTCAGGTACATTGAATTTTACATATTCCGCCATCAAATCACCTCTCTGATTTTCATCAGTGATTTTCATATTGGCCAGTTAGACCAGACCCGAAGCTTTGGTCCCCGGGCTTGACTTTCTAAATGTTTTAAAGTATTTAAAGTTTTTTACTTTTTATTTGTGTGCGAACCAGAAAGCAGCTTTTTCATCTTCTTTTTTATCTACACGAACAAATCCGAACCTTTCGAACTGGACCACGCTATCCATGTTCTCATCCAGAACATTTTTTTCTACCTTCCCTGTGATTTTTCTTGCTGTCGGCATCATTACATTGCATTCAACTATCTCTTCTTCTTGGTCCGGGAGCCAGTGAACCTTTGGCATGTCTTTGACTATCTCCTCGCCTGCGTATTCGCACAGATGTCCCTCTTCTGGAATACTTATATTGTAAAGCCCTTTTAGACGTATGACATTGCCTCTGTTTGCTTCAAAGTCTTTTTCTTCGAGAAGGAACTTATTCCTTACATTTACAGACCTTGTCCCATCTTTATCGGGATGAATAGGAAGTTTTACAACACCCTCTTTTTCTATATTTTTGACTTCTATACCAGTGGAATCTTTTACGAAGAAGTATCTGTTTGCCTCCGGATCAACTATCTTTCTGTTTATACTTGTGAACTCTTCCATTGATACTTCTGCATTGGAATTTTTTATTCCATATTTGCGTATAAGCTTTTCTATAGCTTCGGGCTGGAATCCCCTTCTCCTTAGTGCTCGTATTGTGCCTAGTCTCGGGTCGTCCCATCCGTTATACTTTTCCGATTGTATACCTTCTCTTATTTTACTGGTAGACAGAACGGCTCCTTTTAGTGACAGAAATCCATGGTGTATAGTTTCGGGATATTTCCAACCGAAAAGTTCGTAAAGGTCTTTCTGGTTTTCAGTATTTGTAGAGTGTTCCTTTGCTCTAAATATATGGGTCACATTGAGTTCATGATCATCTATCGCAGAAGCAAAGTTGTACAGAGGCCATACGTTGTAATCATCAGAAACGTAGGGATGGTCGTGGTTGTCTAATATTCTTAGAGCAGGCCAGTCTCTCCTTGCCGGATTTTTGTGCTTTATATCTGTTTTTATTCTAACCACAGCCTCTCCCTTCTTATATAAACCATCCTGCATCTTGTTCCATCTTTCGATGTTTTTCTTTGGCTTCATGTTCCTGCAAGGACATGCCTTTGCATCATCCCTGAGTTTTTTCCATTCGGCGCTTTCACAGTTGCACACATATGCATCTCCGTTTTCAAGTAGTTCATATGCGAGTTCGTAGTATACGTCTAACCTATCAGAAGACTTTACCATTATGTCGGGCTCACAACCAAGCCATTTGAGATCCTCTTCTATCCAACTATAGAACCTCTTCTTCGGAGACTTTTCGGGGCTCGATGGGTTTGTGTCATCGTATCTTAGGATAAAACGTCCGTTGTTTCTTTCTGCATATAGATAAGAAAGGATATATGCTCTTGAGTTTCCTAGATGAAAGGGTCCGTTTGGATTCGGAGCTGCCCTGGTTATAACAGCACCTTCTTCTTCTTTTGGCAGATCGGGGAGGCTATCTTCTTCTTCTTTTTCTGTTTCGAGATCTATTCCCATTTCTTCTGCTTCCCTTTTCTGTTCTTCTTCTGTGAGTTCGTTTATCTCAGTTAGAATTTTCTTTATATTTTCTATTATGTCTTGGGGTTTCACATCTCCGTGTTCCGACATCACACCACCGAGAACAGCATTCAGATTAGCCGAGCCCTCGTGCTGTACTGCGTTTCTTAGGGCATATTTCCGGATGGTTTCTTTCAGATTTTCCATAAAATCACTTCATCACGATTCCACAGTATCCAACAATCGAGTCCTCGTTTTTTGAAACTTCATAAGATGTGGAATAGTCCAGGAGTTCTCCAGCCACCTCCTCCTTTTCCAGATAATAGAGTAGGGATATTATTGGTCCAAGGCCACAGATGGGCGTATCGTATTTACTTACTATGTCAACTAAAGTCTCGGGTGAAAGCTTTTCTATAGCCGAGGCTGCTTCCATATCTACCTTTTTTATGTAGTCAAGCTTTCTGCCTATTCCACCTGAAACAGGTTTGTAGCCATACGAAGCTCCGAAATGTGTGAAGTCGGACGAGGCAAGAACCACGAAATTTGTGGACGTTTTTTTCTTGGCTTCTATAAGGGCTTTTCCTATATCTTCTCCTTTCTTTATGTCATGACTACCCATTCCTATGGGCACAAAGTCAAAGCTGTCGTATTTACTCTGTAGCCATGGAAGTTGAACCTCTATAGAATGTTCTTGGTTATGTGCTTCATAATCGTCTTTGAGACAGTTGGAACTATCAAGTATAGCCTGGGCAAGATCGGTGTTTATTCTTGCCGCACCGAGGGGAGTTTTCCAGATTCCGGATTTCATTATAGCCTCTGAAGTTCCCTTCCTTGAGTGATTTGGTCCTAGTATTACAAAGGTTGTTTTTTCATCCGGGAGCGATTTGTATACATGTGCCTGTGTTTTTCCACAGTACATATATCCTGCATGGGGAGTTACACCACCCAGAATATCAGCCTTCTCTGCATCTGCCTTTCTTGTGAACTTGTTTATCATTGATTCTATGTCACTTGAATTCCTGGGATAGAACTGACCTGCGGCAGCAGAATTTCTTATTATGATGTACAACACCCCTAGAATATCTTTGGATCGAAGTTAATAAATATGGCCTGATTATTCGATCCTTTGGCCTGTGAAGTCAGAAAGTTCGTATCCAAAATCTTCGTCCTTTTCTATTTCTCCCTTCTTCTTCAGGGTTTCTCTTGCTAGAAGATATACTATTGCACCGAGACTTTTTTCTCCCTTGTTGTTCCCTGGTATTATGAGATCTACATAGTCGAGGTTTGTGAAGCTATCGCAAATTGCAACAACGGGAATTCTTTTCTTTATTGCTTCTGATATGGCCTGTTCGTCTATTATAGGATCCACTACAACGATAACATCCGGTTCGGTGTATTTATCAAGCGAAGGATTGGTCAATGTTCCCGGCATAAATCTACCATACTGGACATCGAAGTTAGTTGATTCTTCAAGTTTCTTTAAAACAGGTCTGGCACCTTCTTTCCTTCCTACAAACATTACTTTGTCAAACCTCCCCAAGAAAGAGGAAGCAACATCTATTCTTTGGTCGATCTTTTCTATATCTATTATCGACAGACCGTCTGGTCTAGTCTTAAAGATAAACTGATCCATGTCCTTCGACTTCTTTCTCATTCCCAGGTGAACACCCGAGTTAACGTATTTTTCTCTTTCCATAAGTTCTGTCATAGTATCCCATCCTATTCTTTGGACAAATTTAAATATGTTTGCTACTTTTGGGCTCCCTACAGTTCGGGTATCTTTTTGTGTTTTACCGTGAGTGGAACTACGCCTCGCTCAAACTCTTCTCTTGCTGTTCCTATGGGATCCATTCCTGCCTTTTTGTCTATCAGAGGCGGTGCGCCCATGGCTATCTGCAGTGCCCTTGTTGATATTATCCTTGCCCTTTCGAACCTATTCATTTGATCAAATTCTAGGAAGTTCATATTTTCACCTCAACCTATATATCTGAGTTTTTCATCGTCGCTGTCGTCCATACCTTTCATCTGTTTCATGCTCTTTTTCTGGAGTCCTTCAAGCTTTTCGAGGAAATCTTCCATCTCCTCGACCTTGTTCTCTATATCGTCTAAAGGTACACCCATCTCAAGTAAATCCGAAACTACCTTTATAACACTTTCGGCGGACTTGGGGTCTGTGAGTATGGGGAATCCTGCGGTTTCTCCCATTAGACATAGACCATCCATACCACGTTTTTTTGCCATGCCAAGGAGTAGACCAGTTCCGCCTACTATCATTCCTATCTTCGAATCAGTATCCTTAAAGTTTATATTGTAATCACTGAATTCATCTACCATTTCTTTGTGTGTTACGGCCCCAAGGACCTCGGGGTCATCTTCCATTTCATCGGAGAGGTTGCCCGTACTGTATCCACCAAGTGTAAGTATTCTATTTACGTTGAACCTTTCTGCCAAATCTATTACCTTATCTGCTACTTCGAAGTGGCCGCTACTTCCTTCCTTGCCTGCCTGAGAATCCCCTATAAGAAATACAACGTCCCTGTTTTTATCGTTTTTCCAATAGTAAAACTCGAACTTAAGCAGAGACACCTCGTCCTCGTCTATTAAAACTATAGGCATGAAATGGGGCGAGTATAGTTCTGCAAACTTTTTTGCGTCCAGGTGTTTTATCATATACTCTGCTGCAATTCTCCCGACATTCCCTATTCCGGGTAGCCCTTCTATTAGTATCGGATTTTCCAGCTCAGGTTCTTCTATTATATTTATTTCGGTATTCATCTTATCCCCTATTAAAGCTTTATCCTTCCTTTTTAAGCTTTTCCTTTCTTCTGTGTTTTCCGTGTCTATCTCCGGGAGAAAACGGCCCGGGCCTGGGAGTTAAGGTTTTCTTTCCACAACCAGGACATTCATCCTTCAATGTGTATATCTCACATGCTTTACACTTCTTTAGCTTCATCTCAGGTACTTTTCTACATCAAAGAATTTAAATGTTATACATTCCTTACTTCACAGTTCTGTACATATTCTTCTGCTATTTCTTTGAAATCCTCGAGTTTTTTCATCGGAAAGCTATCTATATCTTCATATCTTCTGTCTAAGGTATTTCTAGGCTGGAACTGTTGTATAAAGAACTTTTTTGCACCCTCTATCCTCTTGGCTATTTCCTTCATGCCCTCTTCGTCTATAATGCTAGGAACTGCAGTAGTCCTGAACTCGTATGAATCCAAGCCAAGTATATAGTCTATACTTTCCTCTATTTTGTCGGTGTTAACTTCTATTCCACAGGCCTTTTCGTACTGATGGATTGGGGCTTTGACATCCATTGCTACATAGTCCACGAGTTCCTTTCTGACAACCTTCTTCAAGCTGTAGGGTATACTTCCGTTGGTGTCTAGCTTTACATCGTACCCCATTTCTTTAACCTTTTCCAGAAAGTCTATAAAGCCGTTCTGTATGAGAACCTCGCCGCCTGTCAGTACCACACCTTCCAACTGGTCCTTTCTCTTTTCAAGGAAGCTCAGTATATCCTTCTCATTTATTTCATCTATTTCTTCTGTTACAAGCTGACTGTTCTGACAGTAGGGACACCGGAAGTTGCATCCTATGGTAAAGACTATGCAGGATATTTTTCCCGGATAGTCGGTTACAGTGAACTTCTCTAACCCACCAAATTTCATTCAGAGACCTCTGCTTTCGGTACTGCTTTTTTAGAATAGTCGGCTCGACCTTTGAACTCTTCTCGTTTCCCTGGATTCCATTGCTCCTTAGGTCTTAGATAACCAACGATTCTTGAATATACCTCGCACTTTGTTCTTTCTCCCTTCTTCTTACATTCTGGACAAAGATCTTTTTCTCCTTTGAGGTATCCGTGTGTAGGACATACAGAAAAGCTCGGCGTTAGTGTGTAGTAGGGAATCGAGTAGTTCTCTGAGATCTTTTTTACTAGTTTTTTTGTTGATTCTATGGAAGGCATCTTTTCTCCCAGCCAAGAATGGAATACAGTACCTCCCGTGTATTTGGTTTGAAGAGGTTCTTGATGGTCAAGGGCTTCAAAAAGATCTTCTGTCTTACCGAACGGTAGCTGTGTTGAGTTGGTGTATATTGGCTCGGAATCCCCCAGCTCGGAGGTATTGTATACCTTGAGTTCGGGGAAGTCTTTCTTGTCGTTTCTTGCCAGTCTGTAGCTTGATCCTTCGGCTGGCGTTGCCTCTAGGTTGAATATCTTGCCAGTCTCTTCCTGAAAATCAGCGATCTTGTTTCTCATAAACTCAAGCGTTCTCTCTGCAAAGTCATGTCCTTCCTCCGTTCCAATATTTGCGTCCTTTAGGTTCAGAGAGGCTTCGTTCATCCCCACTAGACCAATGGTCGAGAAATGGTTTTCCCAGTGGGTTCCTTGTGACTTTTTTACGTTTCTCAGGTAGAACTTGGAATAGGGGTAAAGTCCTTTTTGCGTGAACTCCTCCAGAACTTCTCTTTTAAGGACAAGGCTTTCCTTCGCCAGATCCATAAGTTCGCCTAGTTGCTCTAAGAAATCCTCCTCTGAATCCGAAAGATATGCTATCCGTGGTAGGTTCATGGTCACTACGCCTATTGATCCTGTTAGAGGGTTTGATCCAAACAGACCCCCTCCTCTTTTCTTCAGTTCACGGTTGTCTAATCTTAGCCTACAGCACATGGATCTTGCATCTTCGGGACTCATGTCCGAGTTTACGAAGTTGGAAAAGTATGGTATGCCGTACTTTGCGGTCATTTTCCATATGGGATCAAGCGCTTCCTTCTCCCAGTCAAAATCTTCTGTTATATTGTATGTCGGTATTGGGAAAGTGAAGGGTCTTCCCTTTGCATCACCGTCCATCATCACTTCTGCGAATGCCCTGTTTAGCATATCCATTTCTTTTTGGAATTCCCCATAGGTTTTGTCCTTGGTCTCACCGCCTATTACAACGGGCTCGTCCTTAATCATGTCAGGAACTTCCAGGTCCATTGTAAGGTTTGTGAAAGGTGTCTGGAACCCGACCCTGGTAGGTACATTCATGTTGTAGAGGAATTTTTGCATGGCCTGCTTTACTTCATCGTAGTTCAGGTCGTCGTAATGTATGAAGGGCGCTAGATATGTATCGAAGTTTGATACGGCCTGTGCTCCAGCAGCCTCACCTTGTAGTGTGTATAAAAAGTTTACTAACTGTAGGAGGGCCACGTCAAAATGGCTTGCAGGCTTTGATTCGATCTTGCCCCTTACTCCTTTGAACCCTTCCACAAGGAGGTCCTTTAGATCCCACCCGACACAGTAGGGACCGAGGGTTCCAAGATCGTGTATGTGGAAAAATCCTTCGTTGTGTTTCTTTCTTACTTCGGGTGGATAGATTTTCTGCAACCAGTACTTTCTTATTATTTTATCAGTCACATGTACATTTAGACCCTGGAGTGAATAACTCATATTAGAGTTTTCTTTTACACGCCAGTCGTTTTCCTTTACATAGTTTTCAACGAGCGATACGTTGCTCATAAGTTCATGGAACTTTCTAAGCTCTTCATGCTGGCTTCTGTATAAGATATAGGCCTTACCCGTCTTGTAATGTCCGTTCTCGACAAGGGTCTTTTCAACCTCATCTTGTACCTGTTCAACTGTTGGGATTTCGTTTTCAGCAAGATCCTTTTCAAGGTTTTCTATTACTTCATCGGCAAGCTTTTTGGATAGATCTTTATTAGTACCACCTACCGCCTGTGCAGCCTCCCATATTGCTTCTGTAATTTTGTTTTTTTCGAATTTTTCTATTGTTCCATCACGTTTTTTAATAGCTTGAAAAGTCATTGAATCACCTTTTGATTGTTTTTATTTCTTTTTCTAGGGTTTCGAGGTCGAATGATTTGTATACGGAAGCAAATCGGATGTATGCTACCTTGTCCAGCTCCTTAAGGCCCTCCATCACAAGGTTACCTATCTTTGTTGAGTCGATTTCGTTCACACCCATCCTCCTTATCTTCTTTACGACATTTCTTATAAGTTCTTCTATTTCTTCATTGCTCACAGGTCTTTTTTCACATGCTTTAACTATTCCTCTTTTGAGCTTGTCCTGGTCGAACTCTTCCCTTGCACCTTCCTTTTTTACCACCCGTACGGATAACTCTGGCCTCTCGTATGTTGTGAACCTATGCTCACAGTCCTTGCATTCTCTCCTTCTTCTTATTGCAGTTGAGTCAGAGATCTCTCGGGACTCCAAAACCTTTGTAGCCGAAGAACATGTTGGGCATTTAATTTTATCAAACCATCCTTTTACTATCAACCTGTAACTACTATATGTTGTGTAGTCTTTTTAGATACCCCCTATATATGGGGACTCAGACTAGAGATAGTTATCCTTCTATTTAAGTTTTTTTGTGGAGGAAAACATATTTACTGAAACAAGTTTTACTAAAAATAGTTTCTTCAGAACTAGTCATGGGATCTATGTAGTTCGAAGTCATTTCCCTCTAGTTTATCTTCTATAGCCCCTATAGATTCTCCTATAGACTTTTCGGCGTCCTTCAGATTCCTGGCTCTTTTTATTATTTCATACTGCGGTGCCGAGATATATTTGAACTCAACACCTTCTTCTTTCTTTACTTCACCGAGAACCTTTTTTAGAACTTCGACTCCGTCCGACTCTCTTATCCTGAGTGTGAACCGTTCGCTCAATTCTTTCTCCTTTCTTTTTATCTTATCTTCTCCGACATTTTTTATCTTTTGTGACCATTCTTCCTTGAGGCCTCTTTTTGTTAGCTCGTTTTTTCCCTTTCCAACAGCCAGTTCGAACGGCTTCAGCATGTCCTTAAAGTTATCCTGTAAATCAAAACCTATCTTTTCATAGGCCTCTTCAAGTGAGATATCATCTCTATCTGCAAGCTCTTTGAGGAACTCTTCGCCCCTTTCATCACGTTTCCAGTCCTGCATCCTCCGGTTCCTTCCTCTGTCGGAAACATCTTTGAGGGACAGATCTATCTGACCCTTCTCCCTTCTAACATCTTTAACCTTACAGACTATCTTTTTTCCAACGGTCACCCAGTCCCTTATGTCTCGCACCCATTTCTTAGCAATCTCTGATATGTGTATCATTCCTTCCTTATCGTACTCGTCGAGCACAACGAAAACAGAATTGGGGTTTACTTCTTTGACTGTACCTATGATAAGTTCCCCTTCGGTCGGGAACTCGTTCCTCCTCCTTACCATCGGATCACCTAAAAACCTCTTCTATCTTGGACTGAACACTGCCCATTCCGCCTGTGGGCTTACATATGACCGAGCTACAGTTATCACAGTCTATCTTGGTTGTAGGTCTATTGAATATAACCTGCTTATTTCCACATTCTGAACAGGAAACCTTCAAGAACTTTGAGCTTGTGGATTTCTTTTTAATAATAATCACCTTTCTATTTCCAGTCTCTTTACACGGAAACCTCTTCCTATTGTTTGTTCCTTGCCACATTCCTGGCATTTGTACCTTAGATCAACCCTTCTAGTGGGTTTTTCACCGCTTACCTGTTTTGAAGACTTTCCACTGTTTCCATATCCCTTCTTTCTTCTTCTGCTTTTCCTTTCGCCCTTGGAATGTGCAGAGGGATTGAGTCTTGGTCCTTGGCTTTCTCTCCTTACCTTGTGTTCTGTGTGCTTGTCACATTTCGGGCAGTATTTCCGTTGTTTTTCAGGTATTTTCATATTTTCACCCTTTGATCTCCTGGCTGAACTTTGTGCAACTTTGAAACTTTTAAATCTATCGCTTAAGCTCAGGGATATTCCTTTAATGGTTTTCCTATGTTTTTAAATATGAAACCATCGTCTGCAGAAAGCCATCGGGGTCATATTTCCGATGGTTTGGCTTTATCTTTCTCAACTAGAAGCCTTGCTACCTCCTTTGGTAGCGTTACAACATCTCCTTCTTCCAACGGACCGTATTCGTTTTCATCTGTTGCTACAAACTTATCGACATCGTTTGTTATTTCTATAAGTTTTTGGCTTTCAGGTGAGCTGACTTCAAGTTTTTTGTTCTGTGAATCTTTTCCTATCGGCGACGAGCTTACATTTTTTTCGACCACCTTTTTTTCTTGTTCTTTCTCTTCTCCTTTTTCTTCCTCGTCGTCATCACAGGGTTCTTTTTTGGTCGCTTCCTCCTTTTCTTTGTCTTCGGGTGTTTCACCTTTGAGGACCTTTTCGAGAAGGTTTTTTTCAAGGTCTCTGAGGTTTGATACTATCTTTTCGAAGAACTCTTTTTCTTCTGGTAGTAGATTTTTTGATATCTTTTTACTTCTCACAGAATGAAGAGCTAGAAGAAGTATTTTCTTCCTTCTCCTTTCAAATATATCACTAACTATGTTCTTTACGTTTTCTATTTCTCTGAGAAGCGTTGAGTTGCTCGTCTCTTCAAACTTTTTTTGTTTTCTGTTTATCCACTCAACACATGTTTTGAAAAAATCCCCCGGAAGCTCCTGGAGCTTCTCGTTCTTCTTTTCCTTTCTCTGAAACTTCCTGAACGTTTCGAATGTTATAGCACTGTCCTCGTCTGTCATGGTTTATCATTTTTGAGCAAAAGTTAAATAGCTTATTTCTTTTTGAACGGATACACAACAGGATTTTTTATCTGAATCTCGTCCGTGCCTTGTTTACATTTTTCATCCGGGTCACATACACCAAAGGATCTGTAATACAGATCATTGTCACACGAAGGAGACACAAGTTCTCTGTTCTGTCTTTTAAACCACTTTATCTGTGTGTTTATGTAGTTTTCTCCCAACGGTGGATTGTTTTTGTTGTTCCACTTATCGAGCCTTTCACTGACCATATCCCAGTCCCAGCCCATCCGTCTTAGAAATGTTATTAGTATAAACACACTTCTTTTTCGTCCGTCCGAAAGGCCTTCGAGTATGTGCTTTATACAGGGTGGAAATCTTTTTTCTGGAATGGGATCGTCTGGTTTTATCTCCTTGACCTCTTCCTCCTGTTCATCGACTTTCTTTTTCTTCTTACTCATCCAGTTCATCGCGTCTATGACCAAGTCGCTTGCGCTATCGTTATTTACATCGTTTATGAATTTCCTTCCAAATTCAACGTTTTCGGGTTTTGCGTCTTCCATCTTGAACCCTTCCACCTCCTCTTCTTTCAACGGATATGAAACCAGCCAAGTACTGTCGTGTAACGAGTACGGAAGTCTGAAAAGATGTCTTTTACCCCAGTCCTTTTCCACATCTACGAAAGCAAACGGTGACATTCTATCGATATGATCTTCCAGATGTTCCGATAGTTTGTGAAATGATCCCTTTAGTTCAATGAGGTCCTGGAGAAGATTTGACTTTATCTTTTTTCTTATAAACGCCGCTATTGCCTGTGGTATCTTAGGAAACTGTCTGCTTGTCTTCTCGAAGTCTACTCTATCGGGAAATGTTTCCCACGGCACAACAATATGGAATCCTCTTCTACCAGAAAATTTTATTCCGTAGTTACCTATCCCGTAGCTTCTTAGAACTTCGAGTATTCTCAAAAGGGCCATCTTGGCTGCTTCGAGTCCCAGTGCCGAATCTATGTCGAGTATCAGATCCCAACCCTTCCTGAGTCTATCCATATCCTCCTTTCTCATTTTAGTATCTAGTTTCATTGGGTTTTTCCATCTTTCGACAGAACCATGGAAGGCAACACAGCCTTTTCTGATCATTGACTCAAGGTCGCTGCTGTACTGAATTACATTTGGTCTAGAAGTGTATCCACCACTTGACAACGTCCCACCTATCTCCCTGTTTTTAGATGTCAACAGAAGAGATTCAACGACTTCCTTTTTCTTGTAGTAGTCTATAATTTCGTTTCTGTTCATTTTAACTACCCCGAGGTTAGTATTTTTCTGGCTTCTAATCTTCTACACGGGGAGCAAGAACAAAGGATATTTTTATCCGTTCCGGTTCTTCAAAGGTAAGCTCCATCGGATAGTCATTCCCAAACTTCAGCGAAGCAACGTCAGATATCTTTGAGGCCTTTAGCATTTTTTTCAGATACTCAAGTGGATATCTGCTTTTTGTGTCTTCGACGACCTCCATCTCCATTAGTTCTTCTGAGTCCTGCTCGGTTTTGGCCTCGACGCTTCCCGAGTCACTTTCTGCGATGAGACTGAGTCTTCCGTCCTCTGCTTTGAAAAGAACAGAATCAGCCACAATCTCGGCATCCGCTATTCCCTTTGTAAGCACGTCGCTCTTCAACTCTATTTCCGAAGTGAACTCAAGCTGCTTTGTTTCAGGAACCTGTCCCCCCGACAACGAAAGCAAGGGCATCTCAAAATCTCTCTTTGTCCCATCTCCTATAGAAAGCTTTAGTCTGGATTCGTCATCGGAAAGCTCCATTGTAAGATCATCGTCCTTTTTTGCTCTTTTTAGTATATCAAGAAGCCTTTCTAGATTTACACCTATCTCGGTTTCCTCATCGCATTCGAACTCTTCGAAGGCACCTTTCTTTAGCTCAAAGTCAACAACAGCAACAGTGGCTCTGTCCGCAGCTCTCATGTGAAGGGACTCGGAGCTGATCTTAAACAGACCCTCGTGTATAAGCTCTGATATAGTGTCTACAGAGTTCTTAAGTAACGATGGATCAGATAACTTTGCTTTAAACATCTTCAACCCCCTTACATAATCATCCAGTTTCTTATATAAGTCTTTTGTCTATAATCCCAGTAGTTCCGAATGCTCTCTGCATGCCATTTCCAGTCCACTATCCTTCTCTGCAATCCTGTAGTTTGCTCTTACGACTGGAACATCTACGTCTATCAATCTCGAGAGATCGAATGGTGTGCCTGCTATAACGGCATCACAACTACAGTTTTTTATAGTCTTTTCGAGTTCTTTTATCTGGTTCTCACTGTATCCCATCGCAGGAACTACCTTTCCTATCTTGTCATATTTTTCAAATATTTTACGTATGGAACCCACGGCGTTTTCTTTTGGATCTACTATTTTCGAGGCACTGTACTTTCTTGCTGCTATGAAACCGGCCCCATATGAAGCTCCGCCATGGGTTAATGTTGGACCATCTTCAACCACAACGACCTCCTTGCCTTCCACCTCTTCCTCTTTATTCAGCTCCACAACAGAGTCTGCGTGTATGACGTGAGAATCGGGATTAAGCCTTCTGATATTGTCCAAAACCTCTTCCACTTCTTCAACGTCTGCGCTGTTTTCTTTGTTTATTATAACGTAGTCTGCGAGCCTCAGATTTGTTTCACCCGGGTGGAACCTTGTTTCGTGGCCTGGCCTCAACGCATCGGCTACTACGAAGTGTATGTCGGGTTTGAAGAATGGAAGCTCGTTGTTACCACCTTCCCATATTATGATATCGGCCTCTTCTTCGGCCTTTTTTAATATTTTTTCGTAGTCGACTCCGGCATATACTACGTTCCCTTTTTCTATGTGTTGTTCATATTCTTCTCTTTCTTCTATCGTTGTTTTCTCCTTGTCCAGGTCCTCCAATCTTTCAAACCTCTGTACAACCTGCTTACTTAGATCGCCGTATGGCATAGGTTCTCTTACGATAACAACCTCTTTATGTTCGTTTTTCAGGAACTCGGCGAGCTTCCCCGATACCTGTGACTTACCGCAGCCTGTTCTCACTGCATCTACAGCTATCACGGGTTTATCAGATTCTAGCATAATCTCATTGGGGCCTATCAACCTGAAGCTAGCGCCTTCTGAGAGTACCCGGGAGGCTTTGTGCATGACGTCTTCATGTGACACATCCGAGTATGAGAATACTACCTCGTCGACCTCCCTTTCTCTTATTTTGTCTTCAAGATTTTTTTCATCTATTATAGGTATTCCATCGGGATACAGGTCACCGGCAAGTTCCGCTGGATATATCCTTGTACTCCCCTTTCCTATTTCACCTATGTTCTGTGACGATGTGTGTGTGAACGCTACGACATCGTAACTTTCGTTCCCACGGAAGAAAACATTGAAGTCATGGAAGTCCCGACCCGCAGCTCCCATTATTATAATTTTTTTCCTCCGCATGGTCATCCATTGACCCTTACATTTTCTTATTAAAATTTTTTATCGTCAAAATTTTTATATCCTCCATCAAAACTAAAAACATGAAAGACCTTTCTCCGGAGATATTTCGTCAGCGATTGATCGTAGAGGGCAAGTGCAGCCATAATATAACAGGCGACGAGATCAAGGAATATCTCAAAAAACTTTCCGATCTACTGGAGATGTCGGTTTTGGTTGAGCCTGTCGTGCACTGTTCCGATAAGTTCGGATGGGCCGGTTGGGTACATTGGGAAGCCTCGGGCTGTCATTTCTACTCGTGGAACAAGCCGTCGCCTTTCTTTAGCTCTGATATATACACCTGCAAGGAGTTTGATGTTGAGTCCGCCGTGGAGTTCACCAAAAAGTTTTTTGAAGCAGATGAAATAGTCTTCAAAAGTGTGTGACAGGGACCCACGGGTTGCTTCAGTCTATATATACCTTTATCGGGACCCTGGACCTCTTCCTCAGATCTTCTACTTCTTTTTTGAGCCTTTGGTTGTGTTTCTTTGGATCGGAAACAGTTTTTCGGTATCTTTGTTCAAGGTCCGGATAGTTTTTTCTTACTGTATCCAGTATTTCGTCCTTTCTCGTGGTATTCATGTTTTCTACCTGGAATTCCTGAATTATGTCCTCTGTTCTGTCCAGTATCTGCTTCAAGTTTGTTATCCCTTCGAGCCATGGGCCTACATGTAGATAGGTAGGTATATTTTCTGAGTGTAGTTTTTCGAGGGCTTCTAGCCTCTCTTCAAAGGAAGATGCTCCTGGTTCCCATATCCTTGTGTCTCTTTCATCCACGGAGTTCACTGTAAAACCTACAGAAAGCTTTCCGTGGTCGAACTTCTTCAAGATATCCAGATCCCGCAGAACGAGACTGTTTTTTGTGAGCACAGAAACAGAGAAGCCGTTTTTTTCAAGTATATCCAAAAGTTCTCTGGATATTTTATAGTCCTTCTCTGCCGGTTGGTATGGATCCGTAACCGACGACAAAAGCACCGAACCACATTTCTTTTTCTTGACCTCCTCTTTGAGCAGTTCGGGTGCGTTCATCTTTACGTCTACAAAGCTACCCCATTCATCTTCGTGGCCCGTGAACTTCTTCATAAAAACGGCGTAGCAGTATGCACATGAGTGGCTACATCCTATATATGGATTCGCGGAGTAGTCCACGCCATATAGTCCTGTTTTTGATAGGATGGATTTACATCTTATCCGGTTTATCTCCATGGATGTTTTTCACCTCCGAAATTTTATAACCCTTTCCTTTGAAACTTTAACCATGTCTGTTGAGGATGATATAGAGAAGACCAAGGAAAAGCTAAGAGAAACTCCTGTTAACAAGTCAACGGAGACAGAGCGCGGTCGTCTCAAGGCTAAGATAGCACGGCTGAAGAGAGAAAGTGAACAGAAGAAAAAGGAGAGCCAGGCATCGGGACAAGGGTATGCTATAAAACAGAGAGGAGATGCAACCGTCTCTTTGGTCGGACCGCCGTCTGTTGGTAAGTCAACACTTCTTAACAAGCTGACAAATGCAGAGTCGGAGGTTGCTTCGTACGAGTTCACAACCCTTGAGGTTGTTCCGGGGATGATGAGCTACAACGGGGCAAACATACAGATACTCGATGTTCCCGGACTAGTCGAAGGAGCAGCAGAGGGAAAGGGGGGAGGCAAACAGGTACTGTCTGTTGTAAGGAACTCCGATATGATTATCCTCATGGTCGACGAGAAGAGACTGGATATGGTAGAGGGTATAAAGGAAGAGCTTTACGGTGCAGGAGTTAGACTGAACAGTAGGCCTCCAAATATGGATATAATGGAGAGAGGCGAGGGTGGAATAGAGATATCCGCACCCGGTGAGCTCAGCCTAAGTAAGGAGACGATCGAACAGGTTCTGACGGAGAACGGCTTCGTTAACTGTAAGGTTATAATAAGGGAGGATATAGAAGTCGAGGATCTCTTGGATGGAATCATGGACAACAGGGTATATATACCGGGAGTTGTTTGCGTAAATAAAACAGATGAAATCGATAGAGAAACAAAGAACGGTGTCGGGGAAGAGTTTTCTGAATGGCTTTTCATTTCCGCTGAAAAGGAGGAAAAGCTTGAAGAACTGAAGGAGAGGATATGGGACGAGCTAGGACTGATGAGAATTTACATGAAGAAGAGGGGAAAGGATCCCGACATGGATGAGCCTTTGATTACAGAGGAAGGCTGTACCGTAGAGGATGTTATAGACTCACTTGACAAGGATTTTCCGGGTAGCTTGGACTATGCCAAGGTCTGGGGTGAAAGTGCCAGGTTCCCTGGTCAAAGAGTAGGTGGGGATCATCTACTGAAAGACTGTGATATAGTGGAACTCAGATTCTAGTGCCCGGCTGAAAGATTTATAAACCAAAACTCCAAAACTAAGGTTATGAAGAGCAAGGGTATTTCTCCACTGGTTGCTGCCGTAGTTCTAATAGCATTTGTCGTTGCTATAGCAGCCATAACCTCAGGATTCTTCACCGACCTCACCGCAGACTGGGGTGAGGA
>SL_8KL_010_SEDDRAFT_10000533_pt1 | contig 33268 bp, 24 predicted proteins | sample SodLakKL_010_SED_4_FD_11160 | JGI IMG/M metagenome (IMG submission 11160)
TTATGCGATCTACATTTGTTATATTATCGGAAATTATCATCAATTCACTGGCCAGTTCTTCGGGAGTTGCCCCATTATTAGTTGTTTTACCGTAAAGATTAAGCACAGCCAGAGCCTTAACTATTTTTCGAGCATCCTGCTGTCTGGCTTCAGGCAATAAATCTATTTTACTATCCAATGTTTCTACCGCATTTATTACAGGAGCTACTTCATCCAGTGTTTTAATATTGTGATTGGCAGCTATTTTATCATATATTTTATCAAAAGTTATAAAAGCCGGAAACTCTTCTTCAATAATCTCTTTTACCTCATCTACTGCAAATTCTAAAATACCCCTGTTCTCAAAATAAGGTAACTGATTGAAAATGTCTATAACATAAGGATGGACCGGAAATAATTCGACAAATTCATTTAATTTACTCTGCACCTGGGGTATCTGCTGACCATATTCTGATAAAAGTTCCTTCAACTTATCTACCTGACTGATATCTTTCTTTAGTGCTCTCCTGGATAAGACTTTTTTGATGTCTTCTTTAGAAATATTAATAATCTCATATCTCTGAGCTGTTCTACCAAAACTTTCGGCTTCTTCTACAAATTCATTACTGCTAAAAATATTTTCCTGCATAGAGCCAATAAACATAAAATCCATTTGATTACTGGCCTGAGCCAGTATGCGCATAAACTGAGTATCGGCATATTTCATTTCCCGGGTTTGTTTGGTTTTTAAAAAATCGGAAATTTCATCAATTATAACCACTAAACCCATTTTAGAATTATGAGATTTTATAATACCCAGTATTTCTTTCACTTTTTCTTTATGATCATAAATCTCTTTAGTATTTATTGATGGTATTTCAATATCATATTTTTTTTTCAAAAATAATTCCAGACGATCATAGAAAAATTCGGCAAGTGTATGTTCTCCCGGCTGTAGTTCGTACTGTACAACAGCATAATCTCTTTCTAAATTTTCTTTAAAAGCCCTTTTAATTTCTTCATCCTGAACATAATCTGCTATTTCAGGATTGTCTATTATAGCAGCAATTACAGCCAGTAAATGAGATTTACCGGAACCATAATTTCCTATTATTTGATATGAATGATGCCGGGGTCTGTCTAAATCTTCAGCAATATCTTTTAAATGTGTTTTCATATCTTCTGTGATTATATATTTTTCCACCATATCCCGGGCCTTATCTTCAGAGTCAATAAAAGTATCAATATCAACTACTTTATCCAGTTCTTCCAGATGAAGTAAGTCTTTAATTTTCATCTTTAGCACCACCTGTCTCTACTTCTGTTATTCTACAGTGAACCACCTTGGAGAGATCTACTACCGTAAAATCATCCTTATCCGGTGTTGAATAAATCGCTTTATTATTTCTTAATCTACCTTCAACAAAAATAACTGCTTCTTTTTCTCCCCGCATAGTATATCGAAAACTTTCTACCGGATCCTTTTGTTTTAGTTCAGGAGAATAAATAATACTGGTATTGGTTAATATTATTTTATCGTCTTTTTCCTTTACCCAATCTTTTAACTTTTTACCAATTCTCAAACCTATTTTTCCATCTGGAATATCTCCAGCTAAATCAAGAACCGCTTTTTCTACATCATGAACCTGCCAGCCCTTATCCTGTAAATAATTTATTATCTCTTTTCTTTTTGCTTCTTCACTTCCTATCAAAGTCAATAATTTATAATGATTATTACGGTTTGCCTGTAGTAACTCTTCTATATGCAGCACTCGATCACCTCATTTAAAGATAATAATTATCATTAAGCAAAATCTGTCATTATAAATAATTCTTCCCTTTTTTTATATAATTACATAAAAACTACTAATATCCTCCTAAGCTCTCCATAAAAAATATTATTCCATCCTGCTTTTGAAAAAACTTTCGGTTTCTTTATCCATAAAATATACATAACACCCTTTCATTCCTCTTGTTAATAATACCCTGTAGGTGTTTTTAACCAAATCTAAAAACTGATCTTTTGATCTTTTAACAACATAATCATGTGACTCCTTTTTATTCCCCTCCCATTTTTGCTTTTCAAAATCATAAACTAAATCTTTCCCAAAAATTACACCCACATAATCAAATTCAAATCCCTGAGCCGTATAAATACAGCCTATTTGATCTATTCCACCCGGATCACTAGCCCATAAAGGAGCTTTGGGAATATCCTCAGCCAAACCAGTTGCTTTGGGCCGAGCATTCCAGGGGCGTTTATAATCACCTATTTCTACATCATTTTTAAGGGTTCCATCAGGATTGGTGTTTTTTGACCAGGGCCAGCAGAAACCGGCAGTCATACGTGCTGTGTAACCCTCTTTATTTTTTTCTCTAATTATATTTTCTAATTTCTTCGGTGAATCAAATATTTTAAAATCAAATTCTGCTTCATCCTTTTTCCATAAAATATTGGCAGTTCTTTTTATCCCCAGAGTATTATTCACCCAGTTGACAAATGCTTCTGAACCATTACATCTAAATTGAGCTTCCAGTTCATATTCAAGAATTTTGCAGTTTTTTTCTCGTGCATAATTTTTTATATAATCAACAGAACCAATTTCATTGGGCCTGACAATCTGATTATCATCAATAAAAAACACACTTACTTTTGCTGCTTTTAATAATTCTTCTATCTGAGCTAAATCAGTCCTTTCAGACCTGGGGGTAAATCTATTATGACTATTCTCCCTTATTCTATGTGCCTCATCACAGATTAAAACATCAATTTCATTGAGTTCGGCCTGCATATAACTATTGAAATATTTAAATTGAACAGAACCTCTTCTACCTATTATGTTTCTTAATGTTTGAGTAAATGCCCGGGAACCTGTGGCATAATGAGTATTATATTCTTTTAATAATAAATCGGCCATCAAATTTATAGCAATTACAGACTTGCCTGTCCCGGGCCCTCCCTTGATTATTATAACTGTCTTTTTTCTATCATGAAATCCTTCTCTTGCTTCTGCTAAAACCTTATCATAAACTACTTTTTGCTCATCAAGTAAGATATATTCAGGTTCTCCTTTTATTAATTCACCCACATGATTCATTAATTTTTTGCTTGGTCTATATTCACTTTTTTCAACTTTACTAAGAACATCCAATCCTTCTCCTTTTTGAAGTCTTTGTTTTAGATACTCTTGTAGGTCATTTACATCATCAGCAGTAAACAGAGGAAAATCCTCAATTAAATCATCAAACTTCGTATCAAAGATAACATCATCTTCTTTAAAATGATAATTATGAAGATATGAACAGGCATCTAATTTAATTGCATTGCTGCCCTCATAAAAAGCTGTATGTGTGTCTTCAAGATACATTTTATACTGGCCCACTTGAGCAGAAGGATGCAGTACATCTCGAAAATTTCCTCCCACCCATGTTAGCACTTCATTAGCACCATTCGAATGATCACATCTATTCCACTGCTTCAACTCAATAATTACTGCTCTCTCTCGTCTTTTTTTATCCTTTCCAGTTAACATGCAGTCCAATCTTTTTGAAGTAAGTGGCAGACGATATTCAAGCATTACTCCATGATCCATAAGCTCTGTATACTGAATTGCCTGTGATAAAGATCTAAGTGAATTTTCCCAGGATCTAAGCTCATTATCAGACGGATAATATCTATAATATTTAAAAAAGTTTTCTTTTAATTTTTCGGCTATCTGATTTAAATTTGAATCTTTTACAAATTGTCTGGAAGAACCGGAATATAATCTCATTTTTTTACCTCCTATTATTTAGATTTTTTCAACAATATATTTAATATTACCCACATAATTTTGGAAATTACTAAAAAGTTTAATTACTATATTTCTATTTGATTCAGAAAAAAAGTAAAAAAATATGTATCTTTTATAACGGATAAAATTATCAATATTTAAAAGACATTTTACAAAAATTATGTCTTTTTAAAAAATAGCAGCACTTAATAAAATCCATGCTTATATTTTAATATTCGATAAAAAACAAGAAATTCCTGTATATTGTACAATAATGGTCAATTAAGATTGAATATGAAAAAAAATAACACTTATTTATAACCAGGAGCCGGTACTTCTGTTCGGCCTGTTCATGTTAAATAGAGAATTTTAAATGCTATTATCCAGTAAAAAATCATGGTTAATTGATATTGATTTAATTTACAAGAAAAAAGTGGATTTTTAAAAAATTAAATGATACCTATATCCCCGGCAAATTTCGAGTTTGTGATTTATTTATGTTATAATAACAATACAATAACAAAAAAATTCCAATTAAAGCAGCTTTGAATTTAAAGGGGTGTTAAAATGGGTAATAAACAGGGTGTTATGAAAAAGATCTTTTTAATTTTTTTAATTTTGTTTTTGTTCTGGACTTATACTGCAGTTGCTGAGGAAGACCTTTCAAGCAGAGAATTGAGGGTTAGTGAAGAAAAAGATCTGGTAAGCTTCCTCCTGCAGCAGGATATAATAGAGCAAAGAATTGACCCTGTGGATATACAGTTCAGCAGTATAGGGCCGGTGGATGTTAATTATTTTGAGGTCCAAAAAGAAAATCTGCCCTTTGAGAAGGCCAAACAGGTTATCACCAGAAGGGCCACCGATGATCCCTGGGGAGCACAGGCCCGCTGGGATGCAGAAGAATATGTCCGGCAGGGAGACCTGATTTTTGCCCGGCTGTGGCTCCGGACCCGGGACCGGGAGCAGCCTCCGGTTACCGACCTGATGATCAAAAGGGCTTCCGACATGGCTGAAACTTTACAGGTGGGCCGCCAGGTCCCCTTAAGCGGGGAATGGCACCCTTTTTATTACTATGCCCAAATGCCGGAAACAACTGATCAGTGGTGGCTGGAGTTTCATATCGGCCATTATCCCCAGGAGTTTGATGTGGGGGGAGTGGAGGTCATTAACCTTGGTTCGGATTTTGATCCGGCCAGGCTGCCCAGAACCCGGGGCATGATCGGCTACAGCGGCCGGGAAGAAGAAGCAGAATGGAGACAACAGGCCCGGGAGCTCATTAACCAGCACCGCAGAGAAAAGCTCACCTTTGAAGTTGTCAATTCTAAAGGGGAACCTGTTTCAGAGGCCGAAATTAATGTCAGCCAGAAAACACATGCTTTTCCCTTTGGTACAGCGGTGGTCGCGGAGAAAATTGTTCGTCCAGGGGCCGATAATGATAGGTACAGGGAGATCCTGGCTGAAAAATTTAATATTGCTGTTTTTGAAAATGATCTAAAGCCCCCCGCCTGGGAGGGCCGATGGGGCTCAGGATTCAGGCCCGAATTTGTACACCGGGCTCTGGACTGGCTTGATGAACATAACATAAAGACCCGGGGCCATACCCTATACTGGGGTGATCATGCCCATGCCCTTACCGATGAAAATATGTCAGAAAAAGAAATGATTGAGCTTATTGAAGGACACATCACTGACCGGCTGCAGGCACTAAGAGGCAGGCTTACCGGCTGGGATGTGCACAATCATCCACTCATGTTTACCGAAGTAACGGAAACAATAGGACAGGATCAGCTCCTTGAATTCTGGGATCTGGCTCAAGAACTGGATCCTGATGCCCGGAGAGCGGTAAATGAAGGGGCAATTTTAACTCACCCCCATAGCTTACTTGATGGATATTATGATCATATTACCTGGCTGCAAAAGGAAAATGCCCCCCTGGAGGCTATAGGATTCATGGGCCATTTTTCGGCCGGTTCAATTACACCCCCGGCTCAAATAATAGATATCCTGGATAAATTTGCGGAATTTGATCTGCCGCTGATGATTACTGAATTTGACATGGAGGTAAATACCGATGACCGGGAAGAAATTGAACTGAGAACTGATTATGTGCGGGATTTTCTGACCGCTGTTTTCAGCCACCCGGCAGTTGATATGTTCTTAAACTGGGGCTTCTGGGCCGGTCAGCACTGGCTGCCAGAGGCAGCTTTTTATGACCGGGACTGGAATCTTCGCCCCCATGGAGAGGTATTCTTTGATTTAATTTATGATAAATGGTGGACCGAAAAAACTGTCATGACAGATGAAAACGGGACAGCAGAAATCAGTGGTTTTAAAGGAGATTATGAAGTGGAGATTATTGCCGGTAAAACATCAAAAAAAATGCACATTAATCTGGAATCAGCAACAACAATCAGGTTGGAAATATAAACTTTTTTCAAAAAAGCTGCTGTCCTCTTATTTCATGTTCTGCTGATTATCTTGTCTTTGCCGGCCTGTTTTGCTTCATACATGGCTTTATCAGCTCTGTTCAGCAGGTCCTCAGCACTTTCCTCCCCTTTAAATTCAGTAATCCCCAGGCTTAAGGTGGGTGGTTTTTTTACTGCAGAAAGGTTAATACTTTTTACTTTTTTTCTGATTCTGTGGGCCATGTTAACAGCTTCGGCTGCCGCAGTTTGCGGCATTAAAATGATAAATTCATCTCCACCAAAGCGAGCTGCCATATCACCCTCGCGAACATTTTCGGCCAGTATGTCACCGACTTTACGCAGAACCTGGTCCCCGACAGGATGACCATAACTATCATTAATCTCTTTGAAATTATCCAGATCCAGCATTATAATTGTCAGATTATTATCGTATCTTCTGCTCTGAGCCAGTGTTTTTTTCAAAAATTCCATAAAAGCCCGCCTGTTGGCCAGCTTTGTCAGCTTATCGGTTCTCATGACTTTTTCTACTCTGGCTTTCGCCTTTTTTAATTCTCTGTTTTTCTTTGTTAATTCTCTGCTCTTATTGTCCAGCTCCTGGTTAAGTTGACTTATTTTATTCAAAGCATCTTCAGCAGAGGTAAAGGTGAATTCTCCCAGCAGCAGATAAAACTCAGGCCTGTGAAATATAATGGATTCCACAAAATAGGGGGTTCCAGAGCTGCGCCTGAATTTAAGCTTTTGGCGGACATAATCCTCCTCCTGGGGCAGGGATACATCTTCAAGATCACCGGAATATAAAATATCTTCCAGAAAAGTTTTTTCACCCCCGGAAGGAGCGGGAAAAAAAAGATCTCTGAAGGTGGCATTGGTCTCTCTTATTTCACCCTCATAATTAAAAATACATAATATTGTTCTATTTGATATATTCTGCAGGTACATTTTTATCTCCGATTTAAAAAGATCAAGTATATTTTCAGTCATTCCTGCTGTGCCACCACCTGTCTGCTATTTCTAAAGCTGTGTGGCCATCTTTGGCATGGGCATCTGCATCTATTTTTTCCACCAGATAGGGAAAATCATTCAGCGCTTTGCCGCCCACCAGTATTTTCATATCCTCCAGAGCTGGTATGTTTCTGAGCATTGCAATTACCTCCTGTAATCCATTTAAATTATAGGGCATACAGACAGATAAACCCAGCAGAAAAGGTTTTTCCTGCTGTAAAAATTCTATTAGCTCCTCCTGAGGGGTATTAATACCCAGAAAGGACACATCCCAGCCGTCAAACTCCAAAAAATCAGCTACAATACGAGCTCCCAGCTCATGGTGTTCATTGGCCACCGCCGATACAGCTGCTGTACCATGGAGATAATTATCCGGTAGAAATTTTGCATACAAAGAGGAAAGCACCCGGCCCGTAATCGAGGTGGCTCTATGTTCTTCGGCCACCGTAATGTCATCCTGGCCCCACAGGTGCCCGATAGTATACATCACCGGCTGAATAACCCGGCCGGCAAACTTTCCAAAATCTTCTTTGGTTTCAATATAATCATCTGCAATTCTCTGGGCTCTTCTGTCCTCTCCCTGCAGTAAAGCTTCCAGAAAACTGTCATACTCATCCTGGCCCTCATACTCTGATTTAAAATCATCGGGGCTGATATCCCGACACACGGAAACAAATTTATCATGACTTTCCTGCATCCAGTCATAAACCTGTACAATTGATGCGGCCCGGGAACAGCCCATAATTGTTTTCACAGCCTGTTTCCAGGCTTCCAGCTCGATGGGAAAATATTCATAGGAAAATCCCTTCTGACGGTAGGTATTATAAACCCAGGGCACAGTATCCACCAGCATTCTGTAATCATTGAAGAAAAATACATTACTCATAAACTGCACATGATTTCTATGATTTTCCTTCATCATCTGGCGGGGATTGTAACCTGTAAGTTCATCAATATCCTCTCTGGCGGCCAGTTTTTCATCAACAGCTTCTTTCAGCTGCCACCTGCTGGCAAAATATTCCTCCGCTGTCTCTTTTTCCACCCGGGGCAGTTCACTTATTTCCTGTTTTATTTCCGCTAATAACTCCTCTCTCATCTCTTTTCCCCCTTTTTTATCTATTAAAATTTTATTCTGATCAATATCCGCTCTGCTCTTTCTCGGGTTCACTTCCAATAAAAGGTTCCAGATCCCAGATCTGATCAGCATATTCTTTAATTGCTCTATCTGAAGAAAATCTGCCGGAGCTGGCAATATTTATTGCAGACATCTCCAGCCAGTGCTCCCGATCCTGATACAGTTTTCCGATTTTTTCCTGGGCCCGGGCATAAGAAGCAAAATCCTTGAGCACAAAATACTGATCATTAAAATCCAGCAGCTGGCGCCGAATCTCTTCAAACTCACTTTGGGAAGCCGGAAGAGTACCATCCACCAGCTGATCCAGTACCTTCTTAACGGCAGGTTCTTGTTCATATATCTCCCGGGAATTATAACCACCCTGCTGATAAAAATCCATCACCTCGTCGGATTCCAGACCAAAAATGACTACATTATCCGCGCCCACTTCTTCCCGTATTTCAATATTGGCACCATCCATGGTCCCTAAAGTTATGGCTCCATTCATCATTAACTTCATGTTTCCGGTCCCGGAAGCCTCCTTACTGGCAGTTGAAATCTGCTCACTGACCTCGGCTGCCGGAATAATTTTTTCGGCCAGAGAAACACCGTAATTCGGCAAAAACACCACTTTTAACCTATCCTCAATCTCCGGATCATCATTAACCAGCTTACCCACTGTATTAATCAGTTTAATGATCAGCTTGGCATAATGATAACCGGGAGCAGCTTTACCGGCAAAGATAAAGGTGCGAGCCGGTATTTCCAGGTTCGGTTCTTCCCGAATTCGGTTATACAGATGGAGAACATGAAGAATATTTAACAGCTGCCGCTTATAACCGTGTAACCGTTTAATCTGTACATCAAAAAGAGAATTGGGATCAACAATTAATCCCTGCTGTTGTTCAATAAAATCTGCCAGTTTTTCTTTATCCGTAAGTTTTACCTCAGCCAGTCTTTTTTGAAAAGCAGAATCAGCAGCATGCTCCTCCAGGCCTTTAAGTTTCCGGGGATTACAGATCCAGCTGTCACCTATTTTGTCGGTTATCAGTTCTGCCAGCTCTGGATTGGAATTCAGCAGCCAGCGCCGCTGGGTCACTCCATTTGTTTTGTTCTGAAATTTTTCCGGAAACAGTCGGTAAAAGTTGTTGAGCTCCCGTTCCTTTAAAATCTTTGTATGCAGCCGGGCTACTCCGTTAACAGTATGACTGCCTACTATGGCCAGTGGAGCCATACGGACCATACCATTATGAATAACTGCCATCTCATTGAGCAGCTCCTGGTTACCCGGGTACTCCTGCTGTAAGTCATGGCAGAATCGTTTATTAATTTCTTCGATAATCATATAAATCCGCGGTAAAAGAGAACGAACATTATCTATGGACCACTCTTCCATGGCCTCAGACAAAAGGGTATGATTGGTAAAAGAAAATGTGGAAGTCGTAATTGTCCATGCCTGATCCCAGCCCATTCCTTCCTCATCCATCAGCAGCCTCATCAATTCGGGAATGGCCAGAGCGGGATGGGTATCATTAATATGAACAGCCACCCGGTCAGCAAAATCTGCCAGTGAATCTTTCGTCTTTTTATAAGTGCGAATAATACTCTGCAGCCCGGCTGACACCAGAAAGTATTCCTGTTTTAGTCGCAGCATCTTGCCTTCATGATAGGTGTCATCCGGATAAAGAATTTCAGAAATTTCTTCAACCTCATTTCTGTATTTCGCCACCTGCTGATAATTGTTTTTGGAAAACGGCAAATTATCGAAAACATCTTCTGTCTCTGCATTCCAGAGGCGAAGAGTGTTTACCGTTTCACTATCATAACCAATAACCGGTACATCATAGGGTACAGCCAGAATAGGTTGCCCGTTTTTTAGTTCATAAGTGGTCTTACCGGCTCTGTTTTCTACAGCAACCTCCCCACCAAAGTTAACAGTTACTGCTTTATCTGATCTTCTGACCTCCCAGATATAACCATCCTTAAGCCAGTTATCAGGAATCTCCACCTGATAACCATCAGCTATCTTTTGTTTGAAATGACCGTATCTATAGCGAATTCCACAGCCATGGCCCGGCAAACTTAACGAAGCCAGTGAATCCAAAAAACAGGCCGCCAAACGACCCAGTCCCCCGTTCCCCAGCCCCGCTTCCGGTTCTATCTGTTCCAGTTCAGTCAGGTCAATATCCAGTTCGGCCAGAACTTTCTGCCAGCGTTCCCGAACCCCGAGATTAATCAGATTTGATTTCATCAATCGTCCCAGTAAAAATTCCAGAGAAAAATAATAAACCTGTTTGACACCCTGGGCCCGATACTCCCGGTTAGTCTGAACCAATTTCTGATTTATCTGGTCCCGGATTGCGCCTCCCAGAGCCTGAAATTTATCCTTTTCTGATGCTTCCGCAAGACTTCGGCCCTGCTGGGAGTTGAGTTTTTCTAGAAACAATTCTTTAAGTTCTCTTTGACTTTTATTTTTTATACCCATATTCTCACCTTCCTTTTTTACTTAAGTTACTTAAATCATCTCTGGATCACAAAGAATGGATCCAGTAATAAAAATATATTCATCAATGGATTATAAAAAGTCTATTAAAATTTTAGCCAGCCCCAGAAAAACAAAAAATCCAAAGACATCAGTAGCCGTAGTCAAAAAGATAGCTGCCGCCAATGCGGGATCGACTCCCAGTGCCCTTAAAGTCAAAGGAATTAAAAAACCACTGACCCCGGCTATAACCAGATTAGCAATCATAGCCAAAAAGATAATAGCTCCCAGATAAAAATTGCCATAATTTAAATATAAAATAACTCCTGTCAAAATTCCGATTGCAGCTCCATGAATTAACCCCAGGATTATTTCTTTAAAAAATATTTTCCAGTTTTCTCTGAAATTAATTTCTTCCAGAGCTATTTCTCGAATCATGATAGACAGAGTCTGACTGCCCGAATTTCCTCCCATACCGGCAACAATAGGCATAGCAACTGCCAGAGCTACTACCTGAGCAATTACATCTTCAAACATCCCTACTACAAAAGCAGCCATAAATGCTGTCACCAGATTGACAAACAACCAGGGTAATCTTTTTTTCAGGGAACTTAATAATGAGCTATTTGCCCTTTCATCAGTACTGACTCCCACCATTTTTAACATATCTTCTGTAGCCTCTTCCTCAATCACATCAATAATATCATCAACAGTAATAATTCCAATTATCTGCTGCTCACTGTTAACTACCGGAATAACTTTCAAATTATTTTTTGAAAATAACTGAGATACCTGTTCCTGATCGACTTCAGCAGTAACCGTTATAATATTATAATTTATGATATTCTCTAAACCCTCATCTTTTGATGACGCCAATATATCTTCCAGGTTTACTTTTCCTACCAGATTATTATATTCATCAATTACAAAAATTGTTTCCAGACTGGCCGTCTTTCCTTCCAGTTTATTCTCCAGATTATTCAATATTTCCCCTACTGTTAAGCTTTTTTGATATACTAAAAATTCAGTGGTCATCAAGCCCCCGGCACTATCAGTGCTATATTTCAGCAGCTTTCGGATATTAGTAGCTTTTTCTTCTGTCATCGAGGATAATATTTCTTTTCTTCTATCCCGGGAAAAATTATTCATAATATCAGTAACTTCATCATTCAGCATCCAGGAAAAAATTTGAGCTGCCTTTTCTGAAGACATATTTTTAATCATCTGTATCTGTACATCTTCCGCTGTTTTTAAAATAATTCGAGCCAGATATTCTTCCTTAGTTATCTTAATTAATTTCTTTAATTCAGTTTCATTTAAAAGCGGAATTAATTCTGCTATTTCCGAAAATCTTTTTATTTTTAACCAGCGATTAAAAGCTCTTTTTTTTGATTTTAATTTTTGCTGCAGTTCCTGTTTTAATTGTAAAACCATTACCTTTTTCTCTCCTTCCCGAAGATAGTTACGTTTATCACTTCGTTTTGGAACACAGTCATCACATTTTTAGAATTTAATTTTTTGAAAATTAATGTGCTGTTAATTAATATACAATTCTATGAAATTTTCCTCATATATTATATTTTCCATATAAACATTCCTTATCCTGCTTTAAAAACAATACCCCTTTTAAATTTATATATATTTAATGACCTTGATCATCTTCCTTTAAACATCGAAACCTATACAGTAAAATCCCACCAAAACACAAAAACAGAAAAAAACAGCCCTCTGGACTAAAACAGCTGTCTTTACCGGTCTATATAATTTGCATATTTGATTTTAAAAATTCATGATAACTTCCACTGACCCTGGCTGCCCCCAGAACCACTCTTTGGGCCAGAGTTGCTGCCAGCTTCAAATTTTCCCCTGAATACTAAACTTAATTATCCATCTGTGCTTGACAACTTGACAATATGACATCATTGTCATATAATCAATTTATAATGACACCCGTGTCATAATCAATCTTTAAAAGGAGCCTCACCATGCCCAAAGAAACTTTCTACAACTTACCGGAAGACAAACAGGAGACCATTATCCAGGCTTTGCTGGAGGAATTCTCCGATTATTCCTTTGCTGAGGCAAGTGTGTCCGGGATCATTGACCGGGCCGGAATTCCGAGGGGCAGCTTTTATCAGTACTTTTCTGACCTGGAGGATGCCTACCGGTTTATCATTAAACAGATAGCGGAAAAAAAAGTGGAATACTTCAATCAGCGGATGGCAGACTACACAGAACTGCACACCATGGATTTGCTAAAAAAACTGTATCAGCTGGGTATAGAATTTATGCAGAACAACCCTCAATTTGCTGCTGTGGGTAATAATTTTTTGAAGGAAGATAAACAGCTGAAAAATAAAGTTTATGACAAATATCAGGATTTATCACTGCAGTTTTACCGTAAACTTATCCAGAGGGGGTGGGCAAGAGACGAAATTGACGGCAGTCTGGACCTGGAGGTTACCAGCGGATTTCTCTTCCAGCTTAATGTCTACCTGATGAACTACTATGTCGATCATTATGGGGGTGAAAAACCCCTGGCCAATATGAACCAGTACCTGTCTTTGGTGGAAGAAATGATGTATATCCTGGAAACCGGAATTAAAAGTAAAGAAGAATAACAGCTCTTTTTTAAAATAGCGAATAATTAAAACCTGGTGAAAGAAGGGGAAATTATGTTCACAATTAAAAACTTAACCTATCGTTACCCGACAAATAAAACCGACACCCTCAATGGTTTAAATTTCAAAATCCAGCCGGGAGAGATCTTAGGTCTTTTGGGTCCCAGTGGAGTCGGGAAAAGCACAACCCAGAACATACTGATCAAACTGCTGGATGATTACCGGGGGGAAATAACTTATCGGGACCGACCCCTGAATGATTATGGTTCCGAATATTACCAGGAAATAGGGGTTGGTTTTGAACGCCCGGTCCACTTTGGAAAATTAACAGCTGACGAAAACCTTAAGTTCTTCAAAAAACTGTATACCACCACTGCCGATACAGATCAGCTGCTAAAAAGACTGGGGCTGTATCAGGACCGCCACAAAAAGGTGGGGGAATATTCCAGAGGTATGAAAGTCCGGCTGAATTTTGTCCGCGCCCTGCTGAACAAACCGGAAATGCTCTTTTTAGATGAACCGACCGCCGGGCTTGATCCTAAAAATTCGCGCATTATCAAGGATATGATCCAGGAGTTCAAAGACAGGGGAGGAACTATCCTGCTGACCACCCATCTGATGAATGATGTGGAGGAACTCTGTGATCGGGTGGCTTTTATGGTGGAGGGCAGGATTGTCGAAATTAATACCCCTAAAAACCTGAAACTGGCCCATGGTCAGCGGAAACTGCAGGTGGAATACAGTAACCAGGACAGCACCAGCCTGAAAGAATTTGGCCTGGAAAATTTAGGTCAAAATCAGGAATTCCTGGAGCTTATCAATAATAAAAAGATTATCACCATGCATACCCAGGAAATGACCATGGACAACATCTTTATTGAAGTCACAGGGGTGAAAGACCATGTATAATTTCCGAACTTTATTGGCCGGTGAACTGCAGAGAATGCTGAAATATCACATCCTGACCGCCAGTGTCCTGGTCGCCTTTTTCTGGATCGGGGCCCTGCACCTGCTGGAGACAGGAGACATTAGCTATTTCTTTTCTCTGATTGTTTTCTTTGATGTAGTCTCCATGTCCATCGTCATGGTGGGGGTAACTATCTTTTTTGAAAAACAGGAGGGTGTGCTTCAGAGTATCTTTGTCTCTCCGATCAGCAAAGATGAATTTATTTTTGCCAAAACCACTGGCAACCTGCTGCAGAACCTGATTACGATCCTGATTGTTTATTTTTATACTCTGCTATTTCAAAATATAAATATTAATTTAGCCGGGCTGCTGGGAGCAATCCTGTTGATCGGGCTTTTTCATTCCCTGGTTGGTTTCCTGATTATTTATTACTGCCGGGATTTTACTGAACTTTTGGTCAATATGGCCGCCTACTTTCTGATCTTTACCATCCCCATCATTCTCGAATTTATGGGTGTCCTGGGGACTCTGGCCACCAATCTGCTTTATCTTTTGCCCACCAAAGCCTCGGCCGTGCTGATGGAAGGGGTCATCGGTCAGGCCCAGACCCGGGAACTGATGCTCTCGGTGTTCTACCTGATCATTGGTTCCCTAATACTGGGTTATTTTGTGCGCAGAAAGTTTAAAATATTTGCAGCCCGGGAGAGTGGTGTCTAAAATGTATCTAACCTTTATTATCAGTGAGTTTAAAAAATGGCTTCGGGAACCTTTAACCAGAATCATTATCTTCTACCCTTTGCTTTTTGGGGCTATAGGGCGTTACCTTTTGCCCTATGTGGAAGAAAACACCGCTTTTTTGATTGCACCTTATGCGGACATCATTACCGCCAGTTTGGTTTTGATGATGCCCATGATCTTTGGAGCCTTAATCGCCTTTTCCATACTTGATGACCGGGATGATGATGTCCTGGATGCGGTGGCGGTCACTCCTTTAGGTCTGACCAAATTCTTTTCTTTCCGGCTAATTATGATCTATTTCTGTTCTTTTCTGGCCTGCCTGTTCGTTATTCTATTTGCCGATATAGTACAGCTGAAACTTACGGCCATAGTACACCTTTCAGCCCTGGCCTCACTATCGGCACCGATGACCGGGCTGTTTATCAATGCCTTTGCCAAAAACAAAATCGAGGGGTTTGCCGTAATGAAAGGTTTTGGGGCCCTGATCTTTTTTCCGATCATTGCCCTGTTTTTCACAGATTTTAAAGAACTCTTTTTTGCCCTGGCCCCCGGCTTTTTCCCGGCCAAAATGCTCAGCACCTTAATAAGAAGTGAAAAAACAATGTTTTTAAGCTACAGTACCTATGTACTGGCCGGCTGGAGCTATGGGTTTATTTTAAATATTCTCTCCTATAAGATTTTCCAAAAACGAAAATGAATATAAAATAAATAATAATTATTATTTCTATCAAGCAGGAATTTTTTAACTTATATAAAATATAAGAGATAAAGGAATAAAAATACAAACTAACCCTGCAGGGGGACTAAAAAATGGAAAAAAGCCAACGAAAAAAAGCAGTACTGTTAATGTCCGCAAACACCGCAGCTTTTCTATTTATGGTAATTGTTAACTTTCTGGCCAATTACCTGCCGCTTAATAATACACCAACAGAAGAAATTTCCGATATGTACTATAATATTTTCACTCCGGCTGGTTTCACCTTCATTATCTGGGGTGTTATTTATCTGCTGCTGACGATACTGGTAATTTATTTGATCAAAGGGCTAAAAGACAATAACCAGCAGGCGGTTCAGGCAGTTTTAAAAATGAGGTGGTGTTTTATTGTCTCCTCTCTGTTCAATGGAAGCTGGCTTTTTGCCTGGCATTATGACCGGATCGGCATTTCCTTAATTCTGATGCTCGGTCTGTTAGCCTCTCTAATCAAACTGTATCTCAATCTCAGAAATCTCTCCTTTGCTCCGGGTTTTTATCTGCTGCCGATCAGTGTTTATCTGGGCTGGATAACTGTGGCGACTGTGGCCAATATTGCCGTGTTTTCGGTTTCCGTTGACTGGGGGCGGTGGGGGCTTTCAGCCGAATTCTGGTTTACTGTTCTGCTGCTGTTAGTTTTGGCTGTGGCGGCCGTAGTGGTGTTAAAAAAACGGGATACGGCTTATGGCCTGGTTATTCTGTGGGCTTTGATCGGCATTTTCTCGGCCCGTGCTGGTGATCAGCCCGGCTGGAATTATGCCACCTATGCCGCCCTGACAGCCGCTGTGGTTATGGCATTAATTCTAATCCAGAAGATACGCAGTGGGTTAAAAAGAGATACGGCCCAGGTTTAAACAATTCAGGTTATATAATTCAGGTTATATAATGAGGTGATTATCATATTAGAAAGACATAGGGTAGCCTTAATCATTATTTTCCTTATTTTACTGTTAACTTCTTGTTTGCTTTTTTTGAAAAATCCCCTGCTGGCCGCTTCGGTTACCTACCGGGGAGAGCTGGATGAAATTGCTCACAGCTTTTTGATTAAATCAAATATAATATAAATTACTCTTGGGGAGGATAAATTATGGATGAAGAAAACAGCATACAAATTGAAATTTATACTCTGGAATGGTGCCCTTACTGCCGGAAGGCTAAATCATTTTTTACCAGCAAAAATTTAAGCTATACTGAATATGATATAGGAAAAGAAAGTGCCCACAAACAGGAGATGCAGGAACGCACCGGAGGGCAAAAAACTGTACCCCAGATTTTTATTGGGGGCCGGCATATCGGGGGCTATGATGAACTGATAAAAATGAAATCATCAGGAGAACTGGGAGAAATAATAGAGCTTCCCGAAAATGACTTCCATAAGAAAATGTGGGACCTTACGGTCATTGGAGCAGGTCCGGCCGGACTCAGCTGTGCCCTTTATGCCGCCCGCAAGGGACTGGATACCCTTCTTCTGTCCACGGGAATGGGTGGTCAGGTTATCGAAACTGACCTGATTGACAACTGGATTGGCAGCCCTGAAATCAGCGGCCAGATATTAATGCAGTCCTTCTGGGACCATATCCAGAAATATTCCCTGAGAACTGAGCTGGGGGAAAAGGTAACTGACATCACTCCCCGAAAAGACCATCTGGCCTTAACCCTGAATGATGGACGGATCACACCCACAAAAACCGCGGTGACAGCCAGTGGAACCAAAAAACGTTCTCTGAATGTACCGGGTGAAAATGAGTTTAAAGGCCGGGGAGTACATTACTGTGCTATCTGTGATGGTTTTCTTTATGCCGGAGAGGATGTGGCCGTTATCGGGGGCGGAAATTCAGGTCTGGAGGCTGCCCTGGATCTGGCTAAACTGGACTGTGATGTCTGTCTCATCGAAATACAGACCGAACTTATGGGGGAAAAGATTCTGCAAAAAAAAGTCAAAAATAATGAAAACATCCATATCTATACCTCACATCAGGTCAAAAAAATAGAGGGCAGTGATCAGGTGGAGCAATTAACTATCCGGGAGACAGAAACCGGAGAATTTAAAGAGCTGTCGGTCAGTGCTGTTTTTGTGGAAATCGGCCTGATTCCCAACAGTGGTTTTGTCTGTGATGAAGTTCAGCTTAATGACCGGGGTGAGATCATAATCAATGATAAAAACGAAACTGCAGTTCAGGGCCTGTATGCCGCCGGTGATGTAACCAATATCAAAGATAAACAGATCATAGTTGCGGCCGCGGAGGGAGCCAAAACTGCCCTGCGGGCCAGTGAGTATCTTAACTCCTGATGCCCAAAGCAGATGATCGGCCAATACAGCTTATTTAATAAGATTAAAGGACAGCCGGTATTGCCCGGCTGTTTTTGTTTATAACTTAGCTGAACTTTTTTTGAGCTGAAAAAGCCGGTATTTCCAGTAGACCCAGACCACATTAAAACCCAGAAAAATTAACATTACGGCCATGGTAACTATATTTCTGGTTCCGGTCAACCCATCAAGAGAAATCAGTAAACCCAGAACAGCAAAAAAGGACCAGATAATCTTCAAGTTGAGCATTCCATAAAACACTTCAAAACCGGCCTTTCGGCCAAGATAGGACTCCATGCCAATCCCCAGCAGTGCGGCTGCAACCAGGCGGCTAACAGCCGGATCAATGGTTTCCCAGCCCAGTAAACCCAGCACCGTCTCCGGTGCCCAAAACAAAGGCAGGGCAACGGCTAGATCCACGATACAATGTATTACAAACCAGGTTCTCAATTCAACCGGAATTGTCGGTTTCTCTTTTGTTTTAACTGTGTTTTCGGCTGACATTATGTTTAGCCTCCCGAAATAAAAATCTTGTTTTCACTGGATGGGCCTGTTAAATTGCTTCAAAATAATTATAAAAGTTAGTATTCTGGTTGTGCTGAAAAAATTTTTGCAGTTTAACAAACCTCTTCACCATGTTTCTGCAGCTCATATTTATCAAAAGTGATTTTTTTCTGGGCGGTAACAATAAATCCTTCCCGGGACAAATCTTTTAAAATTAAACTTACAGTTTCCCGGGCTGCACCTATCAGGTCGGCCAGTTCCTGATGAGTTATGTTTACGGTAACCTCTTTTTGATCGAACCTTTTTTCATCTGCCATTTTAATCAGTTTTCTGATAACCTGGCCCTTTTTACTGCAAAGAGCTTGATCATAAAAATCATTCTCTAAATCTTTGACCCGCCTGCAGACTAACTCCATAATTTTTCTGGTAAATTCGGGATAGCTGTTCATTATCTCTTTGATATAATGTTTGTCTATTTTACACAGCAGAGATTTTTCTGTAACTTCAGCGAAAACTCCCCGGGGTCGTAGAGTAAAAATATCAACCTCTCCAATTATATTGCCCGGAGTTAAATAATCCAGGGTCAGCTGTTTGCCGGCTTCATTCAATTTGTATATTTTTATTCTTCCCTGATGTAAAATATAAATATGCTCCACCTTATCCTCCGGTCCAAACAAAATATTGCCTTTTTTTAATTCAATCACCTCTGCATGGGCCGCTATCTCATCAATCTCTTTTTGAGTAAGAGTTTCAAAAACATTTAAACTCTTTACACACTTAAGCATAGCCATTCCCCCTGCCCTGGTAAGTTTTGATTTCTGCCTATATTTTTAAAATAAAAATTGTTCTCTTTGTCAGCTCATTTTTCAGCCATATAAGTTTAAATATTCTTATTTTCTAAAAATAAGTTTATCATACTTTTAAACCCAGCAGCAAGTTTTGATATTCCCTTGAAATTATCCACATTTTCCAGTATTATATAAATACATTCTTTAATGTTTTTCTTCAAAGGCCTCACTCCTTTCATTTTTTAAAGGGTTCTTAGTGAGGCCTTTTTCTATATCATATTCAAAATTCCTGACTGTGTTGATGATTTTTCTATTTTTCTCCCACATTAATTATACACAAACGGGCCCTGGCTGTTTATCCAGCCGGGCCCGGCATTTTTTCCGAAGTTTATTACGAGAAACGAGAAAGCCCCGCAGATGTAATCGGCGGGGATGAATCATTATTAAGCTGGAAAAAAGGCAAACATATGAGTTATTATCATGATCCAAGTGAATATCGGGGTTTGTTGCAGCTAATCCCCTGCAATATAAAATATTCAGGGTGATAGCTGAAACTACATTGGATTATATCTGATTGATGTGCAAGCATACAGCCTGTGGCTGTTAAGATATAATCTGTATTGCAGACAGCTGATAGCAACAAACTATCTGCCCGTATGGTAAGCAGTACAGGTGCCTGAGTTGGTATATCCATATGTCAGGAGAGCTGATGGCACAGCCTCCAGGTTTGCGTCATAACGGCCTCGATGGCCTAATACTGAAACTATCAATGCGTTATTTCAAAGAAAGTTTCAGTAAACTCGCCTACTAGAAATAATCTGGCGTTTAATCAGCAGACAACCCCGCAAGTTTCTTCCAGGAATCCTCATTCATGACACCAGGAACGGGCCTGGAGGATATCAACAGACAATCTAACTTACCAGTGTGGTCTCCGCATTCCATGCCTGTGATTCCGGTGAGTCTCACTTCTTTCAGTAATGTCATCTCTATAATCACAGCCCCAGAGACCCCATCTGTGGTGCATTCGGCCCCAAAATCCATTTTCGGTTCTTATTTCAGTCTGCAGTTCGGTCAGCTCTTCCCTGAGATCCAGCATATTGTTCTCCACTTCTCGCAATTCATTTTCGGCAGCTCCCTCAGCAAGTCTTTCTCGATAAATTTCATTCAGGGTGGCCAGCCGTTTTCTTAAACGCCAGATTTCTCTCTGATATTCTTCATCAACTTCCTGAACATTTCCTGCTTCTATTTCATCTTCGGCTGACCTTAATATTCTATTTCCTCCCGGTCCATGGGCCAAAACGGCTCCGGTAAGCAGTATAAAAGTAAGAAACACAGCGGCGAATATGATATATCTTTTTTGGGATAACATTATTATCTTCTCCTCTGCTGTTAATTATTTTCGCTCAGTGTTTGTTTGATCTCGGCAAACTCTTCCTTAGTAATTTCCCCTCTGGCCAGTCTCTTTTTCGCAATGTCAAGGGGGTTATCTGCATCTGATGAGCTAACCGGCTGGGGCCGGGAAAAATTAGTTTTTTGGTTCTTTTCTTCATTATTAAAAACCGTATTTTTAAGCAGCCAGATGACTCCTGCTCCCAGTAAAATCCAGAACAAAATCATAAAAAACCCTCCTCCGTGGAAAAATCTTCCTGCATGTAATCCACACCATCCCCGGGTCCATAACAAATTAAACATTTTTATACCTCCTCAATGATTTTGAGAACATCGAGCACCAAACAAATATAAATGAGTTCAATTTATTTATAAGCCAAAATTTTTAACCTGATTTAGCAAAGTTGATTACGAGAAAGCCCGGCTGATATAATCGGCGGGGAGAATCTCAAGATCTTCTCAGTTTTCTAAAATAGCAGCATTATAGTTTTTTAAGCTGTTTCTGAAATTATTGTTTGTTCACGATAGTCTTTTTGGGATCCGTTAAAGTCCGGTGCAATTTCTTTGTTTTTTAGTCGCAGTGAATTGAGAACCACAAAGATTGAACTGACGGTCATTGCTGCGGCGGCAATTATGGGATTCAGATAACCCAGAGCCGCTATCGGGATGGCCAGTGTGTTGTAGATAAAGGCCCAGAACAGATTTTGTTTGATGGTGCTGAAGGTGTAACGACTTAATTTAAGTCCGGAAACAATCGCTCCCAGGTCTCCCCGGACCAGGGTTAAATCGGAGGATTCGATAGCAATATCGGTTCCGGTACCAATGGCAATACCTACATTGGCCTGTTTCAGGGCCGGAGCATCATTAATACCATCTCCCACCATGGCCACTTTTTCTCCCGCTTTTTGCAGTTTCTTAATTTCGGATGCCTTTTCATCGGGCAGAACCTCGGCCAGCACTCTGTTGATTCCTACTTTTTCAGCAACTGCCCGTCCGGTCCGCTCATTGTCCCCGGTGATCATCATTGGAGTTAAACCCATTTCTTTAAAGGCCCTGATAGCAGCCTTTGAATCTTCTTTTAGGGTATCGGCCACCGCAATGATACCGGCTGCTTTTTTCCCTTCGGCCACTACCATTGCAGTCATACCCTGGTTTTCCAGCTCAATAAGCCGGTCCTTAATTTCAGATATATCAATATTCTCATCTTTCATCAATTTTTGGTTTCCCACCAGCACTCTGCTCTCCTCTAAAGTCACCTCAATTCCCTTACCTACTATGGCCCTAAAATCACTGATATCATTCAGTTCAATATTTTCAGCCTGAGCTTTTCTTACTATTGCTGATCCCAGGGGGTGTTCGGAAGATTTTTCCGCACTCGCGGCAATGCTCAGCACTGCCTTTTGAGAATAACCTTCAGCTGCAGTAATGTCAACAACTTCCGGCTCTCCTTTGGTGATTGTTCCGGTTTTGTCAAGCACAATAGCAGTAATATCCTTCATAGTCTGTATGGATTCCCCATCCCGGATCAAAATTCCGTTTTCGGCACCTTTTCCGGTACCCACCATTAGGGCCGTGGGGGTTGCCAGGCCCAAAGCACAGGGACAGGCAATTACCAGTACGGCAATACTGGCAAACACGGCTGCGGTTATCATTTCCAGTCCTCCGATTACAATCCACAGCACAAAGGTTAACAGGGCCAGGGAGATTACGGTGGGTACAAAATAGCCGGTTATCCTGTCGGCGAACTCCTGGATGGGTACTTTGGAACCCTGGGCTTCCTCAACCATCCTGATGACTTGGGCCAGAAAGGTATCTTCACCAATACGGGTTGCTTTTACTTTCAGGGCCCCCTGTTTATTGATCGTACCACCAATTACATCATCGTCCTCTCCTTTTTCCACCGGCATTGATTCTCCGGTGGCCATTGACTCATCAACTGCACTCTGGCCGCTGACTACGCTGCCGTCAGTGGGAATCTTTTCCCCGGGTTTTATGACCATTATATCCCCTATCTCTACTTCATCGATCGGAACTTCCTTTTCTTTTCCATTTACTTCAATACGGGCTGTATCGGCCTCCAGCTCCAGCAGTTTTTTTATGGCCTGTGAGGCCCGGCCTTTAGCTCTGGACTCCAGGTAACGGCCCAGCAAATGAAAGGCCATGATCCCGGCCGCCAGACCAAAAAAGCGGTCCACAGCAAAAAAGATTGCGGACAGACCATAACCATAGGCAGCAAAGGTACCCATAGTGATCAGGACATCCATGTTGGCCCCTCCGTGGCTGACGGCCCGGAATGCACTGCGGTGGGTTTTATAGCCCAGCAAAAAGACTACCGGAAAGGCCAGGGCGGCCTCAATGAACAGCTGAACATTCTCCGAAACCGGCAGGGTAAAACCGAACAGACTGCCGAACATCAAAATAAAAACAGGGATAGTCAGCCCAAAAGCATAAATAATCTTCCGGCGGGCCCGGGCCATCTCCTTTTCTTCCTCTGTTTTTTGGTCGGCCCGGGTACTTTTGTCTTTTTTTGAGGGCTCTTCTTTTACCTCATAACCGGCTGCTTCTACAGCCCCAACCAGGTCCCCGCGGGCTGCCAGGCCCGGTATATACTTCACCTGACCCTTTTCTGAAGCCAGGTTGATGTTTACCCCGAGCACTCCCTTGAGGGAGGCTATACTTTTTTCTATAGATTGGGCACAGGACGCACAGCTCATACCGGCCAGGGCCAGTTCTTCGGTAGCTGTCTCTATGTCATAACCGGCCTCCTGTACTATTTTTCTGATACCGGCCAAATCAATCTCTTCCGGATCATAAGTGAGCTGAGCCTGCTCATTGGCTATATTCACCCCGGCCTTGATTATCCCGGGTGTTCTGTCCAGTTTCTTCTCCACCGTTTGGGCACAGGATGCACAGTGCATCCCGGTTATGACCAGGTTTATTTTTTCCATTTTTTCCTGTTCTGCCTGCTTGATATGGGCCTCCATAGGTGAACCTCCTTTTAGATTTTAAATCTAATATTTCTTTCTTAAGCTGATATTTCTCATAATTAAACAAACAGCAAAATCTGTACCAATCAACAATAATAAAATGACCATTAAAATGGCCTGGCAAAGAGTTTGTGCTTTCTCTTTCAGGCTGCCAAACTTTTATTTATACCCTAGAGGGGTATTTAACAGGTATAAAAATAACATACTTTATCGGTTTTGTCAAGTTTTTGACCCGATTATATTGTCTATTTTTGAATAGCTAAAATGAGAACATTTATCCGGTCTTTACAGTACAAATAGTCCACATGAGCAAACATTACATTTGTCCTTCCCATATATTTGATACAAAAGTGTAGAATTTAGCAGGGGAGGACAAATGTCCTGATAGTAATTACCTTAAAAAATTTAAAAGTCACTGCAAACTGATTTACTTCACTTTCTGCCTGAGAGCCGTCCAGTCCAGGCTCCGCCACAGCTCTTGGCGCATATTAACCCTTGCCTCACTGTAATAGCGGGCCCGTGAAGAATAATGCAGGGCATCGGTCATCTCCCACCAGTTGACCGCCAGGAGCTTGATTGCACCCTCCTCCCCCTCATTTTCAAAAAAATCCGGTCTAACAGCAACCACAGCCCGGGCTCCTTTTTTGTCCGGACTGATCAACCCCGAGGGGCGTTCAGCTTCATAATACATGGGCACAACATGCCGGTGGGGCCCCAGAGGGTGTAAGGGAGGTACATCAAAACCATAGGCCGGAGCAGCCCTCTCCACTGCTGACAGCTGCTGGAGTTCGGCCTCCAGACTGTTTAGGGCCTGTCCTGCTTCAGCTAAAAACAGCAGATGGTCAATTTCATGTTCCCGGGCCATTACACCCATTTCAGCCCATTTTTCCTGTTCGATTAAATATTCGATATCCTCCAGCAGACCCTGCAGGATAATTACGCCCCCTGTCAATTCTTCCATATATCCGAGCCATTCTTCAGCCAGCTTCTGATTTTCTAGAATTCTTTCTTCCAGAGTCTCATTTAAACTGTCAATTTCTTGCTCATACATTTCAATTTGTTCTCTTATCATTTCTTCTCTCTCATCATCCAGCTGGTAAAAAACGGGATTATCCAGCTGAAATTCAAATAATTTGATTGTCTCCTCAATGTTTTTGATCAGGTTTTCATGCATTTCAATTGTTGCCTCAGCTGAAAACATTTTTTTCATCTCTTCTGTCATCCGCCGCATTTCTTCCACCTTGTGGTCGGTCCATTCCACTTCCCGAGCCGCCTCCATACTGTCCAGATAATTTTTAAGTTCAGCCCGGGCATATTCCTGCAGGGCTTTAATCCAGCGTTCCTGAGTAACCGGTTCCCAGAAGGAGTCCTGTTCCACGGTTAAAACCGCAGCCACTCCCGTGTGGCGGCCCAGATTAAAAAGCGGCTGGAACACAGATCGCAGAAAAGGCTCCAGGGTTGGTCCCCAGAGCGGGAAAAAACTGTAACAGGGGTATTCTTCCTCATATCCCGGAGGGTGAGCGGCCCTGCTGTAAAGAGGACCCTCCGGGGCCTGTTCAATCACCGGGGGCAAAAGATAAAGACCACCTTTTTCATCTATAAGAGCAGGCTGACCAAGCAGATCTTCCGGTTCATTAACACTGATGCTCACCAGACCACTGTGATCGGGAATTCCCTGTCCGGCAAACCACATCCGGAGATTCAGAACAGCCCGCGGTAAAGTTCCCTGCTGGTGTGAAAATTCCGGTGGTTTATGAAGTGTAATCTCCGGCCGAATTCGACTCAGCTCCCGGGGAGGGGGGTTAAGATGGGGGGTCTTTTGAAAAATAGACAGGATATCCTGCAGTTCATCGATAATAATCTCCTCTATTTCAGAACTAAAACCCGTTTGCTGCCGACCATAAATACGCAAATCCTCCCAGTATTCTTCTGCTCTGATATGACCGGAATATATAAAAATCGTCGAGATCCAAAACAGCAGCACCAGAATGGGTAAAAACTCTTTTGACAACCTCAGCTTTTTGTTAAGCATCCTGCCGCACACTCCTTTCTTTTTTAATCTGTTAACAAAGCCCCGGAAAATTAATTTCCTGCTTATTAAGAAATCTTTCCCGGCAGACCCGTTAATTTCCCAATTTTTTGATAATTTAATAAATAATTATATACAGTAATTATTCAAGATACAACACAATTTTCCTTTTTTCTTTTCGAATTTTATGATTTACATAATATTTTTCTGAAATACGCTCAGGTTTAAAAACACCACTCCCATCTTTGTTCTAAAGCTCCCCCGGCCCTTTGTTCCGAAAGCTGTTTACTGGAAAACCAAAAATAAAAGATTTCAGCGGCAGTCTGCACAGTATCCATACACCTTCAGTCGATGGTCACTTATTTTATAATCATATTTTTTAGCTATTTTTGAAAAATATTCTTCGGGACAGGGCAGGGGATGAATCTCCCTACATTTCAAGCATATCAGGTGATGATGGTGCTGAAAGGATATCGTAGACTCAAAAAAAACTTCTTTTTCATCCGGTTTTAGGCTTAGTTTTCTCACCAGGTTTTTTTCAGCAAATTTATTTAAATTGCGATAAACAGTTGACAGCTGTAAATCCTCTAATTCCTCTTTTAATGTGGTATATATCTGTCCGGCAGTTAGGGGGAGTGAAGCCTCCAGCAAAATCTCCATTAAGGCCTTCCTCTGTTTTGTAGCTCTCAGGTCCTTACCACTCAGAATCTGACTTATGGTTTGTTTTTGTTTTTCCATTCTGGCCCTCCTGAAATAATATTTTCCAATAATACAGCAGGACATCTGTTATTCTCCTGTCAGAAAAAATTCTATAGAATTCAAAAGAACACAGATGTCCTGCAGATGTCCTTTAATTAATCAACAAGAGCTTTTTTAAGGTTTTCTAAGTTCTTTTCCATGGCCGTAAAATAATTCTCACCTGCCGCTAACTCCTCTTCACTGAATCCGGCCACAGGATTTAGAGTTAATATTTCGAGGTTGGCTTCTTCAGCCAGAACATCCACAATTCTCGGGCTGGACAGAGTTTCCCGAAAAATATAATTAATACCCCTCTCTTCAGCCAGCTGAATCAATTTATGGGTGGTCCGGGGAGAAGGCTCTTCATGGGGCGTAATCCCGGTCACAGCCAGCTGTTTAAAACCATATCTTTCTCCCAGATAGGAAAAAGCAGCATGTGACACTAAAATCAGATCAGATTCTTTTTCCTTTAAAGTCTCTGAAAATTTGCTGTCCAGTTCGGTAATCTTATCTTTAACATCCTGAAAATTTTCCCGGTAGCTTTCCGTATTCTCGGGATCTAGAACAATCAATTCTTCTTTTACAAGCCGGGCAATTTCCAGATAATTTAAGGGGTCTACCCACACATGGGGATCATATGCTCCATGATCATGGCCGTGGTCATGACTATGGTGAGCATCATCCTCGTCTCCATTTGAATCTTCATCAGGGGAATGATTGTGCCCGGTTTCATCATGATTATGCTCTTCTTCATGATCAGGGTCCTGTTCAGTTTCTGTCAGAAAATCATCAATATCAGGTTCCCTGTAGGGCAGCATATCCATACGGTCACTTACTTTCAGAAATGTTATATCATTTTGTTTAAACATTTCTTCAACTCGCTCTCCCCAGGGTTCCAGACCACTGCCCACATAGACAAACAGATCAACGTTCTCAATTCTTGCTATATCCCGGGGGGAGGGTTCATAGCTGTGTATTTCGGCCCCTGAGGGAATAATAGAATCTGATTCTATATGCTCCCCTCCTATCCGGGAAACAATTTCCTGCAGGGTATAGAAACTGGTCTCAACTTTTACATTTTGAGCTCCAGCCGGATCCGAAAACAAAGCTAAACTTCCGGCCATTACCAAAAATAAAATTACAACAACTGCCGAAAAACTTCCTCTTAATTTTTTATTTTTATTATTCATTTTACAGCCTCCTTTTTCCCTTTTGCAAATCATTTGCATCTATAATAACAAAAAAAATAATGATCTGCAACTAATTTTTATTCATTTATGGTATTTTTTCGAAAAATAAACAGGCCTGCCGGTTCATAAAAAGAGAACCTGCCCTTAGATTGACATAAAGTGGGAGAAAAAAGACACAAAAATCAATGACTCCAGATTGAGTCCATCTCATAGAACTGAAGTGATTTTATGATGACCCCGCCCCCTTCTGCAAACAAATCCAGTTCATTATTGGCCGGGTCAGAAAAAGTTAATACAGAAATAACCTCTGCACCCCGGGCCCCATAAACTTCTACCGAGGATTCATCAACAAAGATGTGCAGTTTAACTTTATTATTCAGACAGGACAGGGGGGCAAAAAACACCTTATTCCCAAAATTCTTACCGGCCTGACTGCGGTCAACATAAAGTTTTTCAGCTGCAGCATCATATCCAATTACTGTTTTTTGGTCCCTGTTTTTTAGAACATTTATTCCACATTTGTGGGCTGTTTTTAGTTTAAATTCTACATTGATTTCAAAAGTTCGGGATTTTATTTCGGAAAGTATGTTGTTTGCTTCCGGAATAGTTTTGTTGGTAAATCCTGTTTTAGCTGATCTCAATCTCTTTATCTCTTCTACCGGCTGCTGGATTAACCTTATTTTTCCATCAGCTATTCCCAGTGATAATTCGTGAAATAAATTCATGCGTCCCCGCCAGGGATCGGTGGGAGTCTCCATTATATTCTTCCAGTTTGCCATCCAGCTGGCCATAATTCTTCTGCCATCTTCTGTGGGGATATGGGCATAGGTCTGGGCCGCATATGCATCAGGGCCATAATTCAGCGGCAGAGCTTCAGTCTCCGGCTTAAATGTCCGGCCATCAAAATCACCCAGATAGTATTCACGGCCTCCGGCATTTAAAACCCATCTCGAGTCTCCAGTGCTGTGACCCTGCTCATCTTTAACCGGCAGTTCAAAAAGATCGGGACATTCTGTATAAATATCATTTTTGCTTTCCGGTTTCCAGTCTTTTAAGTTTGGTGATGAATATATCCGAACCTGGCCTCCGGCCACCACCATAATCCATTTTTGAGTTTCCTCATGCCAGAACACTTTGGGGTCTCGAAAGTCTTCACTTTCTTCTTCTGCAAGCACGGGATTGGCTCTATATTTATGCCAGGTGGCTCCTTCATCTTTACTGTAAGCCAGACTCTGTATCTGACCTTCAGTACCGGTGGCATGGGTAAAGATGGCCACCATTCCGGAATTCCCATCAAAAAAACCGGAAGTGTCTTTTTCATCAATTACCGCTGAACCGGAAAAGATAGTACCCAGCTGATCGGGATACAGGGCAGTGGGCCAGTGCTCCCAGTGAACTAGATCGTTACTCACGGCATGTCCCCAGTGCATGGGTCCCCACTCTTTAGAAAAAGGGTGGTACTGATAAAATAGATGATACTTTCCTTTATAATAAACCAGACCATTGGGATCATTGAGCCATCCCCGTTCAGGTGTGAAATGATACTGGGGACGAAAATCTTCCTGAAGGTGATCCTGTGGTCTCCGATATAAATTAAGTGTGGTCTTAACTGGGGGCCAGTTTTTTTGTCCTTTTTTTGGGGATCTCTCATGCAGAGAAAAACAGTTCTCTCCCGGGCTTAAACTCAGATCCGGGTTCATCTGCTGGCTCTTTTTATCATCTTCCCGGCCCTTTTTATTATCTTCAATAATTATTTTCTGAGTTTTATCTTTTTGAGCTGTCTTTATCTTTACTTCTTTTTGGTCCTGGTCCAGATAACCGTGATAATAATAAATTCTTTTGTTAAACCCGGGAAAAAACATCCCGGTATTAAGCTCTAAATTGTTCAGGTTTCTCTGCCCGGGACAAATTTTGTAGGCCTGAATATTACTGAATTTTACTTCAGCATCTGACAGCCATAATCCAATCCTGCCCGGAGAATAATAATCATCAACATCAATAACCTTATTCTGCTCCAGAAACACCTTTAGGTTTCTACCCCCGGACTGAACCTGAAGCTGATAACTGGAATCCACCTTTATTTCAGTCTCAGCAGTCTGGATAAGTCCTCCTGGACTGCGGTAATATTTTGCTAAATTTTCCCCGGTGTTTAAGCTGACCACAAAATAATTCTCAGGGTCTTCAAAACCAAAAATTACCCCGGCCTCATCACCCGTATTTATTTTTAATTCAAGCTGGAAAATAAAATTTGTAATCTGGCCTGAACCCAGCAAAATTCCCCTATCCGCTTTCATTCCTTTTATGTAATTGTCTTGTATCTTCCAGTGACCTGTGATGTCCTGCCAGCTGCATATCCTGTCCCTGATATCTTCAATAAACTCTGCTGACATTCTTGCCCTCCTTTAAAAATCCCAGTACAACATTGGAACTTATATTATCAGTGAAAAAAGATGGGGAGCTGTAGAAAAAAATACTGATATTATTGAAATACTGGCCGAAAATGATTTGATAAAGAAAAATAGGGAAACCTATATTAAAATGGCAAAATTTAGAAACATAATTGTTCATGATTATTCTGATATTGATGATAAAATAGTTTATCAAATTATCCAATATAATTTAGATGATTTAATAAATATTCTTAAATAATATCAAGAATTTATTTAATACAGTTAAAGGGATTAAATAATACAGCTTTCAATCATGAAATTGTAAAGATCTCACACCTTCTGGAAATATTTTTTTCTTCTTTTTGCACTTTTTATAACCCTATTTAAGGAATATAGATTTCCCTATCTATTCGCAAGATTTTTTTGTGTTTCTCAAATAAATTCTTCTGCTTGAGTAATGAACCAATATCTCCTTTTGGTAAACTTAAAAAAAACTGTTTACTCCTTTATAATTAAAGCAGGTCCTCAGTTAGCTCTATGGTTTTGTTTCTTATAGCTTCCACATCCGGCAGACGACCATCTTCCATCAGCTCCACAATAATACCCATCTGTTTGCCATTACCACAGCCTGCGGCAGCCTTGATTTCACCATCCTTTACATAAAAGGTGATAAAATCACGGTCCATGACATCACCCCAGGTTATAATTTCATCCGGGTCCTCACAGTGGCCCACATAGTGGAGGCTGAAACCATACTGACGGGTCCAGAAAAAGAGCCCACTTTGAAAACTTTCCTCACTGCCCGCCATATTATAGCCGGCCAGCCGGCCGTGCTGCAGGGCCAAACGCCAGTGTTCAATCCTTACTGATTCACCGGAAACACTGTCCTTAAACCGGGCAATATCACCGGCGGCATATATATCATCTCTATGTTTTAGATTCTCGTCAACTAACACCGCACCTCTTTCATCTTTCAGATCTTCCGGCAGATAATCGGTACTGGGCTGAACTCCAATCCCCACCAGAACAAAATCGGCCGGGAGCTCTCTACCATCAGAAAGTTTTACTGCCTGAACCTTATTTTGACCGACAAAAGAATCCACTCCCCTGTTTAACTCAAGATTCACTCCGTGTTCTTCATGAACATTCTTATACATCTTACCAATTTCAGTACCAAAAACCTTTTCATAGGGATACTCTTCGGGAGCCACTACAGTAATATCCAGATCCCGGGCAGTCAGACTGGCAGCAGTTTCCATACCGATAAAGCTGGCTCCGATGACCACCACTCTATCATGTTTTTCAGCCAGCCGGTTAATTTTATCAGCATCAGCCACACTTCTTAAGGAGAGTATGTTCTCCAGATCTGCACCAGGTACTTTCAGAGCTCGGGGACTGCTTCCTGTAGCCAGAAGTATTTTGTCATAATTTATGTCTGTTCCATCAGCCAGGATGACACTTTTTTTGTCCGGATTCAGTTCAGTTACCCTGCTGTCCAGTTTTAAGCTGACATCATAATCTTCATAGAATTGTTTGGACCTGAGAAGTGGTGCTTCAGATTCATTACTCTCGATATAACTTTTGCTTAAACTGGTCCTGTTATAAGGGGGCACATTATCTTTTGACACCAGGGTGACCTGGCCTCTAAACCCGGCCTGACGGACAGTCTCAGCAGCCATACCTCCGGCAGCCCCTCCTCCGAGAATGACAAAATGTCTATCATCTGCCTCCGGGTCATAACCAGCCACCTCGGGTATTATTTTATCGGGCAGGACTTCGGGTATGCTGACCAGTACTTTTCCATCTTCTTCCCGAACATCCAAAGCCGGTAAAGAATCAATTGCCGGTGGTTCCTCGAGTTCTCCCGTAAAAACATCAAAACAGGCCTGATGCCAGGGACAGCGTATCCGCCCTCCCTTAAGAAGACCATCGGCCAGGGGAGCTCCCACATGACTGCAGTTGGCCAGCATGGCATGAAGTTTTCCCTCAACCCGGGCCAAAAGAATTTCTCTACCATCTACAGTTACCTGCTTCATCTGACCTTCCCTGAGTTCATCAGTATGAGCAACTTCCTTTTCCATAACTCTCACCCCTCATATAATATGATTATTGAAAAATTATGATTAATTACTTCGGGATTATACACCATAGAAATCGTGATTATACTCCCGTAAAAATGTCCGGCCAGGATCTCTGCTAAAAATACTTCATATTATATACTCTAATTTCAGAGTTGAAAATGAAATCTAACCCATTGAATTGACTGGAAGCCAGTCGAAAAAAGTATCTTTAAAAATAGCAAAACATCCCTTCCTGTGGTGTAGTGGTGATTACCAGGATCACCAAAATACCAATAAGAAATAAGAAAGGAATGCTTTAATCAATATTATTATACCACAAAAGGATTATAATGGAAAGCAAATTGATTCTAAAAGTAGAACTTTCTCCAAAACATCAAATTAGGTCATCAATTAAGAAAATTTACTGAAATAAAACAATGTTTGATTTACTTGAGAGGGCGGGAAGAACCCTATATCCCTATATATAAACCATCTCCTATAAAATGAAAATTAACCACAAATACAAAGTATAACCTCCGTCAACTATTAGAGTCTGAAAACAGTTTTACACTCGTAACTTCATTTTAATCCTGTTTTTTAAAATTAAAATCAACCCCGTTCTTTCATTCTTTAAAAGTCTATTATTGGGATTAATTAGGAATGTCTATCTTATCCTGTATTCTGTCAACAGGAATGTTTGAAAGTGGTATAGAATCAGAACTTCCAATAGCAGCAGCTATTCCTGCTGCTTCACCGGTAAGCACACAGGGAACAATTAACCGGCAATGATTCCAGGCTTCTCCAGCAGCAGATATACATCTCCCGGCAGTTATAAGATTATGAATCTTATTTCCTACCAAAGAACGATAAGGTATATAATAATATGAATCAGAAACATCCCATAATCCAGTCTGACCAATGGTATCTTTAAATTTTTGTTTTTGATGACTTCTATTTAATACAAATTTTCCTTTAAGTCTTCTGGTCATTCGAAACTGGGTTGACCTCCTCCCCGCCGATTCACTTCGTTCATCAACGAGGATTCCTGGTAGTTCATATGACTACCTTCCAAACTGACTTTGCTTTTGGTCT
>SL_8KL_010_SEDDRAFT_10000536_pt1 | contig 33213 bp, 31 predicted proteins | sample SodLakKL_010_SED_4_FD_11160 | JGI IMG/M metagenome (IMG submission 11160)
ATAATGAACTGCGCATGCGCTGGATCATGTGGCTTTTACTGGTATCCCTGCATTTGATTACTTCTTTTCACCGGGTTTCTTTTAACGTGGTCGCCGATTTGCTCACGGCTGAATTTGCATTAACCGGTGCGGGGCTGGGTAATTTGGCCGCAGCTTATACTTATATGTATGTAGTTATGCAAATACCGGGGGGTGTAATGGTTGACCGGCTGGGGCCAAAAAGAATTGCTCTTCTTACCGGTATCTTAATGGCTGCCGGTTCGGTTTGCATCGGGTTTGCCCCAAGTGCATCACTGGTATTTTTCGGGCGTCTTTTAATTGGCATGGGAGGCTCTGTAGTATTAATCAATATCCTAAAATTCCAGGCCTCCTGGTTTAAAAGCGCCGAATTTGCGACAGTTTCCGGCCTGGCACTTTTAGTCAGCGGCACCGGTGCTTTGCTAGGTGCTACTCCGCTGGCTTATGCGGTAGACCTTGTTGGTTGGCGCAGCTCTTTTATTTATATGGGCGCAGCTACTTTTTTAGTGGCACTGATTTGCTTTGTTTATGTCCGCAATCAGCCCCTAAAAAGGGGACATGGTATGGAAAGTAAACCAGGCAATAATAATCCGGAGGAAAGTGAACAGGATTTTTCGTTGAAAAAAGTTCTGGCAGCCCTCTCAAACCGGCGTCTTTGGTCGCCTTTTCTAATTAATTTCGGCACTTATGGTGGCTTTATTGTTTTTTCCGGAACCTGGGGTGTATCCTACCTGGTCCATGTTTACGGTCTTGAGGTAGCCCGCGCTTCAACTGTCATGGTGCTTACATACCTGGGTTACATGGTTGCCGCACCTATGGTAGGGTTCTTGTCGGACCGGATTGGTTCCAGGAAAATACCTGCTGTTTGCCTGGTATCATTTTGCTCAATCTTTTGGCTCGTTCTTGCGGTTTGGCCCGGTGGTGTTTTGCCTCTTGCTTTGCTTTATATCTTCAGTTTTTTCCTTGGAGCCGGAGCGGCTTCTACAGTGTTAAGTTTTCCGATGGCCAGGGAAGTAAGCTTACCCGGTTATACCGGTTCTGTTACGGCTGCAGTTAATCTAGGCGTTTTCCTCGGCCTTGCTATCTTGCAGCCATTGTTTGGTTTCGTTCTTGATCTTGGTTGGGACGGCACATTAGTTGAAGGAGCCCGAATTTATCCCCTTTATGCTTATAGATTCGGCTTTTTGGTTTGTTTGCTCTTTGCTGTAATAGCCCTGGTGGCAGCTCTCTTTTATCGGGAACCCAAAGCGAAAACCTGCTGCTCAAGTCGCTGCCATTCACCGCGATGAGCCGGCAATAATCCGAGACGCAGCACGCTAAAAGTCTAAGCAGATACGAATTTAATATAAAAAAGGGATCTCCTACTTAACTCAAGGGGATCCCTTTAAAATAAGATAATTGAATCCTCTTAATACTTCTCTATTCTTCGATCAGCCCTTCTTCAACTAGGAAATCCCAGGCAACATCTTCGGGATCTTCTTCATCAATTGCTGTCCGCAGGTTAAGTTCGGTTTGGGTTTCCAGGTCCAGGCGGGAAGATAATTCTTTCAAAAGATCTTCCAGTTCCGGGTTTGCTTCCAAAACTTCCTGGCGGATAGTTGGGGCAGCGTTGTAAGCGGGGAAGAAATCCTGGTCATCTTCGAGGATAAAAAGGTCGTATTTGATAATCCGGCCCTCGGTAGCGTCTCCAACACCGATCAAGGCTTCACCCTGTTCAACTGCCCGGTAAGCCAGTCCCAGTTCAACTTCAACTACATCAGCGAATTCAAAGTCATAATGTTCCTGGAATGGTACCATGCCATCGTCACGTTCAACCCACTCTGCGGGTGTGGCAATGCTGCCGTAAGCGCCACCTTCACCCCTGGCATACTCAGCTAAATCAGAAAGGGTTTCCCAACCGTATTCTTCCTGGGTTTCCGAAGTGACAAAAAGCACGAAAGTATTATTGGCCGGCACGTAGTCCAGCCACTTAATGTTGTTTTCTTCCAGGTCGTAATCATGAATAGTTTGGAAAGTAGCTTCTTCCCCGGCAGGAAGTTCGTCACCTTCGTAACCCATCACATTAAATAAAGCTGTCCCGGTATATTCCCAGTACAGGTCGATTTCACCTGCTTCCAGGGCGGGGCGGATTACTGCTACTTCGCCCAGACCAATCTCATTGACTACGTCATAACCGCGATCTTCAAGAAGGTAGTAAGTCATCCAGCCCTGGGTCAAGGCTTCCGGAAAGGTTTTGGAACTGACTACCACGGTCCCCTTTTCATCTTCATCAACGACTTCTTCTTCGGCTTCACAGCCGATCATGGCCATAGCCAGCAAACCGATTAAAAGAACTGCAACTGCTAACTTAAAAACATTTTTCAAACTAATTACCCCCTAGCATATTTGTTGATTACTTGCCAAAAAAGTTTGCGATATCTATCAATGTTTTGTTATTTTAGCATCCCTCCTCAGCAAGTTTATTGAGCTTATTTTACTGTTTAATTTAAGATGTTTAAGCGTAAATTCTTATTTTCCGTCAATACCCGGGTGCCATTTAATATATTCTTACATTTTCATATGTGGTGGAGTGAGCATATTATCGATCAGGCTTAGCAGCCGATCCAAGATAATGGCAATAGCTGCGATAATCAGGGTTCCGGCAATAATCAATTCCGCCCGGAAAAAATCTATCCCGGCAAAAATTACCGCACCCATACCGCCGCCGCCTACCAGCGCCCCCAGGGCAGCCGTACCAGAGGTCAGGACAACGGAAATTTTAACTCCTGCCATGACCACCGGCATGCTCAAGGGTATTTCTACTCTGAAGAGCATTTCCCACTCGGACATACCCATCCCCCGAGCGGCTTCTTTGACATCCCGGGGAACTCCTTTTAAGCCGGCAAGAGTATTGCGGGCTATTGGGAGAAGTGCATATATAGTTAAAGCAAAAAGAGCCGGTGTTCTTCCCAAACCTAAAAAGGGAAAAAAAATTGCAATCACAGCCAGGGGCGGAATGGTTTGCCCCATGCTGAAAAAAGCCATTACCCGGTCAGTATATTTTATGAAACGTTGCCTGGTTAAAATAACTGCTACTGGAAAAGCGATAATGAATGCAATGAACAGGGGTATTAACACCAGCTGGAGGTGTTCCAGGGCATGTGGAGGTGAGCGATCGACGAGTGCAGTTATAAATCTTTCCATTTCAAATTCCATTAGGCTTCATCACCACTAATCCGGTTAATGTGTTTCTTGATGTCCTCCCAGCTGATCGTGCCGATAAACTTATCTCCGTCTTTAACCCCCACTATATCGGCATCCTTTTTCATCATCGCTTCCAGGGCACGCTGCACCGGGTCAACTGCCATGATGAAACAGTCTTTTTCGCTTACTTCAGTGGGGATTTCCTCTGTCTGTGTAACCATTTCTTCAGATTTAGTGAGTTCGAGCAGCTTGGTTTCCCGGTCCGTCCCGATCAGGTTTTTTACGAAATCATCAATCGGGTTAGACAGTATTTCCATCGGAGTGCCGTGTTGAACCAATTTGCCTTTATTCATAATCACGATATGGTCGCCCATTTTGATTGCTTCGTTGATATCGTGTGTAACAAAGCAAATTGTTTTTTTCATTTCTTTTTGTAGTCTCAAGAACTCATCCTGGAGTCTTCCCCGGACGATTGGATCGACAGCACCGAAGGGTTCATCCATCAGCATAATTGGGGGATCAGCGGCCAGTGCCCTGGCAACTCCTACGCGCTGCATCATTCCGCCGCTCAGCTGGTGTGGATACTTTTTACTTACTTCATCCGGTTCCAGGCCGACCATTTCTAAAAGGTGCTTCACCCGGGGCATAATCTTGTTTTCCGGCCACTTGAGCAGGCGGGGAACCAGGGCTACATTTTGTTCAATGGTGCGGTGGGGCATCAAGCCGATTTGCTGGATTACATAGCCGATCTTCCGGCGCAGATGGTCGGGGTTGACTCCCCGGTCACTCACTTTTTGTCCCTTTATGTAAATGTCCCCCCCGGTGGGCTCTACCAGGCGGTTTATCATGCGAAGAATAGTGGTTTTTCCACACCCGGATGGCCCCACAAAAACACAAATATTACCCTCATCAACCTGGAAACTAACCTGGTCTACAGCTGGAGCGCTGGCGCCGGGAAAGACTTTGTCCACTTTGTCCAACCTGATCAAATCCTGGATGCCTCCCTATATTAATTATGGTCCTGTTCCCTGAGTAAACCCGGGGAAGTAATTCTGCTTTCAATTTTCCCCAGCAAATAATCCAGCAAAATTGCTATGACAGAAACCAGGATTGCGCCGGCGATGATCATGTCTGCGCTTTCCCGGGCAATCCCGTGGTGAATAAACCGGCCGAGGTTTCTCTCACCTATATAGGTGGCAACGGTAGCAATTCCGGTAATCATAACCACAGTAACCCTGATCCCGGCAAAAATTATTGGCCAGGCCATGGGGATCTGAATCTGGAAAAGAATTTGCCTTGCTGACATACCCATGCCTCTTCCGGCTTCGATGATGGGCCATTCTACTGATTTTATCCCGCGGTAAACATTGCGGACCATGGGCATCATTGCATACAAAATAAGGGCCAGTGCTGCGGAGGTCCTGCCCAGGCCCAACATAGGTATGGTAATAAAAATGCCGAAAACTGATATACTGGGGATTACAAAAAGGATATTCCCTAATCCGAAAGCTGTATTTGCCAGCTTTTCATAGCGACTGATTAACAGACCAACAGAAATCCATAGAATCAAGGAGAAAAACATTACCGTCAAAACCAGGGAAAAATGGTTTAGTGTATATTCCACAACCTGATCCCAGCGGCGGATAATAAAAGCAATGAAGCCCAGGTATTGATCATAAAAATTTGCCAGCCAGCCTGAATTGCCGCTTAATAGTCCTATCACGTAAAAATCCCCCTGTCGGGATAATTTATCGTAAGATTTTATTAAAACTTGTCCATTATGATATAGATTTTATTTGCCCTCGTCAAGTAGTTTTCACTTTTGATGACTCATTTGCTACTTTTTAGCAGTATTGACAGGAGACTCCGCCTGGGTTAAAATAAGCTTAGTTTAGAGGGTTAGCGGCTCTTTAAATTTAAGCTTTAAGAAATATAACATTTTTTAATTAGCAGTCCTGCTGCTCATAGGCATTAGACATGAGGGAGCACCGGGAAGTAAGTCCCGTGTGTTCTTTTTTTTATTGTCCGAGAGTAATTTATTTTTAATTTCCAGGGAGGGATTACCAGTTATGAGTGCGGCAAAACAGGTAGACAAAAAGGAAAAGCACCAAATAGTTAACGGCAACAGGCTTTGCCTGGAGGATATAGAAAGAGTTGCCAGGCACTATCAGCCTGTTAGTATTGATACACAGGCATATGACCGGATTATCCGTTCCCGGAATATGCTTGAAAAATTGGTTGAGGAAGAACAGGTGGTTTACGGTATTACTACCGGTTTTGGCAGGTTCAGTGAAGTCAAAATTTCTCGTGAGGATGCTATCGAACTGCAGAAGAATTTAATTGCCAGCCATGCTGCTGCTATAGGTGAACCCCTGCCCGAAGACGTTGTTCGGGCAGCCCTGCTGCTGCGGCTTAATGCTTTAGCCAGGGGACATTCAGGAGTTAGGCCGGAACTTGTCAGGCTGTTAGCCGAGGTGCTGAACCGTGGAATTGCCCCGGTAATTCCCGAGCAGGGATCATTGGGAGCAAGCGGTGATTTGGCTCCGCTTTCTCACCTGGCCCTGGTTTTAACCGGGCAAGGTGAGGCTTATTACAATGGGGAGAGGATGTCCGGGGAAGAAGCCCTTTCTGCTGCAGGTCTGAAGCCGCTTACCTTGCTTGAGAAAGAAGGATTGGCCTTAATTAATGGTACCCAGATCATGTCTGCTATCGGTTCACTGGCTTTGTTTGATGCGGAGAATCTCCTTAAGGCATCGATGATTACGGCTGCGCTAACCCTGGAAGCACAGCTTGCCGTTCCGGATGCTTTTGATTCTTTAATTGCTGAAGTAAGACCCTACCAGGGCCATGATTATGCATCTTCTGCCATCAGGAAGCTGGTGGAAGGTAGCAACCTGATAGGCAGTGATACCCATAAGGTGCAAGATGCTTATGCTTTGCGTTGTATTCCCCAGGTTCACGGGGCTACTGCAGATGCCCTTGATTATGTACACCACATTTTTGATATTGAAATTAACTCGGTTAACGACAACCCTCTCTTGTTTCCAGATGAGAACCGGGTGCTTTCCGGCGGGAATTTCCACGGCCAACCTGTGGCCCAGGCCATGGACTTTATGGCTATGGCAGTTGCCGAACTGGGCAGCATTGCTGAACGGCGTATTGAACGCCTGGTTAATCCATCATTAAGTGGCCTGCCTCCATTCTTAACCACTGAAGGCGGTCTTAATTCGGGGTTAATGATTGCCCAGTATACGGCAGCGTCAATTGCCAGTGAAAATAAGGGGCTTTGCCATCCGGCCAGTATAGACTCGATTCCTTCTTCGGCCAACCAGGAAGACCATGTCAGCATGGGAACCACGGCAGCCCGCCAGGCCAGGCAGGTGGTGGACAATGTGGCCCGCGTGATAGGCATTGAATTTCTCGTGGCTGCCCAGGCTATTGATTACAGGGGTGCTGAAAAACTGGGCAAGGGGAGCAGGGCGGCTTATGAACTATTGCGTAGTGAACTCGACTTTTTAGCACAGGACCAGGTTTTGTACCCTATGATTGAAAAAGCTTGCAGTATGGTTTCAAACGGGGACATGGTGAAAGCGGTAGAGCAGGTTGTAGATTTGAGTAAATAGGGCAAAAGTAATATAATATTTTAGAAGTATGCGGAAAAAAATAGTAAAGGCGGCCAAATTAAAATGGACTCTATTGGGAAAAATGCAGTTATGTATGCTCTCGCCGACGGGGAACTTGAAGAACAGATCAGAAATGCAGCAGAAAAAAACGGTTTTAGATTGATCAAAGGTAAAGTCGGTTCAATGAATACAGAAAAAATATTCGCAGCCGTGGAAACTGCCGCCCAGCGGGAAGGTTTTGTTTGCGGCGATTACTATCGGGACAACCATGCGCTTTATCACGCTATTCTTGATGCCTTTGTCGGTATTTGTCGGGGGCAGCTGGGCCTGGGCAATATGCTGCGCACAGTAGGCCTTATTTTTACCGTGGTAAAAGGACCGCGGAATGTAAACAGCCGTGAAGATGGCGAATGGTTGGCAGTAGTGTTGTATGGGACCATCGGAGCCCCGGTGAAGGGCTATGAGCACGAAACGATTGGACTTGGTTTGAACCATCTTTAATTGCGAAAATGCCAGGATTTTTATTGGTTTTTTACTTTAACTAACATGAGCTACAATATTTTTGTTATTTCCCTGATTGGGAACAGAGAGAAGTTTCATCCAAAGGGGTTAACAGGTTATTGATCCAGAAAAATAGTTTAACTAAAACGCAATACTTGGTGGAGGTGTTTTAAATCGCAGGATATCGTTCCAATTACAATGAACAATTGTCGCCTCAGTTAAAATGGTTCAGCGAAAGCCAGCTCGAAGAAATACACAGTGCTACTATCGAAGTCCTGGAAAGAGCCGGGGTTAGGATTGATCACAACGAAGCCCTGCAGTTGTTAAAGGAAGCCGGTTGCCTGGTTGAAGATCGGGTCGCAAAAATCCCGGGATGGCTGGTGGAAGAAGCGATCAGGTGTGCTCCTTCTAAAGTTAGCGTCTTCGACCGGTCTGGCAATCCGGCGATGAAGCTTGAAAGTAATCATACCTATTATGGAACAGGTTCAGATCTTCCCTTTCACCTGGATTTAGATCGTGGGATCAGGCGGGGTTCGGTAAAACAGGATATTGTTAATACTGCCAGGCTGATCGACCAGCTCCCTAACTTTGATTTTACCATGAGTTATGCCATTCCCGGCGATGTGCCTGCCGATAAGGGAGATTTAAACCAGTTTGCCGCCCAGGTAATAAACTGTAAAAAACCGATTATTTTCACTTCCTTTGATGAAGATAATCTTAAGATGATTTTTGAAATGGCTGCCCTTGCGTCCGGGTCAAAGGAGAAACTTCGCAGCCACCCCTTCATTATTCTTTATGATGAACCGATATCTCCGTTGATTCATACTTATGAAGGTCTGTCTAAAATGTTTGCCTGTATTGAGTACGGGGTTCCCGTGATCTATACCCCTGGTGTTGTAGCCGGTGGAACCTGTCCGGTGACAAAAGCGGGAACGATTGTGCAGATGAATGCTGAAAGCATTTCCGGGCTGGTTATTGCCCAGTTGAAAAGAAAGGGATCTCCGGTAATTATCGGCGGAGGAGCTACGCCGATGGAAATGAAAACTACTGCCACTCTTTATGGTTCGCCGGATGCTTCAATGAACTATGCGGCGATGACCGAGTTGGCAAAGTATTATCGTCTGCCTAATTTTACCGAGGCCGGTTGTTCCAATTCGCCTGCACCGGATGCGCAGGCCGGAATGGAATCGGCTATTGGGTTATTGTTAAACCAGCTCTCGGGGGCAAATTTGGTTCATGATGTAGGCTACCTCGACAGCGGCAAAACCGGATCTTTACCCTTTTTGGTAATGTGTGATGACTTTATCAGCGCAGCCCGGTATGTAGGCGCGGGGACCAGAGTGAACAGTGATACTCTGGGAACTGAAGCAATTATTGAAACCGGGCCCGGGGGGCACTACCTGGCTACTGAGCATACCATGAAATATTTCCGCAGTGAAATTTGGTCTCCTACCGTGTTTAACCGGATGATGTGGGAAACCTGGGAAAAGCTCGGCCGGAAAGATTGCTTTGAGCTGGCCCGTGAGAAAGCGCAATCTTTATTGGAAAGTAAGCAGGCAAAGCCCTTAGATGATCGGGTGGTGGAGAAAATAACTGATCTGCTTTAGACATTATAAGAAATTGTTTGGGTACGCTCGATATTTGTCCTTCAGGCTCAACAGATAAAATGCCATTACCAGCTCAGGTTTTATGAAACCTATAAATCACATCCGGGGTACAATTGCCCGGTCTTAAGTTTAAGGAGATTTTATTGATGTGGATGCAGTCGAAATTGGAGCAAAGCATGTTCGGTAGATGGCCGATCAAAAATGAAGAGCAAATCCCGACAGCACTATACTTTGATTTTTTTGCGGCTGCCAGGCAGGGCATTTTGCCCCGCCGTTTCATTGATGACCCAGCCCTGAAACGTGAGGCGGTAATTAAAACCTTTATTGAAACCGGCGCAGATGCCTTCGTTATCGGACGTTTGCCCGGTCCGTTCTCCTATGCTGCAGGGGGATTTCCAAACCGGATTCGCTTGCCTGAAACAGATTTGCCGGATTACTCGATGTGGCAGTTTGAAGAAAGCCAACCGACCATCTTTCCTGAAGATTATGATTATATAGTAACCCAGGGGTGGCACCGTTTCCTGGAGCGTCTCTTGCCCCGTTTTACTGGCCTAAAACCTGTTGAACTGGCCGAAGAGTTTGAGCACATGGAGAAAGAAGGGCAAAAAGATATCGAATCCTGGAGAAAAGCGGGTGTGCCCCTGATGTGCGGCGCTGCGGTGACTGCTCCCTTTGAAGTGCTCACCGCCGGCAGAACCATGTTTAACTTTTTTGAGGACCTTTTTGTCCGTCCGGATAAAGTCCTTGCTGCCATGGAAATGATGGTGATCGATTTTGTGGAAAAAGTAATTTCCTCAATTGAAAAACAGGGGATTCCTGCTGTAGTGCTTACCGCGCATCGTTCTTCAGGCAGCCTGCTTTCACCCGCTCATTTTGAAAAATTCGCTTTCCCCTTCCTGGAGAAGATGGTTTGGAGTTTTCACCGGGCCGGATTAGATGTGATGTTGCATTTGGATTGTGACTGGTCAAAAAATTTGCCTTACTTAAAAGAGTTCCCTCCCGGGATAATCATTCATACCGACGGTTCTACTGATCTTACCGCCGCGGTGGATATTTTAGAAGACCGGTTTATCCTAATGGGGGATGTCCCAGCGACGCTGTTGTCCCGCGGTTCACCGGAGGAAGTGGTGAGTTACTGCCGCAAATTATCAGAAGAAGTTTCTTCCAGGGCTCCTTTGATCCTCAGTTCAGGTTGCGATGTGCCTATGGATGCAAAGATGGAAAATGTGCTTGCTTTGACCGGTTTCGGCAATAATCAATAAAGGTTTGGCTGCTTAAGCAGTATTGGAGTGAAACATATGGACGTGAATGCAGGTAAACACGATCACCGAAGCCATATTTTTTCAGGATTAGAAAACCATCGTGATCCCGAAGTATGGGACAAAGTTACCGGTAGGGCAGTTTACGGGATCGATTTAGAGTTTCCCGGGATGCTCTACGGGAAAATTTTGCGCAGCCCCCATCCCCATGCCCGGATTAAAAGCATTGATTCCTCCAGGGCAGAAGCTGTGCCCGGGGTTCGGGCAGTGCTAACGGCCGAAGATATCCGCTGTAAAAAGTACGGTATTGTAGTTAAGGATGAATTTCCTCTGGCTCATGAAAAGGTGCGCTATATCGGTGATGAAGTAGCCTGTGTTGCTGCGGTTGACCCGGGAACAGCAGAATATGCTGCTGCTTTAATTCAAGTTGAGTACGAACCCCTTCCCGCGGTATACGATCCGGAAAAAGCGCTGCTTGACGATGCGCCGCAGCTGCATGATGATTTCCCGGGCAATATTGCCTGGGAGCGGGATTTAATCCGTGGTGACCCGGAACGGGCATTCCGGGAAGCGGATTTTTTTGTTGAAGACACATTTTCTGTGCCTTCGGTGCATCCAACCTACTTAGAACCGATTGCCTGTGTGGCGATCAGCAGGCCAGGTGTTGGCCTCGACCTTCACACCGCCCTGCAGTCGCCCGATGTGGTGCGCAGCCTTCTTGCCGATGTACTGGGGCTTTCTCTTTCCCGGGTAAGGGTGAGCGGGCCGGTTATGGGCGGTGGTTTTGGGGGAAGGGTTTACGGAAACTTAAAACTCTACCTGCTTTCTGCACTGCTTTCCATGCATACCGGTTTACCGGTTAAAATGCAGCTCACCCGCGAGGAAGAATTTACTGTCGGGCGTCCGCTGATCGCGGCAAAAATAAAGATGAAAATGGCCTTAAATCGGGACGGAAAAATTATCGCCCGGGAAGCTGATATTTTTACTGATAATGGGGCTTACAGCGCCCAGGCTCCCTGGGTTTCAAAAACCCTTTCCGAGCGTAACGATTCACTTTACCGGATTCCCCATATCAAGACAAAGGCTCGCCTGGTCTATACTAACAAGGTACCCACAGCCCAGTACCGGGCGTACGGTAATCAGGCGGCCAATTTTGCCTGTGAGTCTTTGCTCGATCAAGCCGCCCAAAAAATAGGCATCGACCCTCTCGAACTTCGTCTTAAGAACTGCACCCAATCCGGTGATACAACTGTCCATGGTTTGCAGATTAAAAGCTGTGCTCTTGAAGATTGTTTAGAAAGGGCCGCTAAAGAAATTGGTTGGTTCGAAAAAAATAAAGATCGAGGTTATGGGATTAGTGCCGGGATCCACGCCAACGGAAGCCTGGTGGCAAATAAAGACTTCCGGGGCGCTTCTGCGCGAGCTGTCTTAGAGTTGGATGGACAGGTAACTGTTTATACCGGGGAACAGGATTACGGACAGGGAGCTCACACGGCCTTTGCGCGTATAGCGGCAAATGTTCTCGGCCTTGAGCCGGAAAAAGTGAGCATTCAATCCAGGGATACCCTTCTCACCCCATATTCGCAGGGAGCTTTGGCTATGCGTCAGACTACTGTTGGCGGACGAGCGATCCAGCTGGCTGCTGAAGAGTTAAAGCGAGCTATTGAGCAAAAAGCTTCGGAAATAACCGGTGAGAAGAATGAAATGGATGCGGGTCAGCTAATGAGCACTGCCGGTGTAACTACCGGCTTAGAAGAGGTGGCCCATTATTATCACCATGAAACTAGCGGTTTAACTCTATATGGGGAGGGGAAATTTGTTCCTCCACCTGCTGCATATGATCAGAGCAGCTACGGTAATATTTCCTTGACTTATTCTTTCGCCGCCCATGCTGCAGAAGTATCCGTTGATCAAAATACCGGCGCCTTGATTGTACACCGGAGTGTGGCGGTCCATGATTCAGGGCGTATAGTTAACTACATAGCTGCCCGGGGGCAAGTTTGTGGCGGCGTTACCCAGGGTTTGGGGATGAGCTGTCATGAAAGTTATATTTTTGAAAATGGTCGAGTGGTTAATGCTTCGCTGGCCGATTACAGGATTCCCACTTCTCTTGATGTGCCGGAAATAGATTGTCATTTTATCGAAAAGGCAGATCCCGAAGGTCCCTTCGGGGCAAAGGGGTTGGGTGAAATAGTGATGGTCCCTGTGTTAGGTGCGGTGGCCAATGCTGTTTTTGATGCAACCGGGATTCAGGTAACCAATTTGCCTATTACAGCTGAAAAAATATACCAGGCTTTATCCAGAGAGGGTTGTTGAGATGGGGTACGAAATTGCTGAGAATTTAAAACATGCCCTTGATCTTTTACGTGGAAATAAAAGCAAGGCGCAGGTGATAGCAGGAGCTACAGACCTGTTTTTACAAGGACTTCCCGAACAAGTAGTCGATCTCTCCGGTGTGCCCGAATTGACCTGTATGGAAGCAAAAGATGGACATCTTTATTTAGGCTCTTCAATCACCCATGCTGAGGCAGCACATTCTCCACTGATAAATGAAGAAGCATCTGCCCTGGCTGAAGCATGTTTGAGTGTGGGTTCCCCTCAGGTGCGCAACGCCGGGACCATTGGTGGCAATATAATTAATGCTGCACCGGCTGCGGATGCGGCAGTAGCCCTGGTGGGACTTGGAGCTGAAGCGGTTCTGGTAGGTACTGACGGTCGAAGCAGGCGAATGGCCGTGGAAAAACTTTATAGTGATTATAACTGCTCAACCATCGACAGCAGCTCAGAGATTATGACTACCCTGGTGGTAAAGCTAAATAGAGAAGAAGAGGGGTCGGCTTTTTCCAGGTTTTCGCCCCGCAGAGCCCTTTCTTTACCACTTCTCAATACTGCAGTTCGGCTGCATCTTATTGGTGGGCGGATTGAAGAAATCCGCCTGGTAGTGGCTCCTGCGCAACCGGCTCCCACCAGGTTAATAAAAACAGAAGAAAAGCTGCTTGGATTTATCCCGGGAAAGGATTCCTGGGACGAGGTGGCAAAAATAGCCTCCGATGAAGCTGATGTGCGGGGCAGTCTTTTGCGCTGCTCGGAGCAATACCGCCGGCACTTGGTGGGGGTTTTAACTGTTGATGCCCTGCAAAAAGCAGTTAACAGGGCCCGTAATGCGGAAGGGAGTTCTTAAAACGTGAAAAAGCGCCCGATCAAATTTGTTTTAAACAACGAGATAGTTGAGGTATATGCTGATCCCTCTGAAAGCCTGCTTTCTCTGCTGCGTGAACAACTTGGCGTAAAGGGGCCTAAGGAAGGCTGTGCTCGTGGAGAATGCGGGGCCTGTACTGTTATCTTCGAAAATCGAGCCGTGAATGCTTGCCTGGTTCCTGCCGGTAAGGCGGAAGGAAAGAAACTTATTACCATCGAGGGATTGAGCAGGGAAGCCCGTTTAAAAGGTGCGGCAGCACATCCCCTTCAGGAAGCTTTTGTTGAAAAAGGCGCGGTCCAGTGCGGCTTTTGCACTCCCGGCATGATCCTATCTGCTTATGCTTTGCTTAAAGCAAACCCTTCTCCCTCGAGGGAAGAAATCAGGACCGCTATTTCCGGTAACCTTTGCCGCTGCAGTGGTTACAAGCAAATTGAAGAGGCAATTTTAGATGCTGCGGAGAAAATGCCAGCAGGGGGTTTTGGATAAATTTATTGTAAGTGAAGGAGTATGAGCTATGCATGTAAATAGACTGACCCAGGACATAATCGGATTAAATATGATGACAGAAGCACAACTTGAGCGGATTCACCAGGGCACTTTAACCATCCTTGAGCGCACCGGCGTGAGGGTATACGAAAAAGAATCTTTAGAGCTTTTAAGGAATGCGGGCGCGCTGGTGGATGGCGACCTGGTTAAAATTCCGCCATGGTTGGTCCAGGAGGCTCTTGCTACGGCACCATCGGTGGTTTCACTATCCGGGCGAGACGGCAGGCGCGCAATGACCCTGGAAAAAAATGGCATCTACTACGGCACCGGTTCGGAGGTGAATTTTACCATTGATCTGGAGACGGGGGAACGCAGGAAACCGTTGAAGCAGGATAATCGCAATGCAGCTTTGCTGGTTGATGCCCTGGAAAATACCGATTTTGCTATGTCTTTAGGGGTAGCCAGCGATGTGCCCGTCGATTCTTCCGACGTCCATCAGTTTGAGGCCATGCTTACCAGCACGCTCAAGCCAATCCTTTTTACCGCTTATAACCGCAAAGGGTTGAAGTGTATAGTTGATATGGCCAGCCTGGTGGCAGGAAGTAAAAAAGCTCTAATGGCACGCCCGAACCTGGCTCTTTATGCCGAACCCAGTTCTCCACTCATGCATTCCCGTGATTCACTGGAGAAACTTTTAACCTGCGCTGCCGAAGGCCTCCCCCTTATCTATGCGACCACCCCAATGCTGGGGGCGACTGCACCGGTTACCATGGGAGGAGCCCTGGTGGTGGCTAATGCCGAAATTCTTTCCGGTTTGGTGATCCATCAGTTGAAGTCTAAAGGGGCCCCTTTCATCTATGGTGGAGGCATTCCTCCGATGCACATGAGCACCTCGATCTGTTCTTACGGAGCCCCGGAAAGAGACCGTGGCTGTGTGTCGCTGGTTAAACTGTCCCAGTACTACAATCTGCCCTCGTTTACAACTGCCGGCTGCACAGATGCTCATACTTTTGACCAGCAAGCTGGCATGGAAGCAGGTTTTAATCTTCTAATCGCTGGCCTGGCCGGAGGCAACTTAATTCATAACCTCGGTTACATGGGAGTGGGGATGACCTCTTGTTTGGAGCATTTATTGCTTTGCAACGAGGCTGTTGGCGCTGTAAAAAACCTGCTGCGCGGTGTAGATGTCTCAGATGAACACCTGGCTCTTGATTTAATCGAACAAATTGGCCCGGGTGGACATTACCTTGCAGAACAACACACCATGAGCCACTTCCGGGAAGAACTTTATTTTCCGCAAGTTTTAAATCGCAAAAATTACGATGCCTGGCAGGCGGAAGGCAGTCTTACCTTTGGCGAAGCAGCCAACAGAAAAGTTAAAGAGATCATTGGTCGTCATGAACCGGTGCCTCTTTCTGAAGATATCAGGCGGCAGGTTAGTGAAATTGTTATCCAGCGAGACCGCGAAGTAACGGCTGTAGATAGAAATAAATAAAAAATAATTGGGTAGGGAGGCAGTATATTTGGTAAACAACCAGAAGTTTAAAAAACGTGTGGGGCTTCTTAACCTCACTCAAGATCAACTCGAAAGGTTACACCAGGCTACCCTGGACATCCTTACCCGTGTGGGGGTAAAGGTTTGCGACCCTGCGGTGGTTGATCTTTTAAAAAATGCGGGAGCTTCAGTTGAGGAAGATTTGGTAAAAATTCCGGATTGGATGGTTAAACATGCCTTGCAGACAGCACCGGGGCGAATCGAAATAGCCGATCGCTTCGGGAGTGCGGCAATGGTCTTAGAAAAAGAGAATATTTACTATGGGACCGGTTCGGATATGCCCTACACGATTGATGTTGATACCGGGGAAAGGCGGCTTACCGTCAAGCAGGATACAATAAATGCTGCCATTGTTAACGATGCTCTTGAACATCTTGACTTCGTCATGGCTATGGCCAGGGCTTCGGATGTGCCTGAAGAAAGAGTTGATCGCCATCATTTTGAAGCGATGACTTTGAATAGCACTAAGCCGATAATATTTGATGCTAATGATCGCGAGGGTTTTTTGGATATAGTGCAAATGGCTTCCCTGGCAGCGGGTGGTAGGGGCAGGTTGGCTGAAAAACCTTACATTATACATTATTGTCAACCCAGTTCCCCTCTTTTTCATACAGAGAATGCTTTGGAAAAACTGGTGGCTTCAGCTGAAGAACAAATTCCTGTCATTTATGCTCCGGCGGTTATGTGTGGTGCAACCGGCCCGGTTACTACGGTCGGTTCTCTGCTTTTAGCCAATGCGGAAATACTTTCCGGCCTGGTGGTTCACCAGCTGGTTTCTGAAGGTGCCCCCTTTATTTACGGCGGAGGGACGCCTCCACTAAATATGATTTCCACGGTATGTTCCTACGGCGATCCACAGCTCACCCTGGGCTCAATTTCCCTGGTCCAGCTTTCCCATTACTATAATTTACCTTCTTTTACCCTGGCCGGTTGTAGTGATGCTCAAGCTTTTGATCAGCAAGCTGCGATGGAAGCCGGGATGAACCTGCTCTATACAGGTTTAAGTGGGGGTAATTTGATCCATGATTTAGGTTATATGGGAGCCGGGATGACCGGCAGCCTTGAATACCTGATTTTATGCAATGAAGGAGTGGGAATGCTAAAATTTCTGCTTCAAGGCCTGGAGTTGAATCCCCAGACTATGGCCCTGGATGTAATCGAGAAGGTGGGACCGGGGGGACAGTTTTTAACCGAACAGCATACTATGGATAATTTTCGCAGCCAGATGAATTTTACCAGTCTTTTTAACCGCAATAATTATGAAAACTGGCAGGCCGCCGGTGCTAAAAGTTGCGGTGAATATGCAAATGCCCTGCTTAAAGAGATCCTGCAGTGGCATGAAGTACCAGCTCTTGAACGGGGAGTTGAAAAAAGGATCAAGGAAATTGCCTCCGGAAATCATAGGTTCCGTGATGAACTGGCATAATCTAAGATTCATTGTTATAATAATAAATATTTAAAAGATTAAACCTGAGGAGAAGTGTTATGCTTAAAGATCTTTCGCTAGAAGTTTTTGTCCGTGAAGTTGCTTCAAATTCTCCTGCACCCGGAGGAGGGAGTGTAGCGGCAATGTCCGGAGCACAGGCTGCCGGGTTACTATCAATGTACTGCAATTTGAGTCAAAACAGGGAAAAACTGGGTGATGCTGTTGATTTTTTACAGGAATCCGGTGAAGAAGCGCGCTTTTTAATGACCAAGTTATTGGAAACTATCGATGAAGACACGGTTGCTTTTAACCGGGTAATGGAAGCTTTTCGCTTGCCGAAAGAGAGCGAAGAAGAAAAAGCTGCTCGCAAAGAAGCGATCCAGGAGGCTACCAAACAAGCTGCTGAGATCCCAATGCACTCGGCTCGCGGCAGCTTGCGAATTTTATCCCTGGTTAATGAAACAGCGGGAAAAGGTAACCCCATGGCAATAACCGATCTCGGGGTGGCTAATCTGCAGGCCTATGCTGGAATCACCGGGGCCTGTTACAATGTGAGGATTAACCTGGGTACAATTAAAGATCGGGAACTAGTCGAAGATTTTAACCGGGAAGTTAATGAGATTTTAAAAGAAGGACAGCACCTGTTTGAAGAAAACAAAAGAATTATTGAAAAAGAAATCCAGTAAGAAAGGGTGTTTTAATGTCGGGGCTTTATTCTCAAATAGACAATTCTTCACTGCTGAATTTTTTGTTTTATCCCCGTCCTCATCACAGCAAACCTACTGCTGATGCCAGCGACTTAGAAGTTCCGGTTGATCACGGAGTCTCTATTGTTTGCCGCGCTTACCCCGGATCGGAAAAAAACCCCTGGATTTTATATTTTCACGGCAACGGGGAAGTGGTCAGCGACTATGACGGAATTGCCCCGCTTTACACCGCCAGAGGATTAAACCTCCTGGTTGCCGATTACCGCGGTTATGGCGCAAGCGGTGGTAACCCTACCTTTGCTTCCCTGGTAAATGACGCGAAAACTATTTTTGATTATGTATACGAAAATGTGGCCGGCAGAAGTACTTATAATGAATGGTATGTAATGGGGCGTTCCCTTGGCAGCATTTCAGCCCTTGAATTGGCGGCTAATAAGGGTGATCGTTTGAAAGGCATGATTATAGAAAGTGGATTTATCAGTGTGGCCGGTTTAATCCGTCACCTCGGGCTTCCTTCGCCAGGCGATTTGACAGAGTTAGAGAATGCCTACCAACGCCTTGCCGCTTCAATCAACTTGCCAGCCCTGGTTATTCACGGTGAAAACGACCGCCTGGTTCCTTTGACGCAAGGGCGGGAACTGTTCGATGCGTTAGGTTCGGTGCACAAAAACTTTAATACTATCCCCCGTGCTGACCACAATGATATAATGTTTGTGGATTCGGAAAAGTATATGCATGCTATTGTCGAATTTGTTCTAGGCAAGTAGATTTTATACAGCGGCCGTATGAGGAGGCGAATAAACCATGCAGGTAAAAGATATTATGAGCACGGAACTGATCACTGTTTCCACGGAAGATCCTGTGGAAAAATGTGCCAGGCTTTTGCAAGAAAATGATATTAGTGGATTACCGGTGCTTGATTCCGGGGGCAGTTTGGTTGGAATGGTTACAGAGGGCGACTTAATCAGAAGAGCTTCCCGAATTAAGGCACCCGGTTACCTGGAAGTTTTGGGCGGTTTAATTTACCTGGGGAGCCCCACAAAATTTGTCGAGGAACTGCAACGGGCTATGGCCTTGGAAGCCGGGAATTTAATGTCTAAAAACTTGATTACTATATCACCTGAAGATACCCTGGAAAAGGCAGCTACCTTGATGGTTGAGAAAAACATTAAAAGGCTCCCGGTAGTTGATGATAATAAAAAACTTGTCGGTATCGTTTCCCGTCGTGATATCATGGGACGACTTTATGCCGAGGAAACCTAAATTTAAATAACCTAGCACTCGTTGAGCGGTGAAACGATTTGATTAATACAAAATGGGGGTACGATCCTGGCATGAAGCAAGAAGAAACTGTTCCCCGGGATATTAAATATGTGCAGTCTCTTGAACGGGCTTTGACCATTCTTGAGGTGATGGCTAAAGCCGGCGAGCCGGTTACGGTGACAGAACTGGCGGAAAAAGTTAATTTAAAAGTGAGCACTGTTCACCGTTTACTTACTACCTTGCTCCACCGTGGTTATGTAGACCAGGAAGCTGAAACAAGTAAATACCAGGTCGGGTTCAAGGTGTTAGAAATAGCCAACGCAGTTTATTCATTTTCTGATATCCGCACCATAGCACGGCCGTACCTGGAAGAACTGGTGGAACGGTGCAATGAGACCGCCAACCTGGCAGTACTCGATGAGTCAGAAATAGTGTATATTGACCAGGTGGAATCACAAAACTATATTATTGTTAAAATGTTTGCCCGGGTAGGAAACAGGGGCCCAGTGCATTGCACAGCATCCGGAAAAGCGCTCCTCGCCTGCCTTCCCGAAGATAGATTAGAGCAAGTTTTATCGGAAATCACTTTTAAGAAATATACCCACGAAACCATTACCACACCTGAAGCCTTGAAAAAAGAACTGGAACGGGTTAGACGAGAAGGTTTTGCTCTCGACTGGGGCGAAATGGAAGATTATGTTCGCTGCATCGCTGCTCCCGTTTTCAACTATGAAGGAAAAGCTGTGGCCAGCATTGGCATTTCCGGCCCAAGCAACCGTATTACTTCCCACTACATGAAAAACGAACTGGCGGAGGTGGTTAAAGAAATTGCCGCAAAAATATCTGCCAGACTTGGTTATAGCAGTCAGCTTTGAGCAACCCTCCTCTGCAAGTACCATGAGCTATCTTTTAAATAATCAATGTCTGCCTGTGGATTCCTGCTTTTAGATGAGTAAGGCACCCCGGGCGGACATTTTATTGATGCAATCTGCCTCAATTTATTATAAAATAAAAGTAATGCCAGAAAAGTAATAGGAGAAGGAGGGTATTAAATGCCTAAACAGTATAAGTGGATTACCTTGATGGTTGTAAGTCTTGCAGTCCTGGCAGTCCTGGGATTATCGAACTTAGAATATTTCACGGCAGATGAAGCTGATCCGGCAGATCCTGCAGTAGAGGATTTTACGGCTACCGATCAGCCCTACCAGGCATATGAAGAAGCTCGCGCAGAAGGCAGGCCTATTTTCCTTGAATTCTATGCCGATTGGTGAAGTGCTTGTGTAATGATGGAGCCCGTGATTATGGCTCTAAAGGAAGAATATGTAGGCCAAGCAGAATTCATTGTTGCCGATCTTGATCAGATAGAAAGTGAAAGATTAGCGGAAAAATTTAATGTGAGGTATATTCCGACCTTTTATTTTATTGATCAGGAAGGAGAGATTGTTTCCGAAGAAGCAGGACAACTTAATCATGACGATATGGCAGCGCGCCTTGAGGCTATTACCGGCGATACCGCTCTGGAAGAAGAGCTCACCGGTCTCGAATACTTCTTTTCCGAGGTGCTGCCGGAAACGGTGGAACAGCGTTCTCTTTTAACCCTGGTCCTGGTTTTTGCCGGGGGAGTCCTTACCAGCATCAGTCCCTGCATCTTATCGATGGTGCCCCTGTTGGTCAGCTATATCGGTGGTTACGGGGAAGGACCCCGGTCCAGGGGGTTTTTCCTTTCTTTTTCCTTCGTTTCCGGTTTGGCGGTTACTTTTGCTGTCCTTGGCTTTATCGCTGCCGGGTTTGGCCGGGTATTCGGTGAAGTCGGCCAATTCTGGTATTACCTGCTTGCAGCAGTAGCAATTATCATGGGATTGCAGCTAATCGGGGTGCTTTCTTTTAATCTGCCCGGCTTAAAAACCCTGCCGGTTAAAAAGGTAGGGCTGGGCGGATCTCTTATAATGGGGCTGCTCTTTGGCCTGGTTGCTTCACCATGTGCCACCCCGGTTTTGGCTGTGATAATCACCTATGCCGCCGTGCAGGCAGAACCATTTTACGGTAGTGGATTGCTCTTCATATATGGGATCGGCCATGGCATTCCTTTGCTTGTCGCAGGAACTTTTACCGGCATAGCCAAAAGTTTGCCGAGGATAAACAAATACACCTATTACTTAAGTTATGCCAGCGGCGTAATCTTAATCCTCCTGGGCCTGGTTCTCCTGGCCTGGGTAGGCTGGATGTAACTAACGGCCGGATATGATATGATTAATTAAAGAAAGTGTATCGGAACAGCGGATTAAGTTCAAAACCGGTAATACCGGATAGTTTTAATATGCAGGGTGACTATCCTCTAAAAAGGAGTTGATTGCTGGAAATGGACTTAAATATATTGGTTGGAGGCGCGGCCGGCCAGGGGATGGAAACGGTAATGAATATTTTAGGGAAGTCCCTGGTGAGAGAGGGCTTCGGTATTATCTACACCAAGGATTACATGTCCCGGGTACGCGGCGGACACAACTTTTCCCGCCTGCGTATTGCTTCAGGCACACCCTGGTCTACCGTGGAGAAAATTGACATCCTGGTGGCCCTCAACGAGGAAACCTATTACCTGCACCGGGACCATTTGCCCCCTTCCGCCAGGGTTATCTACGACCCCCAGGAATTCAGCCTGCCGGAAAGTGAGCAAAGGGGTATTCCGGTAGAACTGAAAAAAATTGCTGAAGAATCGGGCGGCAGGGTTATGGCTAATACTGTGGCTGTCGGAGCGCTCCTGGTTTTAATGGGCCTGGGAACGGCAACAGTAGAAGGGCTTTTGCAGGAAATGTTTGCTACAAAAGAAGGAGTGGCCGAGAAAAATGTAAGTGCCCTTAAATCCGGTTATAATGCCGCTGCCTCTTTTTGCAATGCCTGCTTTACCATGCCGCCTAAAAGTAATGATTCCGGCAGAAAACTTTTCATTGATGGGAACCAGGTGCTCGGAATGAGTGCCCTGGCCAGTGGATGCCGGTTTTTATCTGCTTACCCGATGACCCCCTCGACAGGGATAATGAACTACCTGGCCGGTAAAAGCACGGACTACCCGGTAGTGGTTGAACAGGCCGAAGATGAAATTGCTGCTATCAATATGGCCCTGGGTGCCTCTTATACCGGTATACGTGCTCTTACCTGCACCTCCGGGGGTGGGTTTGCCTTAATGGTAGAAGGGTTGTCTTTAGCCGGGATGACCGAAACTCCGCTGGTAGTGATTGTTGCCATGCGCCCGGGGCCCGCTACCGGGTTACCGACCCGTACAGAACAGGGGGATCTTGAATTTGTGATTCACGGCGGACATGGTGAATTCCCGCGGGCAGTCTTGAGTGCCACCTCCCAGGAAGATGCTTTTTATCGCTTGAACAAAGCTTTTGATCTGGCTGATCGTCACCAGACCCCGGTTATTTTCCTCTCGGACCAGAGTTTTGCCGATACCCATCGTTCGATTGAACCCTTTGATTTTTCCAGGCTGCGCTATGACCGTGCCCTGGCCGAAGAAGGGAAATTTGAAAAGCCGTACAAACGTTACCGGGTTACTGATAGTGGGATTTCCCCCAGAATTATACCCGGTGAACATACAGGGGAAGTTGTGTTGATCGACAGCGACGAGCATGATGAGAAAGGTAATATCACTGAAAGCGACCGGGTGAGGCGCATGATGGCCGAAAAACGCATGCGCAAGCTTGAAGGGTTGGCCGGAGAAATGGATGAACCTGACCTCTACGGTGATTCTCACCCGGAGGTACTGTTGATCGGCTGGGGCTCCACTTACGGGGTTATGCGTGAAGCGGTGGATGCACTTTCCAACTCCGGCACTAAAACCGCTATGCTCCATTTCAGTGATCTTTACCCCCTCCCAACGCAGCGACTGCAGGACTTGCTCAAAGAAGTGGGAAAGAGTTATTGTGTGGAAAACAATGCCACCGGTCAGCTGGCCAGGTTAATTCGCCGGGAAACGGGATTGCAAACAAGTGGCCTGATTTTGAAATATGACGGCCGGCCCTTCCTGCCGCGAGAGATTGTTGAGGAGGTGGAAAATGATTTTTAAAGCTGAAGATTACATGGTGGGAGAAACAGCCTGGTGTCCGGGGTGTGGTAATTTTGCTATCCGTGAAGCGTTGGCTGAAGCGCTGGGAGAACTAAGGCTGCCCTCCCACGAAGTAGTTATATTTTCTGGGATCGGGCAGGCGGCAAAAATACCGCATTATCTTAAGGTTAACGGTTTTAACGGCCTTCATGGCAGGGCCCTGCCTCCGGCAGTCGGTTCGCGGGCGGCCAATAAAGATTTGCAGGTGATAGTCGAGTCAGGAGATGGTGACAGTTACGGGGAAGGGGGCAACCATTTCATCCACAACATTCGCCGCAACCCTGATATTGCACATTTTGTTCACGATAACCAGGTTTACGGGTTGACCAAGGGGCAGGCTAGTCCTACCAGCGAACCGGGCATGAAAACGGGGGTCCAGGTGTCGGGGGTGAGCATGCCCGCTCTCAACCCGCTTTCCCTGGCCCTAACCATGGGAGCCGGTTTTGTAGCCCGCTGCTTTAGCGTTGAAAAAGAACACCTCAAGGAAACTATGAAGCAGGCGATCAACTTTCCTGGCTATGCTCTGATTGATATACTCCAGCCGTGTGTTTCTTTTAACAAAGTAAATACTTTTGGTTGGTACAAGAAAAGGATTTATTTCCCTGAGATAGAAGATTCACAAGATTGGATTCAGGCTATGGAATATTCTTTGCAGTGGGGTGATAAAATCCCCTTAGGCATATTTTACAACAACCCTCGCTTAACTTTTGAATCGTCACAAAAAGCTTTGGCGGGAGAGCCTCTTTGCAGGCGGCCTTTTGACCCACAGGAGGTTGCTGCTCTGCAAGATGAATTTTACTAGGGGTGATCTGGATGACCGATGAATCAAAAAACAGGGAAGAGGAAAACTTTAAAGATGAAAGAGATAACTATATCTGTCAGAAATGCTCGTTGAAAATAGCCCCCGCAGATACAAGTTTTCATGGGATCAGGCAGGGATATTCACCGGATCATTTTCCCCTGTATCATTTCAAGAAAGTGCCTCTGTGCTCGGATTGCCTGGTGCGCCAGAAAAAGATAGATGTATTTGAAAAAGTGCTTGCTTTAATAACTTTAGGCATAGTTTTCTACCTGATGGGGATGGGCTTTTTAGTTCTCTTTAACCTGGCCGGGTAAGCTTACGAGGAGGATTTAAATGTTTTTTTGGACATTTGGCAATAAGACAGTTAAGGAATTACGCAAAAAACAAGGGCTTACCGCCAAGGAACTGGCCACGATTGTCGGGGTCAACAGCCCCATGATAAAAAAGGTCGATCAGTTTAAAATAAAAAATGTACCCGAGCCGCTTAAGAGCAAAATTGAACCGGTTTTGAAAGGTAAAAAACGGGTTTGAACGGCAGCGGTAAAGCAGGAATAAGGCTTGCATCTATAGAATTTTAAATTATAGGAAAAATCAGTTGAAAATCCGGGAGAACGAGGTGTCAAAATGGAATTTGAAACCATTATTTTGGAAAAAAAAGAGGGAATAGCCAGGATTACCTTCAACCGGCCTCAGCGTTTAAATGCAATCAACACCACCCTGGCTCAGGAAGTCAAAAAAGCCCTGGAAAATATTGCTTCCGATGATGAGATCAGGGTGTTGGTGATCACCGGTAACCCCAGGATCAGAGAAAAAGAAGGAAGACAGGAAATCAAACACTGTTTTTCGGCCGGGTGGGATTTAGCGGAAACCGCCCAGGTTGAACCGATCGTGGAAATGGTGGCTGAATATGAAAAGCCGGTTATTGCTATGATTAACGGTTATGCCTTCGGGGGCGGTTGTGAGCTGGCCCTGGCCTGTGACTTTATTTTCGCTTCCGATATTTCTGAAATCGGGTTGCCTGAAGTAAACCGTGGACTGCTCCCCGGCTGGGGTGGGACCCAGCGGTTGCCTCGCCGCATCGGGGTTCCCCTGGCCAAGTGGATGATATTTACAGGAGAAACGGTTGATGGTAACAAGGCAAATGAAATTGGCCTGGCCGACCAGGTGGTTGTAAAAGAGCAGCTTGACCGGGTAGTAAATGATTTTGCCGAGAAGCTGGCTCAAAAACCTCCTATAGGGATTAAAAAAATAAAAGAGGCAATTAATCGGGGAGTCGAGACTGATCTCGAGTCCGGCCTGGAAATAGAGCAGCAGGCTCTGGGCGTACTTTTGCAAACTGAAGATTTTAGGGAAGGGATTGCTGCCTTTATGGAAAAACGGGAACCGCAGTGGAAAGGTCGCTAGCGGAAGACTCCTGTTTGATAACCCTGTAAGACCTGTATTTCCTTGCGGAAAGGGGATGTGCTATTGTTCGAGTGGGAATGCCCGCACTGCCACAGAAAGTTTTACAGCTCCTGTCCGGAGAGGGATAAAGACACCATAGAGTGCTGTTACTGCAACCAAGAGTTGAAGAATCCTTACTGCGAGAAAGAGCAAAACAATGATTAAATCGATCGATTAAAATGCATTAGTCAATTAAGTTGGTAAGGCAGTTTCTGTTATGTCGTTGATTTTAACAGCAGCTTTGTCAAATTAGTAAGGCCTGTACAATTCCTTCGGGCTAGTGACTTTTGTGTTATAATCGTAATATAAATAGAAGCAGAAGCCTCTTTTTGCAATAGTGTATACAGCCGGTTTAAAGGTTGCCTGAGATCTAATCCTACTTGCAAATTGAGGTTGTTTTGTAAGATTGATTTTCAAGATTCAGGGAGGCTTAAAAGAGGGTGGCACAGAAAAAGAACCCCATGGGCTTTGATGCCGAATGGTCGACATCTAAGCATGAAAAAAAACCTGGCCGCATTGGGACAATTATCAAGGTCATATTTATTCTTTTGTTTATCCTTTTTGTTATTGGAGGAGGAGCCACTGCGGCCGTAGTCTACAACTATATTGAAGATGCTCCGGTGATGGATCCTTCCCGCCTGGCAACAGTAGAAACTTCTTACCTTTATGACAGCGAGGGCAATGAAATTATGGCCCTTCATGAAGAGCAAAACCGTATCGCTGTCAGCCTGGATACTATTCCGAAACACGTTCAGAAAGCTTTTATCGCCATTGAAGATGAGCGCTTCTATGATCATTTAGGCTTTGATGTAATTGGCAGCATGCGGGCGGCGTATGCCAATTTCCAGGCCGGTGAAATTGTCCAGGGGGCCAGCACTATAACTCAGCAGCTTGCTCAGAACGCTTTTTTAACTACGGAGAAAACATACCGGCGCAAAATACAGGAAATCTGGCTGGCTTTCCAGCTTGAACGCAGCTATAGTAAAGAAGAAGTCCTGGAAATGTACTTAAACAGGATTTACTTCGGCAACAGTGCCTACGGGGTGGAAGCCGCTTCCCAGACCTACTTTGATAAAAGTGTAGAAGAAATTAGTCTAGCCGAAGCCGCCATGCTGGCCGGTGCGGTACGTTCACCTAATGACTACAATCCTTTCAAAGATGAAAATAAGGCGAAAGAACGCATGAGCACCGTGCTATCAAGTATGAAGCGGCTGGAACTTATTACTGAATCTGAGTATCGGGAAGCCCTTGAAATGGAGATGGCTTACGCAGAACCGCATGATCCTGAATATCCGTACCCTCACTATGTCGATTATGTAATTCATGATGAATTGATCCGGGTTTTAAGTGAAATGCCTTCAATCGGTTCCCGGGCAGAAGCGTACAGAGCTATTTATACCGGAGGGTTGCGCATTTATACCAACCTCGATCCGTCACTTCAAAAACATGTTGAAGAAGTGCTCAGCCGGGATGAACTCTACCCCACCACAATTAAGGTTAATATGTCAAAAGCGAGGGAAGCTATATCCGAGCTGCCACCCGGACGCGATTTAAGTTGGAACCAGCTCCAGGAATTTGTTGATGAAGAAAAAGGGGTGCCTCAACCTCAGGCAGCCATAGTCGTAGCCGATCCGACCACCGGCCGGATCAAGGCGCTGGGAGGCGGGCGCGATTATGAAAAAGAGGTGGACGAGGTTCTCCGGTTTGCCAACTTACGCCAACCGGGTTCCGCAATCAAGCCGATTATCACCTATGCCCCGGCAATTGAAGAAGGAGTTCTTGCCGGAGCCGGTTCAACTCTCGATGATTCGCCGTACAGGGGTCCCGGTGGTTGGCAGCCAACCAACTTTGACAATCGGTTTAGGGGAATGGTTAATGCCCGTGAAGCCCTGTACTATTCCTACAATGTCCCGGCAGTCCGCGCTTTTGAAGCCCTGGGCCCGGAACTGGGAGTTGAATACGCCGAAAAAATGGGAATCAACACTTTTACCCCTGATGAGCGCGGCAATTTAAGTTTAACCCTGGGCGGGTTTACAGACGGGGTTAGCGCTATTGATATGGCCCAGGCTTATGGTGTGTTGGCTAACGAAGGTGTCCGGGTGGAGGCGCATACTGTAGAAAGGATCGAAGACCGGCATGGTTCGGTTATGTACGAGAAGGAATTGAATCCAACCGAGGTACTCAGCCCGCAAACTACATATATTGTCAATGACATCTTACAGGATTTTGTGACTGAATACCTTGGCCGGGAACTGCAGATAGATCGACCGGTAGCGGCAAAAACCGGGACCACCGATGATTGGAAAGATGTTTATCTTGGGGCTTATACCCCCAACCTGGTTGCTACTTTCTGGATGGGCTATGATGAGCCGAGAATGGGTGGCATCCAGCAGGGGTGGCGCTACTCAACAGTTTTCCTGCGAGAAGTTTTCCTGGAGGCATTTCAAGACCTGGAAATAAGAAATTTTGATCGCCCCGAGGGAATAGTTAGAATGCAAGTTTGTTCGGAAACCGGTTTGCGTCCTAATGATGGTTGCCGCGCCGCAAACAGCGTGCGTTCTGATATATTTGTAGAACAGCATGCCCCCAGGGTTACCTGTGATCACCATGATGACCGTGATCCGGATGAAGATGAAAATGATGAAGAACGTGATGACGACAGGTGGTATGATCCGCAAAACGGCGATCCAGATGAAGATACAGAAAATGGTGACCCCGAGGAAGATGAAAACGGTGAACCCGACGAGGATAATGATAACGGGAATGACGACGAGGAAGAGGATTCATCCGAATCCGAGGACGAGGAAAAAGAGGAAAATGGTGAAAATGATGACGATCCTTCGGAGGATGATAATGATGAATCAGGTACTAACGGACAGGGAGATGGCGGTGATGAGGATGAGCAGGAAGAACAAGAAAACCGCTGGTGGGAAAATTACCGGGATAACGACGACTAACTGATATAATAATTAGAAGTGTTTGTCAGGCTGTGTTTTACGTTAAACTGGTGCCGGTTCATCAGTGAACAATGGCAGCGAATCAGCTGCAGGCTTTCGCGTAGTAATAATTATAAGAGCTAATATAAAAAAGCGGCTTTTTTAAAGCAAACCGCTTTTTTTCATTATATCTTTAACCTGTTTCTTGCCCTCCTCATCAAGAGGCAGTAACGGCAGGCGCGGTGGTCCGCCGTAAAGGCCCAGAAGGTCAAGTGCTGCTTTTAATCCGGCAACCCCGAACCTTGAGGTTACAGCGCTGTTCATTTCGATGATTGCCAGTTGTATTTTTTTTGCTTCTTCCAATTTTCCCTCTCTGTAAAGCTCCTCGATTTTAACGCATTCTTCCGGCATTATATTAGCCAGCGCCAGGGTTCCTCCTGCTGCGCCTAAAACCAGGGCAGGCAAAAGAAAACTGGCCGATCCGGCAAAAACAAAAAAATCAGGCCCGGTATTATAGATAACTTCCCCGATTTGCACGATATTGCCTGAGCTGTCTTTTATCCCTGCGATGTTAGGGTGTTTTGCCAGCTCCGTGATTAATTTAGCGCTTAAGTTTAAGTTTGTATTGCGAGGCATATTGTAAAGGATAACCGGCAAGGGTGAATCTTCGGCAACATGGTTAAAATAATTGGCCAGGGCTTCTTCGTTCATACTTCCCTTAAAATAACTGGGGTTTAAAACCAGCACGGCATCTACACCGCAGGATGCCGCTTCCCGGTTCAGCTTTAAAGTAGCTTTTGCCGATTCGCAGCCGGTTCCGGCAATCAACTTTTTCTCAGGTGGCAAATGTTCCCTGACAAAAGAAAAAGCCTTGATTTTTTCTGCATGTTCAAGCATAACCGCTTCACCGTTGGTCCCGGCAACAGCCAGTCCTTGCATCGAGGATTTACCCCACCACCGCAAATTATTTTGCAGAGACTTCCAGTCAATTTCACCTTCGTTATTAAAAGGGGTGGGAATAGGAGCAAAAATGCCGTTTAACATGTTAATCACCATGCCTTTAATTAAAAGTTTCTGCTTAGCAGTAAAAAGTAAAATATAGAAACCCCGGAAGATAGTTAATCATCGTCCGTTGCTGCACTTAATTATATTACAAAGAAGAGAACAAAGAAACATTGATTCATTAAGGCTTTATAACTTTTAAGCTTAAGAATTTTGCAGGTATCTTTACTTCTGTGAAGAATTAATAAATAAGACTGTAACTACAATAAATGGAGGTATCGGTAATGGACGAATCAAAGCCGGTAGCAGTTAAACCGACAAACAATACCCTGGGGATTATTTCCCTGGTGACTGGTATTTTAGGGGTCCTTCTATTCTTATGCTGTTCCTATGTTTCGATCATCCTGGGTATTGCCGCGCTGATTTGTGGCATCTTAGGACGGCAGCAAAACCAGGAATACTCTTTACCCGGGATTATTCTCGGTGCGGTAGCAATAGTCCTCGGCATTATCTTTACTATTGTTGGCCAGGTTTTTTTCCGGCAAATCATGAGAATTATCGAGCAGGAAATGTATGTCGATTTTTCAGCGACTATGGCCTGGCTTGGAGGAGTAATTAGTTTAATTTAAACGGAAGCAGGGAGACGGGGTATTTTGCTTCCTTGCATGGTGCAGGCCGCCTGAAGCCTGAGCCTCAGTATCAACTGGCATTTTATAGATGAAAGATGGTAGAAATTCCTGGAGGAGAACCGAAAAAGTTTGAAAGCACCAGCTAAACACTGGGCTGAGCGCAGCCTGTTTATATTTATTGCCTTAATGCTCATCCTGGGTTATTTATATGTAATCAGTCCGAGCTTGCGTGAAATAGTCAGTCCGTACCACTGCCTGTTTTACCGGGCCACCGGTATGTTATGCCCTGCCTGTGGGGGTACCAGGGCCTTGATTCACCTTTTAAACGGCCGGTTTATTTTAGCGCTTAAAAGCAATGTCTTAGCGGTAATGATTGTGCCCCTGGTAGCATATAGCAGCATCATTGCTTTCAGGTTGGCTTTTGACCGTAATTTCTCAGCCGGTGACATAAAAATATCTCCCATTTTGCCCTGGTCCCTTCTGGCCCTGGTAATTATTTTCTGGATAGTGCGAAATATCCCGGAGCTTTCTTTCCTCAGGCCAACATGCTAAACTGCTTTGCCTGCTTCCCTTCAGCCTTTGCTGTGCTAATGCACTCTCGAACTATACCGCTTCGCCGCTCGGCGGCTTATTTCCATGCAGACAGGCCAGCTGCAACTTTTGCCTCAAGGGCCGTTTGGTACAATCTTAACTGCAATGTCTCCTTTGAAAAATGCAGCAAGGCTGATCAGTAACATTAAGCCATAGTAATTCCCGCCATTACCCTTGTTTTCTATTCCTATCTAAACGTAAATTAAAACCACCTTCTGCCAGCTATTTGAAAATAAAGGATTGAACTTGCAAAATTTATTTGACAGGATTAACCATAAATTGATATACTATCATATAATCGACACAATTTTCACTACCGGGGTGCTTATCATTTATGAGCAGGCTTGAAAGAGCTCGCAATGAAAAGCAAAAGGGGAAGAAAAAATCAGGTATCGCTGTGGGTATTGTCCTTGCTGTGGTCATTATTGGCGGCTTGGTTGTATTCGGTGGAACAGATCTTTTTACTGGAGCTTTTGAAAAAAACGAAGCGGATTATATTGACCTGGAACAAAGCCGTGCTTTTATTGACATTTTTGATCTTACTTACGTGCGAGTCTACATAAATGAAGGTGCCGAGGTTGAAGAAGTTACGGCTGATGGCAACCGGCTTGAATACAATACCGAAGATGAACGCTGGGAAGTAACGATGAGTGGTTACAGTACGGGTGATGAGGTTCTGGTCACTGTTGTAGAAAAGGGTGGCGAAGAAATTTTGCAGGAAACGGTCCTGGTAGTAGAAGAACTGTAAATAAGAGTAAAGAATCCGGGCGGAAGCGCTATCGAAAATATCTTCCGCTGTTAAAATATACAATCACTTTTTAGAAAGGAGGGCAGGGAGTAAAGCTTATAGAGGTTGAGGGAAAAGTAGATTAAGTAAAGTATATTATGGGATTTTAGAGAGATAGATAAATAGATAGACATAAAAACTATTTTTTGAAGGGAGAAAAAGATCATGCTTTCTTTTAGATCAAGCCTCAAGATCTTTCTACTTGTACTAACCTTTCTGTTGTTATTTTCCACCACAGTTTTTGCTAATGATATCGATGATATTAAATATGTTTTTTATGAAGATGATAGTATTATGAGCAGGGTTTATGTTGTTAATTACCAGGATGCGCTAGACGAAGACGACCTATACGAAAAAGTAGCTGACGGGGTTTATGATGCACTAATTAATAACAATCAGGTTTGGTTGGAAACAAAAAAAGAAAATGTTATTGATTACAGCAAAGCAATGAATAACCATAAAAGCTATAATGAAGTTTACGAGGATAGCGATTACTTCACTGAACGCCCCGACCCGGACTACGAATACTACTACGAGGATGGTAACGTGTTAAGGCGGCGGGATCCCTTATTAGACGAACCTGAAGAGGTTGTAGACGAAGATTACCCAAACTGGCTGGTCGTTTTAGATGATGACACAGATGATGAATTCAAATATCATCTTGAAACCTGGGAACCTATATCCGGGCGCTTGTTTGTCGAGATTGAAATTAACCGGGAAATCTTTGCAGAGGAGGTTTCCAGTCGCAACATTCGCAATGTCAGAATCGATGGTAACGATGCCACCAGGAAAGAAACAGATGATAATACTTTTCGCTGGTTTGTCGGTATAAAGGTAGATGATCTTGAAGGCGTGGATGCTGAGGATATGCCGCAAGATAATGTTTTTGAGCTCAAACCGGATATGGTTGAAGTAGAGGCGGGTATTTACTGGTACTAGAAGTACTTAGAAAACAACCGGCTGAAGCTTTAAACTGACTAGCTTAAGCAGCCGCAGGTTCTAGCAACTTTAAAAAACCCCTGCGGCTGTATCCTCTAAAAATGAGCTTTAGAAAACGGGAGATTCAATTTCACTTAAAAAGTGCTAGTTTAAAAGATTTTCGGTGATTTCAATTTAAGAGATCTACCGAGATTCTTTAGAGAGATATAATTATCGGAAGGGAGAAAAAGACTATGAAAAAGATATCCAAAGTTATCGGTTTGTTTATGCTTGTGCCGGTAATAATACTTTTGTTATTTGCCGGTAATGTACTTGCGAATAATGAAGATGAAAATGAAGATCAAAAAGTTCCTTTTGATGAGTTCTATGTTTACTATGAAAATGAAGATGGAAATATGGTTAAGGCTGATTACGTGGAGGCGATAGAAGCTGCAACTGGAGAAGCCCCGAGAAGTGAGGACCTTTATCTTGCTATTGTTGACGGGGTTAGAAGCGCCCTGGCAAATGCCCGGGATGTTTGGGTTGAAGTTTTAGATGATGACGAAAAAAAGGAAATTGATTACGGGGCAGCTTTTGAAGATGATGAGAAGCTTGCCGATGTAATTAGCGATTGGGATGACTATAAAGAAGATTATAAAAGAACAATAGATGAAGATGATATAGATCTTGTATTGGCTATTAAAGATGGAGAAGCAAGGGAACTACCTTATGGCGACCAACCCTGGGTAGAAGAAGTTAAGGTTATTTACAGTGATTTCCTTAATGAATGGTGCGTAGAGGTTCTCTTTGACTTTAATGAAGATCCCTTTAAGAAGCATAATATTGATAATTGGGATGACTTCGATCTTGAAAAAGATAGTAATAACATCCTTATCAATGGCCGGTTCGATGTAGAAGTTGAAGATGAGGACACTGGTGAAAAAAAGGAAATGAGCCGAAGCATTGAAGAAGATGAAATCATCGAAAAGGCTACCATCGATGATAATAAACTGCGGGTTTTTATCAAGGATAAGGATTATTATACCCCCGATGTGAAGGAAGTAGAATTGGTTGTCGGTAAAAGAGATATAAAAGTAACTATAGCGGGAACAGAATACTCTTATTACGATGGTGTTGAGTAATTGGCGAATTGTATTTAGCCCAGAGAAACTTTAA
>SL_8KL_010_SEDDRAFT_10000537_pt1 | contig 33126 bp, 27 predicted proteins | sample SodLakKL_010_SED_4_FD_11160 | JGI IMG/M metagenome (IMG submission 11160)
TTACGGGCAACTTCCTGAAAATGGGCAATGGGATCGTCATATTCTTTTTCCAGTTCATCTAAGTAGCCTAAAGATATTACGGTAGATGTTCTAGGCTGACCTGTTTTTTTATCTCGGTAATTTTTTACGATAGATAAATAAGTTCGTCCGGTTTTTCTTTTGGAGACCTTTAAGTTCATTTTAATGCTCTCCTATCCTGGAAGGATTTGATGATTCTTATTATATTATATCATATTCACTTAAGTTTCGCTACATATATATGATAAAAAATTGCAAAAAAATACCCTCACAGCACTATGCAACAAGGTTTCTTAGATTGCCGACTAATTTATGCTGTCAAACTAACGTGGTTGCAGCAGTAATTTGAAGTTTAAGAAGGGGTAAAATCAAATTGAAACCCTTATATGCGGTTAAATAATATTTCATGCGTCAGTTCCGCTGCATTGAACGTTTGCTTGACATGTCTTTAAATATCATGATAGCATCTCTACAATGAAACAAAATTTTTTATCACCTTCATTTACCTGCTCAATATTATGAAGAAAAAAATCTCTGAATTCCTGCAAGCTTTGGATAAAATCGCCCATTTCCTGCGGGTAGATATCTTTCGGATGCCCGGCAAAGAGTTATCCCCGGCCAAAAACTTTTTAATCGCCCAACTGCGCGTATTAACCCTCGCTTTACGGGGCGTCAGTGAAGACAAAATATTGCTGCGGGCACCGGCTCTCACCTTTTATTCACTGTTCAGTATTGTGCCCATTGCAGCGCTTGCCTTCGGCATTGCGCAGGGTTTCGGACTGGAAATGTATCTGGAAAGACAGCTGCAGGCTGCCCTGACAGGACGGGAAGAAGTATTCCACTGGCTGATGGAGCTGACCGAAACATTTCTTGAAGAAATCCACGGGGGCACAGTAGCCGTTTTAGGACTGATCATCCTCCTCTACACCATCACCATGCTGCTGACCAATATCGAAAAATCTTTTAATGAAATCTGGCAGGTCAGCCGGGGCAGGCCGTGGTCACGCAAATTCAGCGATTATTTCGCAATGATATTTTTGGTACCTCTGTTTTTTATCATGGCCAGTGTAGTAACAGTCTACCTTAACACCCAGCTTGAAGAGGTAAGCAGCGCCATCCTCAATCCTCTTTTATTGCTTCTTGTTCAACTAATTCCCTACGTTTTAATCTGGATTCTTTTTACCATACTCTATCTGGTTATGCCCAACACCAATGTTCAATTCTCTTCGGCCTTACTGGCAGGGATTGTTGCAGGCACCATCTTTCAACTGGTCCAATGGGGCTATGTTACATTTCAAATTGGCGCGTCCAGGTTCGGCACCATGTATGGTTCCTTCGCTGCCCTTCCACTGCTCATGATCTGGATGCAGGTGAGTTGGATTGTCGTTCTTTTTGGCGCAGAACTCTCCTATGCCAACCATAATGTAGCCAGTTATGAGTTTGAATCAGAAACAAAAAACATCAGCCCCTTCAACAAAAAGATCTTGACCCTCTACATAATGCACCTGTTAATTACCAATTTCCAAAATGGTGGAAAACCCTTTACCCCGGAACAGATTTCCAGTTTATTGCAAATACCTAATAGCCTGGTGCGCATTATATTAAATGATTTAACAGCTGTAGCTCTGGTCAATGAAACCATAACCAGGCAATCCAAAACAAGCGCCTACCAACCGGCCATCGACATAAACACAATTAGCATAAAAATGGTCATCGAACGCCTTGATCACAAAGGCATGGATGTGCTTATCGCCAAACCATCATCCACACTTGAAGCCGTGAAAACTGCTCTGCATGATTTTTACGCTTTAATCGATAGCGCAGAGGAGAACAGACTGCTTAAAGATCTGTAAAGCCTGCCATGGAATTATCGGCGATGGTTTTTTAACCTTTCAGCCTGCGGGAAGTTGTTGCCAGGGTGAAATCGATGCTGCGCCGCAGCGATCCTGACAATGTCCCCCTTACCGACATTCTGATTCTTGCCGGGGGAGACCTGAAAATTGACACCCCGGTCCACCGTATTACCTGGCAGAAACATCATCTCAATTTTACTCCAACAGTATTCAACATGCTGTTGTACCTGGCGCGCCATCCCGGCCGGGTTTTTACCCGCACCAGCTGACCGAGATAATTTTAGGTTACGACAGCATTTCAGAAGATCGGGGCATTGATGCCCACATCAAAAATTCCCTGGTACCATTTACATTTAATGGGGATTGACGAATCAGTTTTTTATCGTTATAAATATTTTCAGGAAGGTAGCAAAACGACTAAAAAAGGAGCAAGGCATACTAAATGAATTTTAAACCCGGCCTTCGCGGCAGTGCCAGCACAATCGTAACCGAAACCAGTACAGCTACAGGGGTTGGCAGTGGCAGCGTGCATGTCTTTGCCACGCCTATGCTTGTAGCGTTGATGGAAAAAGCGGCGATCAACGCCCTTGAAGGGATGGTGCCTGAAGGTCAGACCACCGTGGGTACCCGGGTGGATATTGTTCATACGGCAGCAACACCGGTCAACATAACAGTAACCGCCTATGCCGAGCTAATAGAAGTAGACCGCAAGCGCCTGCTGTTCAACGTCACCGCTGAAGACAACGCGGGACCCATCGGGCACGGTCAACACGAGCGTTTTATAATTGTGCCGGAAAAATTTATGGCGAAAGCAAGAATTAAACTAAACTGACACAATCCAGCAAGCAGTCTATAAGGTCATTTCATACTTTTGTTCAGTTAACCTTACTCCCCACATGCAAGTTTTTTTCTCTTCGGCAATCACGAAACCTTTTGAAGTGTAAAGGGCCGCTGCCCGGGGCAAAATATCTAGCGTTAATAAAAATATAGATGAATAACCGCATTTCCGGGTAAAATTGATTGCTTCCTTTACAAGTTGCTTTCCAATTCCACATCCCCTTATTTCCGGATGTAGCAACAACCAGCGTAACTGAGCCTGCTCATCGGAAAACCTGACTATTGCTTGCGAGCCCATGACTTCTTCCTCTTTTTCTACTATCCATATTCGTTCTTTGGATGTATGAGATTTTACAAACTCGGCAAGGGGAATGGCAACATAAGGTTCAAAAGTATGATTAAAACCGCATTCTTCTGCATACAGTTTTCCGTGCAAATAGGTTATATAACCCATGTCACCCGGCTGAATTGTATTACGAATAACAATTCCAGGTTTAACGTTCATTATTTTTTTTAATCAACCTTTTTAGAGCTTCATGGTCATTATTTCTAAGGTTCTTTTACGCCCAACAAATGGCTAAAGGCATCAAGAGACTTGTCATCGACCTCGAACAGCCACTCGTCTGATAGAATTTTGCGCAGGTAATCTTTAGCCCCCGGCTGAACATCCAACGCTTCCGCCAACTGTTTGTAGATATCCGGCGTGTAGTCGTACACCCGGAGCAGGTGATCAAACTTGTACTTGATATTGTTGATGTTTGTCGGTACTGCCATACATTTCTGAGCCATAAGCGGACAGGTAATGGAATCTTTCTGGGTCGAGAATTCAAAGAATTTGCTGCACATCGGACAGAAATATTTGCCCGTATCCATATCACCTAAAATATCAAGGCTGTCCAGTTTTATCGCCTGATCTACGGCTAATTTTTCTTTTAATGTTTCCAAGGCATGTTCCAAAATACTGAAGAAACGTTCTTGATCCCATATTTTTTCCAAATCAGTCAACACCAGGGTAATCTCGCCGGATCGGATCCGCTGACCGGTTTCACTGCCCGATACGGTAATAATAAAGCTCTTAATCGTCTGCAAAGGTTCATGCTTATAATCAAAGTGCCACTGTTCAAGAAAATCAAGGTATACTCCGACCCATTTATCAGCAATTTTTTTCGGATCGCCTTTTGCCAAGTAAGCCAACATTTTCTGCGGGATTTTGGGATAAAACAGGCCAATTTTTTCCAGGCTGATCGTCGATTCCGGGCCAACCAGTTCCACAGCTATAGGGCTGTTGATACATATCTTAGGCATATAGGGGCAAACCGGTTCCTCCATGGAAAAAAGCATTTTACACGTCAGGCACCAATAACGATTTGACGGTGATTTTTCTCCCAGTGGCATTTCCGCCACCCGGGCCATAATTTTATCACGGTTTTTAAACATTTTTCCACCTCCAGGTTATTGATGGTTCTTAGAGATACGGCTACAGTTAAAGGCTTGATCGGTCGAAAGGTTGCCGCTTGAAATATAAACAGGCATTTACTCGTCTATATCGAGGATATTTAGATACTGTAATTTTTCTACATTATCAGAAGAATTCCTGCTGTTCACAGTTTTGTTTATTTCACATTCTTCCATCTTCGCCGGTTTTTCACAGCAGGGACAAGAACTATCCCGGATTCTCAGTGACCTGCTATAAACTTTTTCATCTTCTTGACATGCCTTTTTAGGCCGTAAACACACTTCCGTTGCCGGTAATAATTCTTTTTATAAGGTTGCTGACAACCCCGTTTCTCTGGCATTACAGGGGCATATCGCTGAAATAATCTTCATATAAACTTTGCAGATCTTGATTGGCTTTTTCACGAAATTCCCTATAGCGCAGCATCAGTTTTTTCCCTTTTTCGGTAAGAAATGACCCGCCCCCGTGACGCCCTCCCACTTTTCTTTCAATTAAGGGAAAGCCCAGGTTATCTTCCAGCATTTTTATCAACTCCCAGGCCTGGGGGTAGGACATCTTCATTTCTGCTGCTGCCTTGCGCAGAGAACCCAGTTGATCCACACGATGCAGCAGGTCACAGGGTCCGTCACCAAAAACCTTGCCCTGATCTTCAAGCCATATTTTTGAACGAAGTTTATAAACCATCAACCTTCCACACTCCAAATAAACGATTTCCGGCGTACCTGTTAGTTAATCCGGCAAAATGATGTCCGGTAAGCTAATGAAAAACCGTTATATTCTTCTTTTTGGCCAGTAAAAAATGCAGGCATACAACCAGGACCATGGCCATTATCAACATGATTACCGCTACAGCCACCGCGGCATCCAGATCCCCCAATGACATATTTAGATAAATTGCGGTAGGCAGTGTTTCTGTTTGCATGCGGGTGACCCCGGCAAGCATGATCGTCGCTCCAAATTCGCCCAAAGCGCGCGCCCAGGCCAACAAACTGCCGGCAATCAACCCCGTGGCAGAAAGGGGCAGTGTAATTTTTAAAAATACTCTTGCCGGGCTGTCTCCAAGCGTTTCTGCCGCTTCTTCGTAAGAGCGGTCCACTGATTCAAAGGCTGTCTGGAAAGAACGAACTGCATAAGGAGCAGCGACAAAAAATTGGGCAATGATTACACCGCGAAAGCTAAAGATAAAATCCCATCCCTGTTCAGCCAGCCAGCGTCCGCCGTCGCCTGAAAAAAGCAGCAGCAAGGCCAGCCCGGAAATCAGGGGCGGTAAAAAAACCGGCAGGTAGAAAAGAGCGGCCACTATTCTAATGCCGGGAAAAGAGCAGCGGGCCAGCACGTAAGCAGTGGGAACGCCAACCAGAAAAGCCAAAACAAGAGCCACCAGTGAAGTGCCAAAGCTGAAGCGTATAGAAAAAAGAACCTCTTCGCTTTTTAAAAGATAATATAAATTGCTCCAGTCCAGGCGCAAGAAAAGCTGTAAATAAGTAAGAAATAGAAACAAAATGAATAAGATAAAGACAGGCAGGAAAAAAACCATCATCGAGTTATAGCGCATTTTTTTCCAAAACCCCCGTCTGGAAAAAAGGTCATTTAATCGCTTAAAGGACAGAAATGATTTAACCCCAAAACCTGGGCCGGGCCGACAATACTTGTGCCAAAATAAAGGACCGGCTTACGGGAATCGCCGAAAGAAGAAAATGTGTTGTTGACGATTACGCTTCCGGTAACAATAATCAGGTCAGCCCACTTCATATTTTTTCCCGCAGCATTAGAAGGCTCGATGGCAATCTCTTTTACTCCCTCGATCTTTTTCCCGATATTGTCGGAGTCGAGGTCATTAATGCGCAGGGGAAAAGAAGCAGCCAGGGTCTCTGCAAAACGAGGCTGGTAACCGATCAAGACAACTTTGGGTGATGTAAAACGCTCTCTTATATATTCAGTAAGCAGCAGTGCACAGCGTGCAGGGGATTCATCCCGGCAGTGCACAGACTTTTGAATAACGCCCTTACTCCGGAGCAAAGCATTGAAAACAGCTATAAACACCGCCCGCTCAAAATTGTCAGCCAGGGAAAGGTTGAGAACATCTTCAAATTTTCCCCGGTAATACCCGGGGCTGTCTGTAAACGCCTGGCCCCGGTAACCGTCAATTTCTGCCTGTAAGAGCCGTTCTTTTCCTTTTTGCAAGGCATAGTCGCTGCATGTCGTCTGTCCGATAGCCGCCTCGGGAGCAAGGGGAGCAGCAAAAACCTCTTTTCTTAGCAACTTTTTATCTATAGCTATAAATTGGTTGACTTTTTCCCAAAAAATCCCGTACGGGTTTGTCAAGCCTGGACCATTAATAATAATCACCCCTGATTTAAGTCTAAAACTTGATCAATCCTTTAACTCATAACCCGTATTCAAAAAAACATCTTTTGCCCGGCCTGATCTCAGGAAATGCAAAAAATCCCCGGCCTTCACCGGGTGATTACTGCTTGAAAGAACCACCCCGATAATCGGCACCTGCTTGTGCAAATGATCCGGCAGATCGATGATTACCAGATCTTCTTCATGCAAAAGATAATTGCTGAACCAACAAATTCCGGCTTCTCCCCGTCCAAAGCTCAAATAAAGAGGCACCTGGTTAGCTGTGGCCACGCGCCCGTAAAGCCTGTGTTCAAGTTCATGATCCAGGCCCAGTGCTGATATGATTTCTGCTGAACGTTCTCCCAAAGCCGTGGAATCCGGGTTGACCAGGACAAAGTCCAGATTTGAATCTGCCACATCAGAAGGCGTCTTTATATTATCTGCCCGCGAAGCATTAATAACCAGGACAGGAAAATGAGAAGCAATTTCCCTGGAGTTAACATGATCTATCCCAACCAGGAAGCGGGGATCACCGGGAATGTAAATATCGCCTGCTCCCCGTGATTCAATCTGGGTTCTCAAATTTCCGCTGCTGCCATAAACCAGTTCTATTTTTATCCCGTACAGCTCTTCATACTCCCTGGCCAACATTTCAACAGGAGCACGCACCCCCGCAGCACAGTAAATAACGATTGGAGGATTGCCATCCTTATTTACCGGGTTAAAAAAATGAGAGCCGGCTGTTCCCAGCCCGAGTAAAAAAGCCGGGACAAATAAAAACAATAAACACTTTTTAACTTTACCTTGCATATCAATGTCCCCGTCGCGGCATTATCCACACCAGGCCGGCCTGTTTAAGCAATAGATTTCCACCAGTACAGAATTCTTCAGGCACATCCTTCGTTATAAAAAGAAGCGACTTGTCCCTTTTTTAGGTATAGCACACTTGTTTCCAGGTCAAACAGATCATTTTCGGTGTGAGATACCATAATTGCCGCTATATTATGCTGTTTAATCCATTCGCTGACAAAATCCAAAAGGCGGCAGCAACACTTTCTGTCAATGGCGTTAAAGGGTTCGTCCAGCAAAAAAAGACGACTGCCCGCTAAAAGAGCGCGGGCAAGACTTACCCTCTGCCTCTCCCCTCCGGAGAGTTCCTGCGGGAAGCGGGGCAAATAGGCATGAGACAGTTCCAACCCGGAAACAATATCATTAAGCATGTTTAATCCCGGGTTACCATGGTTATTCCCTGGATGGCGCAGACCATAAAGAATATTTTGCTCTACACTCAGATGGGGAAAAAGGAGGTAATCTTGAAAAGCAAAACCTATGCCGCGGCGGGACGGCGGGAGGCAAATATTTCTTCGCGTATCCAGATAAACCGTATTTCCGAGGCTTATAAAGCCTTCCTCCACCTTTTCCAGGCCGGCGACACATCGTAATAGGGTTGTTTTCCCTGCCCCGGAAGAACCGCGGATCACCAGGCTCTTTTGCGGCAAAGAAATATCAAGTCCAAGCGAAAAATCTTTTAATTTCTTATTGACTTTAATCGTTAGCATCTTCACCACTCGCTTTTTTCAGGACATAAACGCAAACTTTGATTATTATCCCGATATTACCGCTGTCATAATTCACAGGCAAGAATGGCTTCCAAAACTCCTCCGCCGATAGCCCGCGCTTTGTCCGAGATGCTGAAACAATATTTACGCTGCGCCCGGGGGTCAATATCACCGATTTTCATTTCTTCTTTAACTGAAAGGCCCTCAAAGATCAGGCCGCGTATCACACCGGCTATATTTGCCTTAACGGGGTTTTCTCCCACGTAACCAACCGTTTCCCCGGCGGCAACCACGTCTCCTATACTTAGTTTCGGCCGGAATATGCCGGAAACAGGCGCCTTTAACAACCGCTCCAGGCTGTATCCGCCAACCATGCCGGGCAGTCCATCATTGGGCAGAGCTTCTTCGTTGTAGATGACCCGTCCGAGGTCATGCCCGCGCTTGGTTTCCACCACCGCATGCACATCCCTGCCGGCCCGAAATCCCGGTCCAAGGGCGATGACCAAAGGGGCCATCCCCGGGGTGGTCATCCGATCATTTTTTTTGGAAAGCGTCCCTTCTATGAAGACAGCCGGTGATAAATAAGAAAGAATTTGCAGGTAAGGATCAACAATTACCGGGATAATTCCCTGGTCAAGCAAATCATAAAGGATTTTTATGTTTGCGCTTTCTGCCTGCTCCACCTTACAGCCCCGGACCCCTTCCACGACCACCTGATCATCAAAAACTGCCTGGGCAAAAGAAGCGGGGCGGCGGATGACTGTAGGACGTTCCTGTTCGGTCATGACCACTTTGAACCCGGCCTGGTAAAGGCGGTGGGCAACACCGCTGGCCAGGTCGCCGGCGCCTTTAATTAACACGAGCTGCCGGTGCAGTTTTTTACTTCCGCTTCTTATTTCCTTCACCTTAATCACGACCCCCACCATAGCGATTTTTAACTATTTCCGCGGCAATACTCAGGGCGATTTCTGCCGGGGTATTTCCACCGAGGTCGAGGCCGATCGGAGCATACACTTTGTCCAAGTCAGATGAAGGCAAGCCTTTTTCCTTCAGGTTATCAAGAACCGTTTTTATTTTATTGCGGCTGCCAACCATCCCGATATAAGCCGCATGCGAACAGGCAACTTTCTCCAGGGCAATCTGATCATATTTATGACCCCTGGTTAAAATGGCCAGGTACGTGTTCTCTGAAATCCTGAGCTTTTCAAGCGCTTCAGCAATGTTGGCAGCGATCAAATGATCTGCTTCGGGAAACCTCTCCACGCTGGCAAAGTCTTCCCGATCGTCTATGACGGTTACATAAAAATCGAGCATCTTGGCCATCCGGGCCAGGTATTGAGAGATATGACCGGCGCCGACTATAACCAATTCCGGGCCGGAAATAAATGAATCTATAAAAACAGTAACTTCCCCCCCGCAGGCCATGCCCAATCCGGCTGCTTCATCCTGATCGAGGCTATAATAAGTATACCGGGGCTCTCCTTTTTTTATTACCTGCCTCGCCTCTTCGATGACTGCAGCTTCCAGGCAACCTCCCCCGACAGTTCCCATTATAGAACCATCTTCATAAATCAACATTTTTGACCCGGCCCGGCTCGGTGTTGAACCGCTGGTAGAGACAACAGTGGCCAAAGCGACAGGCCTGTTTTGATCCAAACAGCGTAAAAGCTCTTGCATAATCAGCTTCGAATCCAAATTAAAATCCTCCTTTTCCAAACGAGCAGTCGGGATAAAGGCATTTCTCACAGCGGCGGCAAAAACCGCCGTGGCCGAGAGCAGCCACGTCAGCAGCAGCAATCCTTTCACCGGCCAGCAAACGGGGAAAGATCAAATCAAATACAGTGGTCCGAAAGAACATTCCGCAGGCGGGCACCCCGACAATGGGCACCCGGCCGTGGTAAGCCAAAAGAAGCATTGCTCCGGGTAATACAGGCGCACCGTACTTTTCAATTTTTGCCCCGCTAAGCTTGATCCCTGTGGGTGTAACATCGTCGGGATCAACAGACATCCCCCCGGTAACAACAATCAGGTCATGATTTCTTTCCAGGAGCAGTTTTATTTTAGCAGCAATAATCTCTGCATCATCAGGAGCATAGTCAATTTCCGGCTCGTCAAGGCCAAAAGCTTCTGCTTTTTCTTTAAGAACCGGGGCAAAGGCATCTTCGATCCGGCTTTCATAAACCTCTCTGCCGGTAACCAAAGCCCCCATTTTACAGGAAAGGTAAGCAGAAATATTCAGAAGGGGATAGTAGCTTTGACTGATCTTTTCAGCGCCCTCAAGGATCTCTTTGTTAACAGCCAGGGGAATCACCCTGGTTCCGGCAACCTTTTCTCCTTTTTTTACAGGGCTGTTGGTATGCAAACTGGCCATTACCACGTTTGTGAGCTGGTTGATCTGCTTCAAACCCTCTACATCGACCTTGAGTAATCCGTCCCTGGCGGCAACAAGATCCACCCTTCCTTCCGACGGGCCTTCGAGATTAAGTCCTTCTCCCGCCGCGAAAGAAGCCAAAAACCAGCCTGCTTCGTCTTCATGAACCTCATTAGCGTCCAGCTCTAAAAAACAAATATGCTCTTTTCCGATGTCCAGCAAGAGCGGGATATCCTCGTTTTTGATAACATGCCCTTTTTTAAAAGCCGGTCCCTTGTATTTCCCTTTGACAATACGGGTTACATCATGGGAAAGCACTTTGCCCACTGCATCCCTGGTATCGGCGTATGATATTTTCACCCATCCACCTCCGGCAAGATTCGTTATACTTAACCACATATAACGTTTTAATCAATATATCTTTTACAGCTTACTTTGTCAAGATTATTTCCCATTTTGAGCAAGTAAAGAGCGTGCCGATAAAAGTCATTGTCATTATTTTTAAGATATCGAAAAAATAGTTAATGTATTCAAAAATACCTTCTGTTGACTGCGGTTTGCTGATATAATATACATAATTTAATATTTACACGGTGAAAACGATACATGAATCGCTCCATTAAACCAGGGAGAAAGTGAGCAACAGTGGCAGATATTATCAAAACTTTCCGGGAAGCTTTGATGGCCAGCAACGCAGAGTCAGCTGAAAAGATAATGCTGGAATATAAAAAACAAGGGTCGCCTTTACCTTTTGTCGAAGAGGTTTTAGTTAAGGTCCTAGATAGTATCGGAAGCGGTTGGGAAAAGGGTGATTATGCTCTTTCCCAGGTCTACATGAGCGGGCGCATCTGTGAAGACCTGCTTGATAAATATTTGCCGGATGAAAGCGAACAACGAAAAAATAAACCCAAAATGTCAATCGCCCTTCTTAATGACTACCACTCCCTGGGCAAAAAGATCGTTTATTCCACGCTGCGCGCAAGCGGTTACCACCTGCATGATTACGGCCGGGTAGAAGTAGAAGATCTGGTCGAAAATATCATGGAAGATCAGGTTGAACTTGTGTTGATTTCAGTGCTGATGTTTCCCTCCGCTTTACAGGTTAAAAATGTAGTTAATAAGCTTGCAGATTATGGCTGTAATGTGAAAATAGCCGTTGGCGGAGCTCCTTTTCGCCTCGATCACCGCCTGTGGCGGGAAGTTGGCGCCGATGCGGTCGGCTACACCGCTGCGGATGCGCTGCACATCGCCAAATCTTTTGCGGGAGGCACGGAATGATGAGTAAAGAAAAAATGACCTCTATGCAGCGGGTACTGACCACACTCGAACACAAAGAACCGGACCGGGTACCCCTGTTTTTACTGCTGACAACCCACGGCGCAAAAGAGCTTGGCTTGTCAATTAAAGATTACTTTTCAAGCGCGGCCAACGTAGTCGAGGGACAACTGCGTTTACTCCAAAAGTATAAGCATGACTGCCTGTTAGGATTTTTCTATGCCCCGGCTGAAATCGAGGCCTGGGGTGGAGAAGTTATCTATTACGACGACGGTCCCCCCAATTCAGGCAGACCCTTTATCGGCTCAAACGCCGAGATTGACAGATTGTCTCCTCCGAAAATAAAAGAGACTCCGGTTCTGCAAAACATATTGGCGGCGATTCGCCTCCTTCATCAAAAATCAGCTGGTAAAACGCCTGTGCTCGGCGTGGCCGTTTCTCCATTTTCAGTTCCGGTTATGCAAATGGGCTTTGATGCTTATCTCGATCTGATTTACGGACAGCCGCAGCTTTTTGAGCGCTTGATGGAAATAAATGAAGCCTTTTGTGTCGATTGGGCCAATGCCCAGCTGGAAGCGGGGGCAACGGCCATATGCTATTTTGATCCGGTATCCTCACCGACAATTATTCCCCGTGATGACTACCTAACAACCGGTTACCTGGTGGCCAAAAGGACAATTAACCGCATTAACGGGCCGGTAGCAACGCACCTGGCTTCAGGTATCGCCCTGCCCATTATTGACGATATTGTCGAAACAGGCAGCGGAGCGGTGGGCATCAGCGCCAGTGAGGATTTAGCAAAGATTAAGGAGGCCTGCCGGGGTAAATTGACCATTATAGGTAATCTGAACGGCATCGAGATGGCCCGCTGGAATGAACAAGAGACGGCCGCAGCGGTAAAAGCGGCAATTGCCAAAGGGGCCCCCGGCGGCGGTTTTATTCTCGCTGACAACCACGGTGAAATACCGTGGCAGGTTCCCGGTGACGTTTTACTGGCACTTTCGGAAGCAGTGCGCACTCATGGCTGCTATCCGATTGATCGGGAGTTAGACAAAAATGAGTAACCAGTTAATTATATGCTGCGAATGCTACCGGCAAGAGCTAACCGCCCTGGACCTGCCGGCACGGTACGAGGACGTGCAGGTGGCCTGTTTCCCAACCAGCTGCGGAATGCCTCCCCTGGAATGGGGCGAGATTAAAAAGAATTTACCCGATGACAGCCGTTATGATCAGCTGCATATCCTCAGCGGAGGCTGCATTAAAGGGTTGCCGGAAGAAAACCAGAAATTATTTAAACACAGCAATTGTCAGCTGAATCAGTGTTTTCACCTGATTGTCAGTCCTGAGCTGGCTACTTACTATATGCAAAAAGGCTGCTACCTGGTAACTCCGGGCTGGCTGCAGCAGTGGCGGGATATAATAGAGCGGTGGGGTTTCGATCAGCACACGGCCCGCATTTTTTTTAATGATTCAGTCCGGTCTGTTTTATTGCTCGATACCGGCACAGACGAAAATGCGCAAACAAACCTGGAAGAGTTCGCTTCTTATGTCAACCGTCCATCTGAGGCAATTACGGTCGGATTGGACCACCTCGATTTACTCCTCGCTAAGACCATTTTAAAATGCTGTCTTGAAGAAAACGGCGAAAATACAAAGACTTTGGCTGATGATAAAAACAAAGAACTGGCTGATTTTTTTATAGCCCTTGATCTTCTGAGCTCGCTGGCCAGGTTGCGGACGGAGGAAGAAGTGATAGAGAGCACCAAGGAAATGTTTACCATGCTCTTTGCACCGCAGGAAGTTTCTTTTATAAGCGCTGAAGAGTGTGTGGCGAGTCAGGAACAGGAAGATAACGGGCAAAGCAGCGATAGTTTTTCTGTGCCGGTAACCGGCAGCAGCGGTTTGCTGGGAACAATTGAAATCAGGAAACTGAAGCTGCCCCGGCACCGTGAACAATATAAAAGCCTTGCGGCCAGGATCGTTAACGTCTGCGGGCTGGCTCTCGAAAATGCCCGCCATTATCAACAGATTAAAGATCTTTCCGAAAAAGACGGGCTTACCGGTATAGCCAATCGCCGCGCTTTAGAAGATCACTTTGAAAATGAGTGGAAAAGAATGAAACGGGCTGAAAACCCCTTGACCGTACTGATGTGCGATATCGATTACTTTAAAAACTATAACGATTACTATGGTCACCAGGCCGGTGATGATTGTCTGAAAAGGGTTGCCCCTATATTTTTGGAAAACTGCCGCCGACCCGGTGATATCGCTGCCCGCTACGGGGGAGAAGAATTTACCCTGGTCCTACCCGAAACTGATCTACAGGGCGGCAGGCGGCTGGCTGAAAAAATCCGATCTGCAATCGAAGCTTTGGCCATTGAGCACATGAATTCGGCGGTCAGTGATTATGTGACGGTTAGTATTGGCCTGGCCTCTACCGTTCCGTCTGATGAATCCAAAGCAGACGAACTGCTCGCCCTGGCCGATCGAATGCTATATGCAGCCAAAGAAGCAGGCAGAAACAGGGTTGTTACCGCCGATTTATAATCCATTGGAACCGAGTAACAAGAAATGCCTCCGAAATCCAAACATCAGCGAAAGCCGCAAAAGCATGCATATCAAAAATAGGTTTGTTCCCCCTTAAGGTTTGGTTTCCTGCGTTTCCCACAGCGGTTAAATGGCCCGGCCGCTACAAGGCCCCGGTTAGTTTATCCATAGCGGTCTGAATATCCCGGTCAAAATGAAAACGAATCACTTTTCGGCCTGCATCCAATAATGCCTGACGGTCACCGAGTGCCTGTGCGGTCTTTAACAGGCCGAAACTGATCGATGAGCGATCACCGCCGGGCTGATCGGGTATGGGCAGATCAGCAGGCGCCCCGGCGGTTAACTGGACAAACAAGCCGTTTCCGGCATCTCCTTTATGGAGCTGGCCGGTTGAATGCAGAAAACGGGGCCCGTAACCGACAGTAACAGCCAAGCGGTAAATAGTTTGAATTTTTTCCCGCAATCTTTGCAACAGGCGATCGGTTTCGGGATCGGGCCTGAGATAAGCATGGATAGCAACATAGCTTCGTCCTTTAGCTTCGTTTTCACCTGGATTTGCCTCGTCGAACAATTTACGCCAAACCTGCTGCAAATCTTCAGCCGCATACCCGCAATAAACTTCGAACCCATCAATTTTTAGATCGGGACTCAGAGCAGGAAGCTCGCCCTTATCCTGATAGGCTGAGACCACCTCCCGGGCCAGTACCTTTGCAGACTCGACATTAGGTTGATCAAAAGGATTGATCCCCATTGCCCAGCCGGCAACAGCCGTGGCCATCATCCAGCGGAAAAACTCGCCGCCGAGATTGTACTTGTCTTCCAGGTCCAGACGGATAACCGGATGGCCGGCTTCGGTTAAACTGCTTACTTTTGCATCAGCGGTTTCATCACCGGCCAAGCGGAAATAAACAAAGAGGCGATCATTGGCATAAAATTCCGGGGCAAGGACAGTTTCACCTTCAACCGGTAAAAGGCCTTTGCCTTCTTTTCCCGTACTTTCTGCAACCAACTGCTCTATCCACGCTCCAAAAGAACGGATTGCGGAAGATAAAATGAGGGTTATTTTGTCACGACCGCTGTTACCAGTTGTACCCAGCGCTGCTCCCAACCATGCCGGGGTATTTTCACCTTTCAGCGGGCAGCTGGATGCTTGAGCGTTAGCGGCCATAACGCCGGCATTGTCAAGCAGCTGCTTAAGGTCGGCTCCGATTAACGCAGCCGGGACAAGTCCAAAGTATGATAATGCTGAGTACCGTCCGCCGATGTCGGGATCATTTAAAAATATGTTTCTAAAGTTAAGTTCTTTCGCAGTTTTTTCCAAACCACTCCCCGGATCGGTAATGGCGATGAAATGCCGGCCGCAATTCTTTTTTCCAACGGCAGCTAAAGTTTTGTTGTAAAAATATTTCATCAACGAAATTGTTTCTACCGTGCTTCCGGATTTCGTCGAAACAACAAACAACGTCTTATGCGGATCAATTCGTTTTTCTTTATCCAGCACAGCGCCGGGATCAGTACTGTCCAGCACATCAAGATCAGGATAGCCATTTCGGATTCCAAATGTCCTGCGGAAAACTTCAGGGGCAAGACTTGAACCGCCCATCCCTAAGAGTAACACCCGGGCATAGCCCTCTGCACGGACCTGCTCGACAAGATCGTGGATCGATTGAAAAGAATTAACCATCTCCCGGTGGCTGTGCAGCCATCCGAGGCGGTTACTTATTTCCCCGGAAGTTTCTTTCCATACGGTATGATCGTGTTCCCATATCCGTGCGATTACGCGATCTGCTTTTAACCGCAGTAAAGCCCTGCGCACAAAAGCTTCAGGCAGGTTTTCGATTAAAAGACGCTGTTTTCCCCGGCCGATTTGCATTAAGCTTCCTCCCCATTGTTCGCTAACATTAAATTACCACAGCCATTCACAAATCCCTGCCCACAAATACTTTATTTGGGGCCGGCACAGTGGAATTGATATGCTGCTGCTGAAAAAATTCTTTCCAGTACCGCTCCGGCAACCCGAACGCTTTCGCGTTTCAGGTTCATGCTTCCTTTTGTTTTTCCCGCGCTTTCTTTGCTCCATTCATGTGTAAAAACCCTCCGATATGATACAATTAAAACAGTAACCAGAGTTTTCCCCTGGAAGAATTTATAACCTCTAACTGTATAATTTTTTGGACTGGAGGACAAAAAAATGATCAGCTTTGAAAAAAACGATGAAATGCAAAATTCTCCCCCGGAAAAACCGGCCCTTTTGATTATCGACATGGTCAAGGACAACCTGGATCCCGATCATCCGCTCCCGATTACACCGTTTGCCAACCAGATCATCACGCCCATCAATACATTGATTAAAATGTTCAGAAAAGAAAACTGGCCGGTGGTTTTTTCCACTGATGCTTATCATGAACAGGATTTCATTTTCACCGGCCGCCTGCAGCCACATTCACTGGAAGGCACCCGTGGCGCTGAGATTGCCGGTGGTCTCGATTACCGGCCTGAAACAGACACCTGGCTTCCCAAGCGCAGGTTTTCAGCCTTTTTTCAAACCGGCCTTGAAAAATTTCTGCACGAAAAAAAAGTCACCCTCTGCGCACTGGCCGGTATTACAACCAGTTATTGTGTTCTGGCCACAATGATGGATGCCCTGTGTCACGATTTTAAGGCTGTACTGCTGGAAGACTGCACTGCTGCTTACCCCCAGAGCACCCACGAAAGCATACTGGCGGTTTACCGGCGAAACCCCATGTACCCCCTGCTCAGGGTCGAATCATCCGTGGATCTGGGTCAGGTAGTGTATTAAAAGATTAAAACATATTTCACCCGGCATTAATCACTGCTTGCAAATTGCAGGGGTTACTGGTTACAGCAATGCAGCTTAGAGCAATTGAATTGTCGACGGGTGCATTAACCGGCTGAGGAATAAAGCCCCCCTTCTTATAGTTACATCTCCGGTTCCGGGAGTAAAGGAAGAGCGTTTAGGAACCGGTACAGTAACCTTTGGAGAGCACCCGGCAACAGTCCATATTTTTGAAATTAGCGTAGAACCTCCTGCTGTGGCGGAAGTCCAGCCTGGAGTGGCAACCCCGCACATTGCCGATTTCGGCGATTTTCAGATGGTGACCGCCTGGAACGTTCATGAAATAGAAGGTGAAAGTTTTAGCGGGGAATTTACTATAGACGAAGTTGTCTTGCGTTAAAGTATATCTGCCTGCATCACTCCCGCCCTTTGCCCGGTTTGGGAACAGGCCTGGTATAAAAACATAATTGGGAACGGGTTGACTGCCATAAAGCTTAACCTGTAACAGTAAAACCTGTTCTGCCGGTAAAGATATTAACAGGTCTGAAGCAGGCAGCACCGACTGTTGTTGCTTCTGCCCCTTTCTTTCCGGAGCATGTTTTCACTTGCTATTAAAGCCGGGTAATACCCTGGACTAAATCGGACCTGGTCACAATACCGACCACTTTTCCCTCGTCATCAACGATCGGCACCCGGTTAATGCGGCGGCGTTTCATCAAAGCAGCAATCTCGTTTAAAGGTTTGTCTTCTTTTGCCGTAAAGAATTTTCTCCTCATTACCTCTCCCACTGTGGTTGCATGCATGGCATCCTGGCCCTTGCGTAAATAGAACAGGCTGGAAGGATCGGCATAAGGTGAAATCCATCCCGATAAATTGATTAACGGCACTACATCGATCTTTTCAGAATAGTGGACGATATCGGTAACAGAGATAATTCCTATTATTTTGCCTTCTTTATCAACTACCGGCAGGCCGCCAAAACGGTGCCTGGACAGTAGTTCAAGAACATCCTGCAAGGTTTCGTTTTCAGTAACGGTGATTACTTTCTTAGTCATAATATCTTTGGCCTGAATCATTTAACCTTACCTCCTCCAAGGCTCAGAATAATTAAAAAATAAGCGGATCGCTGGCCAGGGATATAAAAAAAATGGCCATATAAGGGATCAGCACTTCACATCCATGGCCCTGCTCGGCGTTTACCGGCCGAGGCAATGCCCGGCCGGCACCAAATTCACCTTTTTATAGAAAAACCGGTTAAATAGAGCGGTAAATAGGAAGTCGCTTTTCAGTACAGCAACTCTAGCCGGGAATATTATAGGTTCTATGCTTTACAGGTAAATAGCAAAACACTGCAGTGTCAGGCTGCCAACTAAGAGTGAATATTTTCACTAGTTAAAATATAGCATATTTTGTTTGCTTATGTCAACTAGAAACAGGGTTAAGCGACCATTAGCTTTTTGATCGCTGGCTTGCTGCAGTTTACTGCCACCCTGTCCGAAAAGAGCTGCTGGCATCGAAAGAACAATCTTGCGGCCTGCCCGGGGTAAAACACGGCGCCAACAAAAACTTCCTCCCGACAGTGATAAAAATGCGGTGCTTTGCCCGGCTAAACTGTGCTACAATATTAACTATATTGCAAATACTGCTTTCGCATAGCCTATCCTATATTGTTGTAAAGATAATTTATAAACAGGAGTAGTTAGAGATGATTGAACTGGTTTACTCGAACAGGACCGAATGCTTGTTGGAGGAGTTATCAGCCAACCTTCAGCGCCGGAGAGAGGCAGGCAAAAACCCGCTCGATCCTGTGGAACTGGTGGTCCCTAACCGGAATATGGAAACCTGGGTAAGCCTCGGCCTGGCTCAGACCCTCGGTGTGGCGGCCAATCTGCGCTTTCGCAGACTTGAGCGCTTCATCGGTGAAATAGTAGCAGAAATCTGCCCGGGTGAGATCAAGTTAGTCGATCTCGGCACTGTCGAGGCGGCGGTTTTAGCTGTTCTTTTGGACGAAGATATGCTTAATGATCAGGTGCTGCAGCCTGTTCGCCGCTACCTGAAAAGCGGCGGCAGTTCTGCCCCCGACGCAGACCTTGCGGCAGACGGAGCCGATCTGCGCCGGGTCCAACTTGCCTCGCGGATTGCTCACCTTTTCCAGGAATATACCTTCTCCCGCCCGGAAATGATCGCCGCCTGGCGGGATAATTACGGCAAACAAAGTATAGGCGGCAAAAGCGGCGGACACATTCTGACCGGCGGTCCCTTTGCCGATCCCGTATCGAGCGATCCGTCCTTTGCGCCCACCGTTGCCTGGCAGCGAGCGATCTGGTGCGCTGTCTTCGGTGATGGGGGAATCCTCGAACAAAACCCGCCCGGGGAAGGCGAACGCTGGATTACCCTGGATCTCCTGGCCGTCGATGACAACCTTTTTGAGAAGATCAGAAGCAAAGGCATTCCCCCGGTGCACATCTTCGGTGTTTCCTACGTGGCCAGGATTTTTCAGATCCTTTTTGCAAGGCTCGGTGAAGCCGGCACGCTTCGGATTTACACCCTCAACCCCTGCGCCGAGTTCTGGGAAGACGTCGAGACCGACCGGGATTTTTCCCGCCGACTGGAAAAAGATCGGAAAGCCAAACGCGTATGGTCCGACTCCGGCGAAACTGATAACGAAGATCCCTTCGGGCTCAACCAGGCAGACACACCGGCGCTTCGCTACTGGGGGCGCCCCGGGCGGGAACATGTGCGCCTGCTTGGAGAACTTACCGATTGTGATTTTGAAAGTGCTTTTGCCGATCCGCTGGAAAATGGCGGCGGGCTGCTCCAGCTCCTGCAAAGAGATATCCTTCTGCGCGAGCCGGAACGGATCCTGGAGCAAATCCCGGACCAGGAAACAACCGCTCCATGTTCGCCGGACGACACTCTAAAACTGGTGGCTGCCCCCTCGGTGCGCAGAGAGGTAGAATGGGTGGCAGACGAGATCTGGCGGCTGATGCGCGATGATCAGCCCGGGCCCGGTCAACCACCATTACGTTTCAGTGATGTGGCCGTTATCGTGAACAGCGCTGAGCGCGATACCTACCTGCCCCAGATTGAAGCAGCCTTTGCTGCCTGCAACAATCTTCCAAGCAGTATATCCGATCTGCCGGGCACTGCAGGCAGCCGCTATATTGAAGCAATGAGCCTGCTTTTGAAACTACCTTTTGGCCGTTTCTCGCGCACTGAAGTGCTCGGCCTGATCAGCCATCCCGCCGTCATCGGCGGTTTTGAAGAGCTTACGCCTGATGATCTGGCAGCCTTGACCGAAAAACTGGGCATAATGTTTGGAATCGATCACTCCGATCACGCCGGAACGTACATCGACGAAGATGTTTTCAACTGGGACCAGGGAATCCGGCGGCTGGCCCTCGGGGCCTTTATGACCGGGGAAAAAAGCGGTGATCAGCGGGTCTTTGAATCCGGCCGGGGCCGGTGGCTGGTGGAAGAGATCTCTGGTTCCTCGATCAGTGCGGCAGCGCGTTTCGGGCTGCTTGCCCGCTCTCTTTTTGCCGATGCCCGCTTCGTTCGCAGGCAGCGGATGAAGTTATCGGACTGGGCCCGGTTCTATTCAGCGCAGATAGATGCTTATCTGCACTCAGAAGACGGGGCCGACGAGCGGGATCGCCTTCGGCTCTTAAATTCACTGGCCAGGCTCGAGTCAATGGATCTGGGCCATGACGTAAGCGGAAGGGTCGCTGCGGAGATTGCCCTTGACGCCATTGAATCTCTCGGCGGTGGGCGGGGGCAGTATCTCGCCGAAGGCGTGGTCGTTTCATCCTTTCTGCCCATGCGGGCGATTCCTTTCAGGATAGTATTCGTGCTGGGGCTTGGCGAGGGTCTTTTCCCGGCCCCCGGGCAAAGAGACGCGCTCGATCTACGCTCGGCTCGCCGCCGGGCGGGCGATGTCGACCCTTCGGAGCGTGACCGCTACATGTTCCTCGAAACTCTCTTGTGCGCACGTGACAGGCTTTATCTCTCTTACGTGAGAAGAGATGAACAGACCGGCGATCCGCTCCAGCCCTCGGCGGTCTTGCAGGAACTGCTGCACATGCTGCAAACCGGCTACCTGGGAAAAGAAGGAGTAAAAGCACTTCGCCTTGATCCTGCGCTCCGCCGCTACGACGATATAGATGCTTACGGTAAAACCTTCATTGACGAAGCAAAGGTAGAAGCCCGGGTGCAGTCAATCGGCCGGGATATGCACTCACTCATGCCCGCAGCAGACGGGGGCAGGCCCGGCGAAAAGCTCGACCATATCCGGAGCGTTGTTGCCCCGGAAGTCTGGGAAAAGCTCTCCGCTATACTTGCCCTCCCCGGAGAGCCGCCTGAAACCGGGTCTGTTACGGCGACAGCCCGGGACACAGGGTTGACCGATAAAAGTTCGATCGAGGCGCCAATTTCTGTATCACTGTCCGTTATCAGGCGATTTCTTGAATGCCCCATGCAGGGCTGGGCTTCGGCAATGCTCGGCCTGACCGAAGAAGTAGAGGATCTTACCGAACGTGAAGAAGAGGATTTTGAGGTTGCCAGGCCTCTGGAAACCGGGCTGCTGCGTGAAGTATTTCTCGATGCTGCTGCAAGCGGACTCAATCCGGCAGAACTCTACGAAGAACGAGCGGCGCTGCTGCGGCTGAAGGGACAAATTCCTGTTGGTGTCCTGGCCCGCGTTACCGCAACACGCCACCAGGCAGTTCTTCAAGAGTGGCTGGCCCGCCTCGCCGGGCTGCGAAATGACAGCAATAATCCAGATGCAAATGAGACTACAGTTCCAATCTCCCTGCACCGGGTTCGCCTCGGGCATTCCAGTGAACAATCCTCCGCCGAAACCGTGCTCGATCCACTGGTCCTGGATGTATCGCTCTGCGGGCCGGAAGAACAGAAAAGAGAGGTTCCGGTGCGGATCAGCGGCCGAACGGAGGGGCTATTTGATGACCGCCTTACTTCTATAACTTTCCAGCCGGGTCAGATGTCCACCCAGAAAACCAAGGCCACGCTGGGACGCAGCTTCCGCTACCTGCTGCGGGGAATCGTCGACCATGCCGTGCTTTCAGCGATGAACGAAGCCGGAAACGATGAACGGCGTATCGTGGTTTGTCATTCCGGTGATCCCGGGCAAAAGGGAATCCTGGGGTTGCGGCTTCGTCCGCTGGACGCTGACCGGGCCCGTTCCTGGCTTAAAGCGGTGGCCGGGGATCTTTTAAGCGGGCCGCATGCCTACCTCCTGCCCTGCGAAGCCGCCTTCCTCGAACACCATGACCGGATCAATTCCATAAACGGCCGCACCGGGGNCAGAAAGACGGGAAAAGAGCCGNACCGGGAAGCAGGCGCGCCTCCGGATCCGGCAGCAGATAATCTCGCNGCCCCTGCTTTCCCAGACGGCGAAAGACTGCGGTCGCTGGCATCGGAATTGGCGGAAGACGAGTGGTCCAGTTTTTCCAGCCTGTGGGGCCCTGTACCTTCGCCCCGTTCTTACGAGCCACCGCCTGCTGAAGAGGCGGCCAGGATCGTTAGCCGGCGCTTCGGGCCGCTGTTCGCTGATATTGTCGACCTGGAGGGTTTCTGATGAATACCACTTACTATAAACGGCCCGGGATCCTGGCCAGGCCTGAACTCGAGCAGGGTCACGCGGTAATCGAAGCCTCGGCCGGCACAGGCAAAACCTTTACACTCGAGCACCTGGTTCTTGATTTGATTATCAACGACAAGGCTAAAATCGATGAAATCCTGGTCGTTACTTTCACTGATGCAGCGACCCGGGAGCTGCGCGAACGGATAAGATCGCTGATCCGGAAAATCTGCGATGAAAGTGTGAAAGATAAGCCTGATCGGAACGCAGCGGATTACTGGGAAATCGACGAGGCCACCAGGAGGCGTCTTCGCGATGCGCTTTTCCGCTTTGACGGAGCGGCCATCTCGACAATTCACGGGTTTTGCCACCGGGTCTTATCGGAACAGGCTTTTCTCGGGGGACGGCTTTTTGAACAGGAACATGCCGACGGCGCAGAAATGTTCGGACTGGCTTTCCGGGAAGAAATACGGTTGGCGCTGGTAAAAGAAGGTTCCTTAGCCGAAGCCCTGCGGCTCTGGATCGAGCAGGACAATAGTTTGCAGGAGCTGGAGTCTTTATTATACAAATGCCACCGGGAAGGCTGCCCGGACCGCTGTCCGGTCACCCCGGTGTGGGAACCACAGCGGTTTTTGCAGGCAGCAGATGAACTGCCGCCGCTGGAGAAACTGAAAGCTGCCGGAGCGGAACTGTTTACTAACAAACGGACCTGCGGGACCTACGAAAGCCACCTCGAAGGCCTTTTCGAAGCTGTCGAAGGAATGCGGGAGGCACAGAACACCCGGGAGGCCGTTTCTCTGTTCATGAAGTGGTCAGCTTCTAGACGCAGCCTGGCCGGGACAAATGACACACAGATCGACAACCTGCGCCGGGCGGCCGGCATGCCCGGCGCACCGGAAGCCCTGCGGGTTCTTTCTGTTAAGCTTGACGAAATGGAATATCGGTCCGCGCCTCCGGAAAGTTTTTTCGCTTATGAGCTGCTGCCGCGCGTGCAGTCGCGGTTATCGGCCAGAAAGCGCCTGCTCGGCCTGGTGGACTACGATGACATGCTCCTCGGGGTACAGGATGCACTGCGCGCAGAGGAGTCCGGAGTGCTGCTGGATGCCCTCAGGAGGCGCTGGAAATATGCCCTCGTCGACGAGTTCCAGGACACCGACCCGGTGCAGTGGGATATATTCCGGCGGATTTTCGTCGAAGGGACAAGTGAACACCGCCTCTTTGTTATCGGCGATCCAAAGCAGGCCATCTACGGTTTCCGCGGCGCAGACGTACACACCTACGAAATAGCCAAGCGCTATCTTACAGAAAGGTGCACTGCTTCGCGTGCAGCGCTGACCGATAACTTCAGATCCACCAAACCGCTCATCGATGCAGTCAACGAAATCCTTGAAGTTGAAAACGGAGCAGGAAACGGTTTCTTCAGCGGCTTGAACCGTTACGACGAGCCGGTGAAATGCGGCGATCAGTCCCGCGCCGCACAAGAGGCCGGAAAGACGGCTGCTCCTGTCCATCTCCTCCATCTGTATGGCGGGGATAAAGATCTTAAAGCTGCCTCAGTAAAGTGGGGCCTGGCCTGCTTTATCGGAGAGGAGATCCGGCGGTTAATCAGTGAAGAGGGACTTTTGGTTACTGGCGGCATCGATAAAGAGCCTGCGCCGATCAAGCTGAGCGACATCTATATCCTGACCCGAACCGGCCGGGAAGGGCAGCTAATCGGCCGGGCGCTGCGAAGCTACGGAATTTCCCACGCCTTCTACAAACAGGAGGGGCTCTTCCAGACCGACGAAGCGCACGATGTTTACAGACTCCTTTGCGCCATCGATTCACCGGCAGAACCGGCCACCCGCATGTCAGCCTGGTTGACTCCTTTCTTTGATCTACCTTTGGCGGATCTTCCGTTATGGCGCGATGCCGGGGAGAGCCACCCGCTGACCGGCCTGCTTCTCGAGTGGAAACGGCTTGCCGATGGACATGCCTGGTCCCGCCTGTTTGACCAGATTGTCACCGGATCGGGGATTGTGAGGCGGCTTGTTTTTTCCCGGGATGAACGAGCCCTGACCAACTACCTCCACCTTTTTGAGGTGCTCCAGGAAGAAGCGCACTCGCGCCCGGTTTCACTTGCCGAGCTTAACCGCGGGCTAAAAGCCCGCATCGACGGCAGAAAATCACCGCATGGCCGTGAAGGCGATATTCAGAGGCTGGAGACAGATAAGGAAGCGGTGCAGATCCTGACTATGCACAAGGCCAAGGGCCTCGAAGCGGAAGTGATCTTTATCGCCGGGGGGTTTAGCGACTACCAGGGCAGGGGAGCAAAAACAAGTATTTATCACCGGGAAAACGAGCGCCGCCTGCATATTGGCCAGGCAACCGGGGAGATAAAAAGGGCTATCAGGCAGGAAAATGACGAGGAAAACCAGCGGCTGATGTATGTTTCGCTAACCCGGGCAAAATCGCGGCTTTATCTGCCCTACTTCGGAGAAGCCCCGGAAAATGCGCCGCAGAAAAGAAGCTATGAATACAGGTATCTTGGCGCTTTCTACCGGACCCTGCAAAAACAACTTGACCTGCTGCGTGCAGGGGGCCGGCTAAACGATCAGCGCCGTTATCTCCTTCGTCAGGTTTCATGTCCCGGGCGTCCTCCGCGCTTGCGAAACGAGGAAATCGACTTAACAGGCTGGCCCGATCAAAGCCTGCTCGAACTGCCTCCTTCAAGCACCCCCGAGACCGCATGGATTGCTCCCCGCCACCGGGGGGTGTTATTAACCAGCTATACCCGGATAAAACGCGGAACGGCCTGGCAGCCGCCCACCGCAGACACAGACGAACAGGCGGCAAAGCGAAGCGAGGAGGTCGCCGGAGAGGCACAACCGGGAGAAACACCGGCAGCGGGACCGGAAGAAGCATCTGAGCATGAGCTTCCCGGCGGCCGGGAGGTCGGGATCTTTTTGCATGCACTTATCGAAAACATCCCGTTTGATAATATTCTAAACCTCGGCTTCGAGCAATGGTTAATACTGAAACCGGTCCGCCAGCAGGCAGAGGCCACGGCCAGGCGCCACGGCCTGGCTGAAGAATATCTGCCGGCTTCGCTGCAGCTCGTCTATAACGCGCTTAGAACACCGGTTGATGTGCGCAGCCGCGAAATGAATTCTGTTTTAGAGATGCCCGACGGCATCGCTTCGGGCCAAAACCATTGTGAGGAGATGTCGTTTGCCTACCCTATACCCGAACCATTTCACCCGCTTATATTAAAAGGTCAGGCTGTTTCCGGCGACAAGGTCCACCTGCCTTATAAAGCGATACGCGGCTATGTGCAGGGGCTAATCGATATTGTATTCGAGTACGAGCAAAAAATATATCTGCTCGACTGGAAAAGTGATCGCCTCCCGGCATTCGACCAGGCGAACCTCAATGATCATGTCGAGGCTAACTACAACCTTCAAGCCCGCCTTTACACCCTGGCCGTAATCCGCCTGCTCGGTATCAGGTCCGAGAAAGATTACGAAACCCGCTTCGGCGGGGTTCTTTATGCCTTTATCCGGGGTATCAGGAAAGTAGGGCCACGCGGTGATGACCAGGAGGGCATCTGGTTTTCCCGGCCGCCCTTTAGTGAGATAGTTTCCTGGGAGCAGGAACTGGTAACCCGCGAAAAATGGGGCGGTGAAGTGATTGAGATTGGCGGTGCACTACGGGAAAATATGCAGGAAAGGGGCGGTATAGATGAAAGATTTTAGTAATTGGACACCACTGGGCTGCGGCGCTGTGGCGATGGGGCTTGCTGAAACGACCCCGGGAAACGTCCCCGGTTACCCGGAAGATCTTGTCGCCCGCACAGAGTATCGGGACCTGGGGATCGAATCTTTATTCTTTGCCTGGGAGATCGCCCGCCTGCTTGGCCCTGGCCCAAGCCAAAAAGAGCAGCGGGCATTGATGATCCTGGTGCTGGCAACCATGGCCGCCTCCGCCGGGGGCAGCACGAGACTTCCTTTTAAAACCGGCACCCACCTCGAGCGTGCCCTCGATGAGCTGCAAACCAGCCCGGAGGAGCGCACCGCAATCGATAAATTGCTCGGGCAAGCGCAAAATATCTGCAGCGGATCGACCGACTCCGCTCTCGCCGCGGTATTCGGTGGCCCCGGGGACTACCGGCCGCTGATCATCGACCACGACTGCCTCTACATCCAAAAACTCCATGTCCTGGAAGCCCGGGTCGGTAGTATCCTTCGCCGGCGAATCGGCGACTTGCCCGGTTCACAAACCACCCCGACCGGCGAAAAGCTTGACCCGGCAGTAAAAAGCGCCCTGGCCGAAGTTTTTGATTCGCCGCCTGTAGAAATATATGGAAGGGTTGAGTTGGATGCCGACCAGAAAGAAGCCGTACGGACAGCGCTGAGCGGGCGGATCGCGATCATCAGCGGCCGGCCGGGAAGCGGAAAGACCTCCATCGTAGCCAGTTTACTCCGCGTGCTGGCAAGAACCGGCGAACCTGCGCTGGAATCGATTGCGCTTGCTGCACCAACAGGGAAAGCAGCTGATAGGATGCGCCAGTCAATTGCAAACCACCTGGCCGCGATCCCTGCTCCGGCCCGGGCCGACCGCAGGCTGGCCGAAGCATGCCCCCCGTCTTCAACCCTCCACCGGCTGCTCAGTTTTTTACCCGGCACAGAACGCTTCCGGCACAATGAGCATAACCTTCTTTCGGAACAACTTGTTATTGTTGATGAGAGTTCCATGATCGATTTGGCCATGATGGACAGCCTGCTGCGTGCTCTGCATCCTGAAGCACGCATAATCTTTCTCGGCGATTCAGACCAGCTCCCCTCAATCGAAGCCGGAGCTGTTATGCGGGATCTTTGCCAGTCAAGAACAGCAAATAAATATGGCAGGGTGGTAGTGCTGAAAAAAAATTACCGCGCGCGAGAAGAGGATTCGAGCGGGAAAAGCATTCTTGACGTGGCAGCCGCCATAAATGATGGAATAACGCCTACCACAGCTGACAGCGGCAAAGCTCCCGCTTTAAAAAATCAAGTCCCAGAGCTTGCATTCAAAGGCGTCGAACAACTGCAGCCGGGTGATGAAAACCAGAGATTTACTTTCCTGGCTGCATGGCGAAAAAGACTGCGCAGTTCCCTGCCGGATTTGGAAAATCGCCTCCGGCGCGAATATATTGCCGATCCGTCCGGTTTCGATGAGCAAACTGCTGCTGACATAAGGCTTATCATTGCACACTACGAGCGGTTCCGTATCCTTTGCATAACCCGTATTTCTGCAGGCGGAACGGGAACTGAACCGGTCAATGCGTGGTTTCACCGCAGTTGGTTCGATGAATTCAGGCAGACAGCCAGAACGCCGGAAAACTCGTATTATCTGGTCGGCGAGCCCGTACTCGTAACCCGCAACGATTATACCCTGCGCCTTTACAACGGCGACTCCGGCCTGGTGCTGCTCGTATCAACCGCAGACGGCGCAAGACGCCGCCCGGCCGAACCCATGGCAGTCTTCCCCCGGGGCGGCGGTTTTGTGGCCTTCCCGCTGGAAGCTCTTCGCGGGCGCCTGGATCTCGCGTGGGCAACCACCGTGCACAAAGCCCAGGGCTCGGAATACGAAAATGTCGCAATCATGCTCCCTGAAACGCATGTCCGGCCGCTTACGCGTGAACTGCTCTACACAGCGATAACGCGCGCAAAAAAATCAGTGGTTATTGTTGGCGCCGCCGAAGTGCTGGAAACCGGGGTGAAACGCACAATGGAACGCGCCTCGGGATTGGCGGACTTGCTCAGGTAAAAAATGGGATAATCGATCGCCTTTTTCAGAATCAAGAACATGAAAAAAAACTGAAAGCCTTTTATGGAGGAATCACCGGTGAAAATAGGCTTTAAAATCGCAGAGCCAGAAGACAAATTATTCCTGGCCCGTGTTTGCCGGGAAGCAAATTACCATTATTCTAAAAAAACACCCGGTGTTTATGAAAGATTGGCTGTGAAATTTGAAAAAGAAGGTCTTCCCGAGATATACAGTATTTATCTAATTCAAAATCATGATGAAAACATTGGGTTTCTAGGGTTTAGTGGTCTGAATAAAAAATTAATCTACCTGGTAGGATTGTATTTGCTGTTAGATTACCAGCGGCAGGGATACGGAGGTGTTATTTTAAATAATTTCCTTGAAGAACTAACAGCATCCGGTTATGAGGAAATTATTCTCCTTGCCCATAAAAAAGCCCACTGGGCAATTACTTTTTACAAAAATAACAGGTTTGAGTTAATATCAAGTAACTTTGAAACGATAAAGAACTATGCTGGTGGATTAATGTGGGATTTTGCATTACCGGCTGCGGTTTTAATGAAAAGGCATATTTAGGATTTTCTAATTCCGGTCATCAAAAGAATCCATTTCCAGGCCGGCCTGAATTACCGGGCAGCAACGGTGCCGTCAGCTCTTGGTTCTGTTGCTCCGCAGAGCACACCGGTTTTTGGATCTCTAACAATTACCTGCCCTCTGCCGAAGCCTGACAACTCGTGAGAATAGATTATATCATGGCCCCGATCGGCCAGGCTTCGCGCCAGGTGCAGCGGCAACGAGTGCTCCAGTTCCACGGTTTTTCCCGCAACCCATTTCCACCTCGGTGCATCCAGGGCTGCCTGGGGATTTAACCCGCGCTCGGCAATATTGATTGCCAGCTGGACATGTCCCTGGGGCTGCATGTAACCACCCATTACTCCGAACGGACCCAGAGGTTCTCTTCCCCTGAAGAGAAAGCCGGGTATGATCGTATGGTAGGTTCTTTTTCCCGGCTCCAGGTAATTGGGATGAGCTGGATCAAGTGAAAATTCCCTGCCCCTGTTTTGCAAAGCAATACCGGTAGCCGGAACTACCAGGCCCGACCCGAAGCCTTCGTAATTGCTTTGAATATATGAAACCATGTTGCCCTCACCATCAGCTGTGGCCAGGTACACTGTCCCGCCGCCAGAATTTTGTTCCAGGCCAGGAAAAGCAGCGAATGCCCCGATTAGAGAGCTTCTTTTCTTTGCGTGATTTTTACTCAGCAATTGCTCAACTGGAATCTTCATCTTCGCGGGATCGGTTATGGACTCAAAGCCATCGGTAAAAGCCAGTTTTATTGCTTCGATTTGCAGGTGCAGGAAATTATCGTGAGGCCATTTATCCTGCTGCAGTTCTTTTATAATATTTAAAGCGATTAAAGCTACTAACCCCTGGCCGTTGGGGGGAATTTCCCATACCCGGTAACCCCGGTAGTCTGTACTCACCGGATCCACCCAGAAAGGTTTAAAGTTTTCCAGATCTTCGCCTCTAATAAATCCGCCATGTTTACGGGAAAAAGAATCGATTTTTTCAGCAAGCTCGCCCCGGTAAAATGACGCCCCTTCACTTTCCGCAATAGAACTCAGAGTTGAAGCATGGTCGGGAAAACGAACGACCTGCCCGGGACCAGGAGTTTTGCCGCCCGGCGCAAAGGTGTCAAACCAGCTCTGAAATTCCTCTCCCCTGCCTTCCCGATATTTTTGCACAGCCCCTCCCCACAGCCGGGCAGTCACCGGGGAAACCGGAAAACCTTTGCGGGCATACTCTATCGCCGGCCGGAAAGCTTCTTTAAGGGAGATTTTACCCCACTTCCGGGAAAGCTCCGCCCAGGCCGCCGGCGCCCCTGGAGCTGTTACAGGCGGCCACCCCAATCCTGGCATTGCCCTGTAGCCTTTTTCTTTAAGCGACCGGGCCGATAGTAAAGCCGGCGCAGGGCCGCTGGCATTAAGGCCATGCAAAAGCCCCCCGGCCCAAACCAGGGCAAAGGCATCGCCCCCGATACCGTTGGAAGTGGGCTCAGTGACTGTCAGGCAGGCTGCCGCAGCCACCGCCGCATCAATGGCGTTTCCCCCTTTTTTAATTGCTTCCAAACCGGCCTGCGCCGCCAGGGGTTGAGAAGTGGCAACCATGCCATTTTGGGCATAAACCAATGATCTGCGGGATGGATACGGATAGTTTAGGGGGTCAAAATCTTGGGACACCAAATCATCCTTTCTGTAATAGCGCTAAGGCCAACTCGGCCTGCACTGCCTACCGCTAATTCAAATAAAACTTTCGGTCTTTACTGTTTGGCTGAAACAAGCTTACATCTCACTGTCTCTTCAGATAACCGCAAGCTTTTTGCCGACCTTGATAAAAGCTGAAATAGCCTGGTCAAGCTGCTCTTTATCATGGGCGGCAGAAAGCTGAACCCTGATGCGCGCTTTGCCCCTGGGAACAACAGGGTAGACAAAACCGATAACGTAAATACCTTCCCGGAGCATTAAATCCGCCATCTCCATGGCCCTTGGCTCGTCGTAAAGCATTACCGGCACGATAGCAGTTTCGCCCGGCACAATCGTAAACCCGGCCTCAATCATTTTCTTTCGAAAATATTTAGCATTATCCATCACTTTTTCCTGCAGCTCCGTTGATTGCAAAAGTAGTTCCAGCGCTTTCAAGGTGCCGCCGACAATAGCCGGAGCCAGTGAGTTGGAGAAAAGGTAGGGCCTAGATTTTTGACGAAGCATTTCAATGATTTCTTTACGCCCTGCCGTGCAGCCGCCCATGGCTCCGCCGAGAGACTTGCCGAAAGTGGTGGTGATTAGATCGATTTTTCCTTCCAGGCCAAAATGTTCAAATGTGCCCCGCCCGGTTTTTCCGATGTAACCGGTAGCATGACTGTCATCAACCAAAACCAAAGCATCATACTTTTCGGCCAAATCACAGATCTCCGGCAGCTTGGCCAGGTCTCCGTCCATGGAAAAAACTCCGTCGGTGGCAATAATTCGGTGTTTTTCTGATTGGCTTTGCTTCAGGCATTCTTCCAGCTCATCCATTTCGGAATGACGGTAGCGATAACGCTTCGCTTTACACAACCTGACACCGTCAATAACCGAAGCGTGGTTTAACTGATCTGAAATAATCGCGCTTTCTTCTCCGAACAAGGGCTCGAAAACACCGCTATTGGCATCAAAGCAAGCAGCGTAAAGAAGGGTGTCATCGACCCGCAGGAATTCAGACACTTTTTGTTCGAGTTCCTTGTGGATCTCAAGCGTCCCGCATATAAAGCGTACCGAGGAAAGGCCATAACCCCACCGGTTCATAGTTTCCTGCGCCGCTTCGATTATAGCGGGATGGTTTGATAAGCCGAGGTAGTTGTTTGCACAAAAGTTAAGTACTTTTTCTCCGGAGGAAATTTTTATTTCTGACTCCTGGGGACTGACGATAACCCGCTCACTTTTATAGAGCCCGTCTTTTTTTTGCTCCTCAAGCTGTTCCCGGAGTTCCTCTGTTATATTTTTGGACATGTCTACAACCTCCTTAATTGTTGCCGTTTATAAATAACCTCATCCATTACCTTCATAACCTGGCAAACAGTTGTTTCGCAGCATATCGATCAGCCTAATTGTCCGGGCCGGGATCACCTGATCAATACCGGTTTTTGCATCAAACGGCACGGTTACTTTAATCTTGCTGAAAGCACATCAAGCATATCTTTGGTCATCTTTTCAAGATTATATTCGGGATCCCAGCCCCATTCAGACCGGGCAGCCGAATCATCAATTGAATTGGGCCAGCTGTCGGCGATGTCCTGCCTGACCGGATCAATTTCATAGTTAATGGTAAACTCCGGCCTGTGTTTTTTTATTTCAGCACAAAGCTGTTTAGGGGTAATACTCATGGCCGTAACATTAAAGGCATTACGGTGCCGCAGCTTAGCCGGATCGGCCTCCATCAACTTGACGGCTCCTTCCAGAGCATCGGGCATATAGATAAAATCAAGGAAGGTATCTTCTTTTAGAAAGCAGGTATGTTTTCCATGTTTAATGGCGTCATAAAATATGTGCACAGCATAATCGGTGGTTCCTCCTCCGGGTAAGGCAATGTTGGAAATTATCCCGGGATACCTTAAACCGCGGATATCAAAGCCGTATTTCATGTGGTAATAATCACAGAGCAATTCCCCGGCTACTTTTGAAATGCCATATATCGTAGAGGGCCTGGTTATTGTAACCTGAGGTGTTTTATCCTTTGGGGATTCCGCTCCGAAAACTGCAATCGAACTGGGATAAAAAACCGAACAACCCTGAGCTCTCGCTGCTTCAAGAACATTGATCAGACCGTTCATGTTGATATTCCACAGCGCCTGGGGATCTTTTTCCCCCGTAGCTGAAAGAAGGGATGCAAGATGGTAAATTGTATTAACCTTGTTATTCTTGACCACATTTTCGGTTTTTTTGGGATCGGTTACATCAAGCAGCTCGAAAGGTCCTTCCGTAACGATGCTGCTATCCTGTTTGTCCCTCCTCCCCGAGGCAATGACGTTGGCTGAACCGTATATGCCCCGAAGATAGTCCACTAATTCTGTTCCAATCTGACCCAGGGATCCGGTTACTAAAATTTTGTTCATTTATTCTATTCCCTCCTTTTCTGAACATGATCG